>ERZ1645187.69-NODE-69-length-97736-cov-383.943315_pt1 | contig 97736 bp, 86 predicted proteins | sample MGYA00575352_ERZ1645187 | MGnify/ENA primary metagenome ERZ1645187 (study PRJEB40837, sample SAMN11349314) | freshwater sediment metagenome | isolation source: river sediment | host: Sediment | place: India: Wazaribad , New Delhi | collected 2017-02-21 ...
CGCGCCCGGGCGCGAGCCCGGCCTGGGCGAGCGCCGGCGCGAACAGGTCGGGCCGCGTCACGCACCACAGAACCTTGCCGCCGCTGCGCGCCGCAACGCCGGCGGCGAACAGGGCGGCGGCCGCGCCGTCCACGGCGCCGTTGCCGCCGCCGGCGACCTCATGCAGCGCGCCGCGCAGCAACCCTCCTTCCGGCAGAATCCGGTCGATCGCCGCCAGGCCGAAGGGCAGGACCGCGCGCTGATGCGCGGTCCTGCCCTCAAGCCGGGCGATGCGTGCCCGGAGCTCGGACACGACGGATCGGGGGGCGGACGTACTCATGTCCCTTGCAACGCTCTCCGCATTGAGTATGTTCTATGTTTGTTCTTATCAAACCCGAGAGTCAATCGGACTCGTCAGAGCCGCCGAATGCAGGCGTCTTCCGGGGGAAGGAAGACGTATGGGCTCGGCCACTGACCAAAGTTTGGATACAAATTTTGGTCAGTGGCCGTCCGTCGCAGGCCGGACCGGGCATGAATAAGAGTGGACCCTGATCTTTCTATCTGATAATCAGGCTACAGCTTGATATTATAAATTCCATATCAGGTCATAGACTGATACTAACTCAACGCAATCAGGCTTCGATATGAGAACGGAAGTTCGCCAGCGAGCCCGGCAGCGGCTCGACGAAAGGCTGCGCCCACTGAAGCCGCTCGATCGCTTCCAAGCGCCTCCGAAAGGGTGGATCAGGGCGATCCGCGAGGCGCTCGGTATGTCCGGGGTGCAATTCGCGCGGCGGCTGAAAGTTAGCCCGCAGAGCGTCGACGCGCTGGAGAAGTCGGAGGCCAACGGCTCGATCAAGATCGAGACCCTGCGCCGGGCGGCCGAAGCGCTCGACTGCACGCTGGTCTACGCCCTCGTCCCCAACACCTCGCTCGAGGACGCGGTGCATGATCGGGCGCGCAGGATCGCGCTGCGCGATCTTGGGCGTGTCGCGCACACGATGAAGCTCGAGGCGCAGGGCACCGGCGACGCCGATCTCGAAGCGCGGATCGACGCCTATATCCGCAACACGCTTCGCGAGCGGGATCTGTGGGAGCAGCCGTGACGGACCTCTTCCAGGAGCCGGATGACGCCACGCCGCTGACGCCGGCGGAGCGCGAAGGGCTGCGGCAGGCCTGGATCACGCATCGGCGAGACCTCAACGAGGCCGAGCAGGAAAACATCGTGCAGGGTGCGGCCTGGGCCCGCCGCCAGCGTGGCCTCACGCCCGCTGGCATCCTCGACGATAGCTTCGGACGGACGCTGCATCGCCGGATGCTCGGCGAGGTATGGGATTGGGCCGGCGCCTATCGCCAGACCGACCGCAACATCGGCGTCCCGCCTTTTCGCATTGGTCCCGACCTCGCGATCCTCTTCGACGATGTGCGCTACTGGGTCGAGCATGAGACCTACAGCCCGGATGAAATCGCCATCCGATTCCATCATCGGCTTGTCTCGATCCATCCGTTCCCGAACGGCAACGGGCGCCATGCCCGCCTGATGGCGGACCTGCTGATCGAGAAGCTCGGCGGCGCGCCTTTCAGTTGGGGCGGCGGCAGCCTTGCCGACGTCGGCGAGCTGCGGGCTCGCTACGTCGCGGCGCTGCGATCCGCGGACGATCACGACATTGGCCCACTGCTGGCCTTCGCGCGATCATGAGGAGACGCCGATGAAGCGCGACATGGACCTGATCCGCGAGATTCTTCTCGCCATCGAGCGCCTCGACACCGGCGCCGACGATGATCTCGACGTGGTCGTCGACGGCGTCGATCCGCGCGTTGTGAACGCGCATCTGCGCCTGCTCGACGAAGCGGGCTTCATCAACGCCCACGAAATCCCCGACGACACGGAGGAGTTCTCCCATTTCGTTCCGACCCGCCTGACCTGGTCAGGCCACGAGTTTCTCGATGCCGTCCGCGATCCGGAGGTTTGGCGTCGAACCAAGGCCGGAGCGGCAAAGGCCGGCGGCGCCGGCGTTGAGTTCATGTGGGAGCTAGCAAAGGCCTACGGCAAACAGCTTCTGAAGGAGCGCATCGGCGTCGACCTGGGATGAGGCAGTCTCGCGGCGTGTAGAGAGGAGTGGCTGATGTCGGCATCCAACGAAGGACGTGATCTCCATCATGTCGTCGTGGTCGGCGCCGGCTTCGGCGGCCTCGAGACGGTGCATCGGCTCGCCGGCGCGCCGGTCCGCATCACGATGATCGACCGGCGCAACCATCATCTGTTTCAGCCGCTGCTTTATCAGGTCGCGACCGCATCGCTCGCCACGTCGGAGATCGCCTGGCCGGTCCGGCATCTGCTGCGCAAGCGCAAGGAGATCGCGACGCTGCTGGCGACGGTCGAGGGCGTCGATACGGACGGACGGCGCGTTCTGCTCGATGATGGATCGGCCATACCCTACGACACGCTCGTCCTCGCGACCGGGGCGCGTCACGCCTATTTCGGTCATGACGATTGGGAGCCGTTCGCTCCCGGCCTCAAGACCCTCGAAGATGCGACAACGGTGCGGAGGCGCATCCTGCTCGCCTTCGAACGGGCCGAGCGTGAGACCGACCCGCAGCGGCGCGCCGCGCTTCTGACATTCGTCATCATCGGCGCCGGTCCGACCGGCGTCGAGCTCGCCGGCACGATCGCGGAACTGGCGCGAACGACGCTCGTCGGCGATTTCCGCAGCATCGACACGCGGGAGTCGCGTGTCGTGCTGATCGAGGCGGGCCCGCGCGTGCTCGCCGCCTTCACCGAGGACCTGTCCGCTTACGCGCAGCGTGCGCTGGAGAAGCTCGGCGTCGAGGTCGCGCTCGGCCAGCCCGTGACCGCGTGCTCGGCCGAAGGCGTTGTCTATGGGGGCAAGACCCTCCCTGCCGCGACGATCATCTGGGCGGCGGGCGTGCAGGCCTCGCCGGCGGCGCAATGGATCGGCGCGCCGGCCGACGGGGCCGGGCGGACGCGGGTCGACCCCGATCTGACGGTGCCGGGGCACAAGGAGATTTTCGTGATCGGTGATACGGCGGCCGTCGCCGACCCGGCCGGGAATCCGGTGCCCGGCATCGCGCCGGCGGCAAAACAGCAGGGCAAGCACGTCGCGGCGACGATCCGCGCCGGCCTCGCCGGCAATCATCAGGACACGCCGTTCCGCTATCGGCATGCCGGCAGCCTCGCCACGATCGGCAAGCGCCTCGCCGTCATCGACTTCGGCCGGATCAAGCTGCGCGGCGCGCTGGCGTGGTGGATCTGGGGCCTGGCGCACATCTACTTCCTCATCGGCGTGCGCAACCGGCTGAGCGTCGCCCTGAGCTGGCTGTGGATTCACACCCGCGACCAGCGCAGCTCACGGCTCATCACGCAAGGCAGCGCCGCGGGCCGATCGGCGCAACCGGGAAAAGACCCGAGCGAGCCAAAATGATAGGGTTGCCACATGGCTGAAATTTCGGAGAACGCACCTGCTAGGCTGCCCGACCGCGCCTCCGTCGAGGCGGTATTGGCTGCACTGCCCGCTGGCTCGAACGAGGCCGCGCTTGCGGGTGCGTTGACGCAAGCCTTTCCGGGGTTCGCCTTCTCGGCGGCCAACGTCGACGACCAATATTGGCGGGACACGCGGTCGGTGCTGGCCGCCGACGGAACGCACATCGCCGAGTATCGCCCGTGGATGAAAGCCGAGCTCGCGAAGGATAATGGAGACATCGCGACGCTCTGGAGAAGGTTGCAGGACACGGATCTCCAGATTTCGGAATGGCACGGCAACAGCATCTATGCTTTCGCGCCGACAGGACCCGGCGCGGCCGACTATGTGCAGATTTCGCTGGGTCGCGAGACCGAATGGTGCGCGGGTCCGATCGTCAACCCGTCACGTCGGCCGTGGGGCGAGGAGGAACTGCTCGATCCGCCGTGGATCAGCCATGACGAAATGTCAGACGACAAGGTGCTTGCCGGTCCGCTTTACCGGCTGAATCGCGCCAGCAGCATCGTGTATGTCCGTACTTTTCTCGCGCGCTGCGCCCGTCTCGAACGCGACAAGCGCGAGGCGCGGCGGCCGGAATTGGAACGAAGCGCCTGGGTGGGCTCCGACGGAACGCGGACGCCATTTCTCGATCTGCAGCCCAACTACTTCGATTTCACGCCGCGCGAAGTCCGTTTCTTCCAGGACTGGGAGGAATCGAGCGCGCGAGCCAGTCGTGTTTACGAACATTGGGCGCTCGACGTCCGGGACTACGAACACAAGGGTGAACGTGAGCTCGCCTTCATTCCTCGCCCGCTGCATCTGCCGGAAGAGCGTTTGGAGGCGGGCGATGCCTCCCCGCATATCCTCATGGATCGCATCGAGGCGATCGACCGGGAGATGGGCCTGCCCTTCGCCTGGTTCTTTCTGATGACCCACGGCAACAAGGTCTCGCCCGAAGTCGGCGAGACGATCGCGCAGGGGCTGCGTGACGCGCGGGTTCGCCTTCCCGATCACGACGCGAAGGTGCTGCTGCGCTGGGCCGAGGAACGCTATGGATTCTAGCCGTCCGGATCATACTGCGATGAACGACCTTCCTCCCGACGTCCAAGCCTATAGTCGCTCGCCCGAGTTCAATCAGGACACGTTGCCGGCGGCGCTTCGGAAGCAGCACAGCACGAAAGCGGGGACATGGGCGCTGATCCACGTTCTCGAGGGCAAGCTGACCTATCGGATCTACGAACCGCCGAGCGAAACAGTGCTCGAGCCGGGAAAGCCCGGCGTCGTGCAGCCCGAGCAGTTGCACGAGGTCGCGCCAGCAAGCGCGCCGATGCGCATGTATGTCGAGTTCTACGCTGCGAAGAAAACCTGAGACGCTGCTCCGCCTCGACCGTCAATACAGATTGGTCTTGTAGTCGTGCTGCAATCCCTTGCGCATGATGCCGGGAACGGAAACTGCGCGGCGCACGAGGCTCGCCTGAATCCCGCGTTCCTTGCTGAGTTTGATGTGACCGACGAGAATTGCGGCCGCGTCGATCGCCTCGTCCGGCGCCATCGCCGGCCATAGCCTCGCGCGCGCCAGAGCGGGACTGTCGACGATTTCGATCCTGACCGGCTCAATGCGCGTAGCGAGGAGCGGCGTCTTTTCCTGCACCGTGAAGCTCGCGCGCATGCGATCGTCCGTTGAGATGTCGGCGTCGCCGCGAAGGCGCACAACCCGGTGCGCTCCCGGAATAAGCGCCGTGATCGCCACCCGCGGCTGCGTAAGGACGTTGCGGAAGCTGTCGGCGCGCCTGTTTCCGGGACGGTCCGCGAACCACACAGCGTCGTCTGCGAGGCGAATGAGCCTGCCGGCAGGATCGCCCTTGGGGCTGACATCGGCATCCTGATGCGCGTCGGCGGTCGCCAAGGCGATGAAGCGGCTTGCCGCGAGAAAAGCACCGGGGTCGTGCGGTGCGTCGGCGCGAGGTTGCGCCATCCAGAAATCCGACCGGATCAGCGCCTTGGCGCAATGGACGTAGCATTCCTCGACCGCGATCTCGATTGCGTCGCTGTCGATCGTGGCCACGCGGCCATTGACGCGAAGCGTCTCGCCGATCGTCGGGATAAGCAACAGCGACCCGAAGCCGTCGCCGACATGGGCCGAGTGCGGATCGTCGATCAGCGCCATCGGTATCCGGAAGCGGCCGTCCGTCACGATTTCGGCGAAGCCAGGCTCGCCTCCTGCGAGAGTCAACGCAACCTCGGTCTGCGAGGCGAACGCCGCGAACAGCAAGGGCGAAGCGGCGAGCCACTTCTGCGCGCCCGCGTCAAGGTGATCGACGACCTTCAGGCTCATCGGACCCGGCGTCTTGCCGATGCAGGCCTCGAGGCCGGCGATGTCGCCGATATGCTCGCTCGTCGCGCGTCGCTCGGCCTTCACGCTCGACACCACCACCTCCGATCAGCCGCGCGGCGGCCGCATCTCGACGAAGCGCGCGCGGAACCAGTCGCGCAGCATGTCCTTCTCATAAGCGTAGCGCTCGCTGGACATCCGCGCCGACGGGTTCATCAGGTAGTTCATGTCCGACACGGACTCTTCCGCCTGGAGCACGACGCGGCCGCCCTGCCGTAGCGCGTAGCGCAGCTTGAAGCGCGGCGGCGTCACGTCGCGCATGATCCGGACGTCGTGGAAGCGGGTCCGCCACGGCTCGTAGTCGCCGGCGAGGTCGATGTTGAGGACCTCGATGCTCACCGACTGGCCGGGCTTCAGATAGCGCTCGCCGAGCCGCGCGAAGTAGCGGCGAAATTCGTCCAGTGTGGCGTCACGGCTTGCAGAATTCCGGAAATCGCGATCCGAATAACGGTCCGGAGTCACGAAACTGACCTTGACGTCGGCAAGGGCGGCTGTCGGCGCCAGGACAATCGCGAGCGAGACGAAGAAGGGCTTTAGCGGGATCATTCGGCTTCTCCCGGTATTTTCTACCTCGTGAATATTCGCACTCAATTGGGGCGGCCTTGTTGCAGGCGGCGAAGGAATGTCCGCGCCGTCACCAAGACGAGATGCAGCCGAAATGTGCAGTGGTCCTCATCCGACAGCCCTGGATGCGAGCCTTCGGTATGCAGCATCTTCATGAGACCGTTGATGAAGTTCTTGCCGTCGGACGTCCACTCCCTGCGACGGACCGATAGGAAGCCGATCTGGTCGCTGGCGAGCAGCGCGCGGCGGTTCTCCGCGCTCTGCGCTCGTTCGGCTGCCGCCACGTCGATGTGCCGTGCGATGTCATCAAACAGACCTTCCATGAAGGTCCTGAGCTGGGCGTTCGCAGCCGCCCATTCGCCGCGCGTATGCGTCTGAATCGCTTGGTCGAGGTGGCCGGCCGCGATGGCGAAGCCGAAATGCTTCAGAAGCACCCGAACCTCGTCGTCCGTCGCCGGAAGGTCAATCTCCTGCGGGAGCGCCGCCCGCAGATTGGGCGGCACGCCCCACTCGCCCCAGGAAATGACGTAGCCGTCGCGAGCGAGGCCGCGCTCGAACCGATCTTGCAGAAATTCTTCCGCGCCCTGCCTGCAGAGACCGACCGCCTCGCGGACAAAAGCCTCAGCGAGCGTGAGCGTGCCGTCAATCGTTTCGATGATCGCAGCGCCGCGTTCGAGGATGATGCGGCCGGCGACATCGCACTTCCGCTCGATCGTGAGCGACGTGTCCGCAGCGATTTCCTGCTCGAGTCCGAGCCGCAGCATGATCCGATTGATCTCAGCATGGGTGCCGATGCGATGCGCGAGCAGCTCGTTGGCGGCGATGATCGTCGGGCGTGTGAAGGGTTTGGCGCGCATCGTCTCAAGGCTCGATCTGGAACGGAGGATCACGGAAGGGGTCGAGCAGGCGCACGCCGCGGCCCTCGAAATCCCTAGTGTTGCGGGTCACGAGAACGAGATCGTGGACGCACGCGGTCGCGGCGAGCGCCATGTCCCAGCGATCCTTGTTCTTGGCGCCAAGCATGCGCGTCCATTCCGCGACGACTGCAGCGTCGACGGGAATGATGCGGTCGGCATACGCTTTCTCGACGGCAGCGATGGCCTTGAGCAATTCCGCCGCCCTCCGGGGATCGCGACGCTTCAACGCCTCCGCGCCGCGGCGCTTCTCGAACAGCGTCGCAACGCTGAGCCTGAGATCCGAATCGTCGATGGTGGCGAGCCATTTGCGCACATTCGCATTGCCCCGCGACCCGAATTCGCGGAGCACATTCTCGTCGATCAGATAGCCGGTCACGGAATCCTGCGCGGTGCGGCCTCGGCCGCAGGCGATTCCTCATCGAATGCGCCGAGGTCGGCCAACTCGGCGAGCGCACGCTTCAGGCTCCGAGCGGGATAGGGCCGCCCCCGCTTGGGATAGGCCTTTGCATATTCGATCGCGGACTTTACCTGCTCCGGGGTCAGCGACGGGAAGTCCGCCACGATCTCCGCGAGCGATTGCGTGCGCGCCAGCGCCGCGACCATGTGAACCGGAATGGTCGTGCCCTTGATGAGAGGATCGCCCCCCTCGTCCGCCTTGACCCAGCGCCGGAGCTCATCGAGGCGTCGCAGCCGGCCTCTGAGGTCGGCGTCGACCTTCCCAAGATCAAGCACGAGTTCGCCCAGCGTGATGCGATGGGCGTCCGTCGAGAGCTGGCGGATTGCCTCGTAGAGGCGCCGGCGGCCGGCAGGTGTCAGATCCTTTTCGAGCCGGTCGGCAACCAGAAGGAAGCGCATCTCGGCAGGTCCGAGCAGGCGTTGGACAGCGCTGCCAACCCGGCGCTGGCGGGCGCGGATGACGCCTGTATCAACGGCCTTGTTGAGTGCAGTGGTCGACCGATTCAGCACGTAGCCAGCCTCGGTCAGCGTGAGAGCGTCTGCGGTGGACATTCGCATCCCCATATCTATAATTCATCCCCAAGATAGGGACGGATTATGGTGAGCGCAAGGCAGAAGCGCTGAGGGGGGCAATATGGTCGAGGTCTCGCGCGGATCGGTATGGCACAGGTGGGAGCCGCATATTCACGCGCCCGGGACCGTCCTCGAGGACAAGTTTCCGGCCGCCGGCTGGGAGCAGTACCTTAAGGCGCTCGAGACCGCGGTTCCGCCACTGCGCGCGATAGGAGTGACCGATTATTGTGTCACCCGGTCCTACGAGCGCGTTCGGGCACACAAGGATAGCGGCCGGCTGCGCGACTGCGACCTCCTTTTCCCGAACATCGAACTGCGGTTGAACACTGGGACGGTGAAAGGCAATTTCGTCAATATTCACCTTCTGGCATGTCCTGACGATCCAAACCACGTCGCCGAGCTTAACAGGTTCCTCGCCCAACTCGCTTTCGGTGCGTTCAACGACAAATTCTCCTGCACGCCGTCCGATCTCATCCGCCTCGGCCGCCGCTCCGATCCGACGAAGACCGACGACGAGGATGCACTTCGGCATGGCTGCACCCAATTCAAGGTGTCGCTCGACAATCTGCTCGAAGCACACCGGATCGAATGGGCCCGGGAGAATATTCTCATCGCGGTTTCGGGAAATGCCGATGGAACATCCGGCGTCAAGGAAGCCGCAGATGCCACCCTACGCGAAGAGATCGAAAAGGCCGCCCACGCCATCTTCGCCAGCAGTCTCAAGCAAAGAGACTTTTGGCTGGGTCATGGCAAAGCCAGTGTCGACGAACTTCGCGAACGGTATGGCGGCTGCAAACCTTGCCTCTGGGGATCGGATGCTCACGAGCTGTCACGGGTGGCGAAGCCCGCGGAAGATAGATTCTGCTGGATCAAAGGCGTGCCGAGCTTCGACGCCTTGCGGCAGGCCTATCTCGATCCGGAACGGGCTTACGTGGCCCCCGAGCCACCCTCATGGGCGGCGCCGTCGCAGATTATCGACGAGGTGACGATTTCCGGCGCACCGTGGGCGAAGAGCCCCGAACTGAAATTCAATCCTGGTCTCGTTGCGGTCATCGGCGCCCGCGGGTCTGGAAAGACCGCTCTCGCGGATATCATCGCGGCGGGCTGCGAATCGTATGAGCCATCGGATGAGCGTCCTTCCTTCCTCGGCCGAGCTGCCGAGCACCTCGCTGGCGCGAACGTCACATTGAAGTGGGGAAGTGGTGATCCGACGACTGCGTCTCTCGACTCGCCGGTGAATTGGTCATCGGAGGCCTATCCCCGAGCGCGCTACCTCTCGCAACAGTTTGTCGAGACCCTTTGCTCTATCGAGGGCATGCCCACGCTCATCAAGGAGATTGAACGGGTCATCTTCGAGGCGCATCCTTCGATCGACCGCGACGGCGCCGTCGACTTTGATGAGCTGCTCGAACTCCGCGCGCAGGAATATCGTGACACACGCGAGCGCGAGGAGGCTGCGCTGGCAACAATCTCGGAGCAGATCGGGGCCGAGATCGAGAAGACTCGGCAAGTCGGTGCATTGAAGTCGCAGATTGAGGAAAAGAAGAAGCTGATCGCGCGATATGAGGGCGATCGCAAGAACCTGTTGCCAAAGGGGCCGAACAAAGCGGCAGAGCGGCTGCAGGAGCTCATCACGGCTGCGGAGACCGTGCGTGGATACATCCGATACTTCGCCAACCAGCAAGCGGCTGTCGTCGGTGTCAGGAACGAGGTCCAAGACCTCAGACAGAACAAGGCTCCGGAGGTCCTGCGGTCGATGCAGGATCGTCATCAGCGTTCCGGCCTCCAGGACGACGATTGGAAGCGCTTCCTGCTCACCTACTCGGGCAATGTCGATGAATCGGTGACTCAGAAAGCCGCCGAAGCGCAACGCGGCATGTCGTCATGGCGTGGCACAGCGCCGGCAGCGCCCGTGGATGCGAGCGGCTCCTTTCTTCGCGACAGCGATAAGCCGGCCAAAATGCCCCTCGCCGTTCTTGAAGCGGAAATCGGGCGCTTGGAGAAACTGGTCGCCTCGGACAAGGAGACAGCCAACAAGCTCTCTGCGGTAACAAAACGGATTGCCGAGGAGAACACCGCGCTGGAACGGCTCGCGGAGAAGCTCAAGGATTGTGAGGGCGCGCGGGAAAGAGCGGATGCTCTCGTGGCGGAGCGTGAGCAGGGATACGTCCGTGTCTTCGATGCTGTCGTTTCGGAAGAGCGCGTTCTCAACGAGCTTTATGCACCGCTGATGAAGCGCCTGAAGGCCGCTGGCGGAACCTTGGCAAAGCTCTCATTCTCGGTCACGCGCGTCGCGAATATCCGAGCCTGGGCAAAGCGCGGCGAGGATGATCTCTTCGATCTGCGCGGCGGTCCTTTCAAAGGGATCGGCTCGCTCGAACGGGAGGCAAACGCGATGCTCGCCCCAGCATGGACAACCGGCGATGCCGCCGCGGTCTCCAAGGCGATGCAAGCCTTCCGGGACAAGCACCAGGAGGCTTTGCTCGAAAAGGCGCCATATGCACGATCTGATCAGGCCAACTATCGCCCTTGGACGCGGCGCTTCGCGCAATGGCTGTACAGCACCGATCATATTTCGATCGAGTATGGGATTCGATACGACGGAATCGATATCCGGAAGCTGTCGCCTGGCACGCGCGGCATCGTCCTCGTCCTGTTGTATCTAGCCCTCGACGACGCCGATGACAGGCCGCTGATCATCGACCAGCCGGAGGAAAATCTCGACCCGAAATCGATCTATGACGAGCTCGTACCTCTATTTCTCGCCGCGAAACGCAAACGTCAGGTGATCATGGTGACGCACAACGCCAACCTCGTCATCAATACCGATGCCGATCAGATCATCATCGCAGAAGTGGGTGCGCACAGCGCCGACGGCTTGCCGCCGATCACCTATAGCACTGGCGGTCTCGAAGAGGCCCGCATTCGCAAGATCGCCTGCGACATCCTCGAAGGCGGGGAACTCGCGTTCAAGGATCGAGCGCGGCGGCTGCGGATAGCGTTGGCACGCTGACACTTGTCCAAAGACTTTGGGGTCTCTCGCCGAAGCGGCGCGCAAACGCTTGAACCGCGCGCTCACAAAACTCCCCAGGCCCGGTAGCGTCCCCTCCCCGTCATCTCGCGCACGCCCAGCTCGCCGATCAGGCTAAGCGCGCCTCGTGGCGTCACCTTGACCGCCTCGGCGATCATTCCGGCCGAGACGATAGGCCGCGAGAACAGAAGATCGACCACGGCCGGCAGGCTGCTTGAGGATCTCCGGCCGCGCAGGCGATGCTCGATCTGCCCCCTGGCGAGGTGGAGCCGATTGAGCGTCTCGAGATCGGCGTCCGCCGCGGCCGCCATTGCGTCGAGGCAGGCGGCTATGCGCTCGGCCCGCGTCCGGGCCCGGCGGCGCTCGCGCGGGATCGTCTTCAGGCCGGCCGCCAGGCCGAACAGATGCGATGTCACCTTGCCGCGCGATCGCAGATAGGCGCCGACCAGCACGTTGCCGAGCCAATGCTGCCGCTGCAGCGGCTCCGCAGTTTCCCATGCCTCCCAAAGAATGGCAGCGGCCAGCGCAGGCGGGTGGCGCTCGACCTGGCTCATGAGGTCCCGCCACTCGGACAGGCGCGCATCCTCATCCCAGTCCGGATCATAGATCAGGAGCCGCGGGTCGGATTGCGCGGACCGCGCGGCGGTATCGTCATTGCCCTGAAGCAATCGCTCGGCCGACGCCAGCGCGGCGTCGAGCTCCGCATACTCCGCCTGCAGGGCATCCCTCACGGCGATGGCATCATCATCGAGCTCGTCGGTCGGGTCCTCGTCGTCGGCGACATCGGCCTCCGGGAGCGCCGTCCGGCCGCGAAGCGTCGCCATGCCGGCGGCGCCGATGCCCCAGCTCGCCGTCTCGCGCCACAGTCGGCGGCGGCTCCGCAGGATCGCGTGCGCCTGGGTCAGCTCGTGCGTCGGCGTCCGCACATCCATCGAGGCGTCGTGGAGAACGAGATCCTCAATATGGACAAGCTCGCCGGCGATCCACATGCTCGCGGCCGCATCATAGAAGTGGTTGCGTTCCCGGAAGCCCTCCCCGATTGGGCTGCGGGCGACACGCTCGTCGAGGCGCGCAAGCCGATCTTCCGCCCGGCCGAGGGCCGGAAGCAGGGCTTCGATACGAATATCGTCGATGCCATATCCCATTGATAATCAAAGCTGTGATTCGCGTAAAGGAAGCTAACACGGTGTTTGCTTCCGTCATAGGTGGGTCCTTTTTGCACCCCTCGCGCGGGCCCGTTCGAGCGCCCCGGAGAGGCGGCCGAGAAGCACGCCGGCGCGTCGCAGAGCCTGCCGTAAGGCCTTGCGGCGCAGGGATTTCGCCTCTTGCGCACTGTTCTGAGGCCCCTTTCGCGGCATGTACAAACGATCGTTTCCTCGCAACTTCGATATTTGTACAAATCCGTTGCGGCGGCTCGAAACGCCCGTACAATCGGCCGAATCGTGGCCCTTCGCGGCCGTTTCGACCGGAAAGGAAGGGGCCAGCAGCCGATGAACCACCCCGGCGGCCGACTGATCGGCTATGCCCGCGTTTCGACCGAGGATCAGCACACCGATGCGCAGGCCCAGGAGCTGCGGGCCGCGGGCTGCGCGGAGATCGTCACCGAACACGGTTCGGGAGCCTCGCGCAACCGCCCTGCTCTCGCCCGGCTGCTGCGGGAGATCCGCGCCGGCGACGTCCTGGTGGTCGTCCGGCTAGACCGCTTGGCGCGATCCGTCAGCCATCTGCTCGCCGTGATCGAGGACCTGAGCGAGAGGAAGGCCCACTTCCGGTCGCTGCGCGATCCGATCGACACGTCGACGCCGCAGGGCGTGTTTTCGCTCCAGGTTCTCGGCGCGGTGGCCCAGCTCGAGCGCGCGCTGATTTCCGAGCGCACGAAAGCAGGCATCAAAACGGCCATGTCCAAGGGGCGGCTTCCCGGCAATCCCGGCCTGCGGGCCCGGAAACCTGACGCCATCGCCAAGGTCTCGGCGGCGCGTCGCGCGACCTACGACGCCGATCTTCTGGCGACGATGGATAGCTGGATGCCGACCGTCCGACAGCTTCGCCCGCACCATAGCTGGGAGGATGTGGCGCGCTTCCTCTCGCAGCGCGGGCAGGCCTGGACGGCCGACCGGCTCCGCCGCTCCGTGGGTCGTCTCGCCAGCCAGGGCCTCGTCCCGAAGGCCCTTCTTGCCCGGCCGCCGCGCCGGCTTCCCGAGGACCGGCTGATGACGCTCGTCGCCGGAATCCATCTCACAGATCCGGCGCAGTCGCTGCGTGAGATCGCGACCCAGCTCGAGCGGCTGCACGAGCGCACGCCACGGGGGGCGGCCAAGTGGTCCGCATCCTCCGTGAAGAACCTGCTCGATCGCGCGCGTTCGATCGGCCTGGTCGCGTGACCGCGGGCATCAATGCGTCCTCCATTTCCGGCAGAACCCGATGAAGATGCGCTCGATCTTCGGATCGGCGAAGTCGATGTCGTGATGCCTCGCCCAGCGCCGGAACGCCTCGCCCAGAGCGTCAATATCCGGGGTCGGCTTCGGCGCATGCTCGCGGACCAGCGCGGCCCAATGGCCATAGCTGAGCGAGCCGCCTTCCGGGAACGGCCGGATGGCTGTGGGGGCCGCAGCTTGCGACCGGCCGGCCGCCGGAGCGCCCTCCCCGCCCTTGGCAAGCGCGAACAGCGACCTGCTGAGATGCAGCTCGCCGGACTGGCCGCGTTGGACGAGCGTCCTGAGATAGGCGCCCGGCTTCGATACCGCGCCGATCGTCGAGCGCTGCACCGTGAGCGCCATTGCGGCCGCCGCTAGGTCGGGCCCAAGGATGGCCTGTGCTTCCTGCCAGACCTGCGGGTTGATGCCGACGGCGGCACAGAGCAAGCGGCCGGAATCCCGCAGCGCGCGCCAGTTCGTGAAGGCCTCCGGGGCGAACTCCTCCACGGCCGGGCATGCCGAGCGCATCAGCGATAGTGAGATCGCCTGGGCGTCGTCCTGAAGGTTCGAGGCCGCAGACCTCACGGATTGCGAACCTATCGGGACTCCGCCAGACTTTTTTTCGGTTGAATGGCCGTAGGCCATCATTTGGATGGGTTGTCGCGCGTTAGCGCGACGCGATTCATGGTTACTCGATTCAGAATTTGGAGGTTCGGCTGTAGTTTGTATGGGCCGAAATTTCGACACCGCGGTATCGAAATTTGCGTCCTCGAAGGCGCGTTCGTAAGCCGATTCCACCTCGTCCTGGAGCGCCTCAAGCGCCGCCACCTGAACCGCCAGATCGTCCAGCTCCGACGGCCGCTGCTCGCGCAGGACGTCGAGACGAGCCTGAAGCTGCCCCCAGGGCCCGGACAGGTCGCTTTCAACAGCGCTGACGATGAGCGACTGGATCTCCTTGCGGACGATCGTGCGCCGGTTTGAGAGCCTCCGCCACTCGCGGGCGTGATATTCGGCCGCCTCCGCCAGTTCCAGCAGCTCGCTGAAACGGACCGCGATCGGCGACAAGTCGATGCCGTAGGCCTCGGCGATGTTGCCTGCGGCGTCCCTGACGCCCCGACGCTGGTAGGTGGGATGATCGCTATAGGCGACCAGCCCTGCCCTCACCAGGCCGTTCAGATGGTGCTTCATGGTCGAGACACCGATCCCGAGGCTGCGAGCCAGGCGGGCGTTCGACGGCCATACCAGAGGCGGCTTGCCCGGAATGCTCCAGTCTGCCGCCTTCGAACAGGCGAAGAGCTGGTCGATCAGCGCGATCTTGGCCGCCTTGAGGCCCAAGGCGGCCGCGGCCCGCTTTGCGACCTGGAGGGCCGCCGTGCGAGTTACGGTGGGCGTTTTGGTGTCGCGATAAGCGCGCGCGAATTTCTGCGCTCCAAGGGTTTCCCTGGAGGATTTGCGGAGACCGGCGGCGTGCTGGTTCATGCCGGCCTCCCCTGGTAGACCCGGCCGGCAGGGCTGGTCTTGCTGAGTTTCGGGCCAAGCTTCATTGCTCGCCGCCCAAAGGACGTCGTCGGACAATTCAGAATCATTTCCTTGCCTCATTCAGGCAAAGAAAATCCGCTCGCGAAAACGGCGATCAGTCCCGAAGGACTCTTGACGGCGATTCGTGGAAGTGCGATTCTCTCAGTTGCAACACTATGAGAAGGGGCTTCCGGAACGCCGTTTCGGGGGCCTTTTCTTTTGCCTGGTGCTATGGGTTGACGTTATTGACCGGCATCTGCGCGGAATGCTCGCGTCCGGCGGTCAGGCTTGATCGTCGGGCTCCTCCTCTTTCTGGTTGGCGAAATCGCGAAAAAGCTCGTCTAGGCGTGCCTCGAGATAAGCCGCAAAATCCGGGACCAGCTTCTCCTCGAATGAGATGACCGTACGGCCGTTGGCCCGCTCAATCCGAGCCGCCTTCTTGCCCTGCGGAGTCGTCCAGAAGCGCGCGCCGCCGCGCCGCCGCGCCGTATCTACGCGAAGCGCCTCGAACACGAGGGCGAACCGACCATCGCTGTCCGCTTCGATAAATTGCTCGCGTTGAAGCACCTGGTCTGCGGTGGAAAGCGCGGAAGCCTTCTCCAGCCTCTCGGCGAGAGCGAGCCAACGCGCGCGGCCAGCCTTTGGCGCGGGACCGATTGCTTCAACAAGCTTTTCCGGGAGCATGCGGGCGACGCTGATATAGCGGCTAAGGTCGCCCTTCTCCGTCGATAGCGCTGCCATTATCGTTGATCGTTCGTAACCGGCATCCTCAAGGCGCCGAGCAAACAATGCCTTTTCTATGAATGACAGGTCCTGGCGGACGAGGTTTTCCGTCCCCTGCGCGATGACGAGCTGTTCGTCTGTGAGCTGCTTGACGAGCGCGCGAACCGGGATGGCTAACTTTTTCGTCGCCCTTACGCGCCGGCGACCGTATGCGATCTGGTAGCGACCCGGAGCAGTCGGACTCGGGCGCACGAGGATCGGAATTTCCTGGCCGTTGACGCGAATGCTCTCGACCAAGGCATCGAAGGCCGGGTCAGCCTCGGAGACGAGGCGGTCTGCGATCATCGAGCCGTCTATCAACGACGGGTCGATCTCAATCACGGTAGCGCCGGCGGCGAGCTGCTCGCGAAGCTCCTCAGCCGCCTTGGCACCGTCGGCCATGACGTTCAGCACCGAGCTCATTGCCGACACTGCGCCGGTTCGCACGGTGTCGCTCTGTGCGCGTCGGGTTGGCTCGGTCCGGTTGGGAGTTCCCAACTTGGCCGTGAAGAGGTTGTTGAGAACGTCCTTTCGGCTCATTCCGCCCTCCCTACGAATGTTGCCAGTTGGGAGCTCCCAACTCTGCCCCGCGCCCCAGCGATGAAGCCATGTGTGTCAGCGACGAGGAACTGCGACCATGCCCGTATCCCGACCGGGCACAGCAGACACTCGTCCAGGTCTGCCGCCGCGAGTTGGGAGCTCCCAACCGTCTTGGAATCAGTGCGGCCGGCTTGCGCGGTGCTGACTCGCTTCATAGCGGGCGTCCCCAAGCCGTTCGAACGAGAGTTTCGATCTCACCATTAACCGCGTCGAGCGCTTCCATCGCCCGATCGTAGGTCGACCGAGTCATGCTCTCGCGGCCGATCTCGTAGAGCGTCTGCTTAGATAGCCCGGCATCGGAAATCGACGTCGACTTGACCATCGCGTTTGTAAGGACGTGATCTCCAAACAGGTTGCGCAGCAACGCCGCAACCTTGGTCTGAGGCCCATCTTGAGGCTCGTAGCGGGTCAGGAGATACCGGATGAAGTCGTATCGCAAACCGCCACCTTTCTCCCTAACCGTAGCCAGAAGCTCCTCCGTCATCCGGAGGAACTGACTCATCGATGCGACATCCAACATCTGCGGATGCACCGTTATGAGCATCCCGGTCGCCGCGCACAGACCTGCCAATGTCAGGAAGCCAAGCTGCGGTGGACAATCCATTACGACCACGTCGTAGCGGTCCGCCACCTCGTCTAGCGCCTGCGCAACACGCAGGAAGAAAACGCCCCCGTCGGGGCGCACCTCTCGCGTCAAGGCGAGCGGGGTAGTGTGCTCGAACTCCATCAGTTCGAGGTTCGCCGGCACGAGATCGACGCCGTCGAAATAAGTGGGAACGATGACCTCGCTCAAAGGTCGACGCCGATCGTCGTACCGGATCGCGGCGTAAAGCGTCTCGTTACTTTCGACCTCGGCTTCCGGCAACACGCCAAACAGCGCCGAAAGACTCGCCTGAGGATCGAGGTCTATCGCAAGGGTGCGATAGCCGTGCAGACCGAAATACTGAGCGAGATGGGCCGCCGTTGTGGTCTTGCCGGAGCCGCCCTTGAAGTTAGCAACAGCGAGCACCTGCAGGTGCTCGGTGCCTGCACGCCGCGGCAAAAAGGCGTTGGCATCCTTTCCACGCACCGTGCCAGCGAGGCGATGCCGCACCTCATTAATCTGCCCGAGTGTATAGAGCCGGCGGCCATTGCTCACGACCTCGGGGGTAGGGCCCTCGCCGGCGAGACTCATCTTTCGGAGCGTCGAATCGGAAATGCCGATGAGGCGGGCAGCTTCCCCCGAGGTAAAGCGCCGAAGCGACTTCTTCGACGTCGGAGGAAAGAGCGCATCGCTCATCGCTTGTATCTGCGAACTGAGCAGACCGGCGTGTTCGCCGATGGTCTCGTCGACTGTCGGCCCCTCGGCCAGGGATCGGTTTGTCGTGTTGAGCACGGTCGGAGCCTTCGTCACGGAAAAATCGCCTTTTCGGCCCTTCTTCCGTGAAGCTACTCGTCCAGACGATTCTGGCAAGGACTTATTGGTTAACAAGAACTTAAGGCCGGCACCAACCGAATGCGTATGAGAAGCTGCTCGACGCGGTTTGCCTTTTAATTTTCGTGGTTTAGTACGCATAGCGTCTCTCATGAAGACAGCGCCGTTACCCGGCACAATTGCCGGGTTCAGGGACCGAAAATCGACGTCCGAATAAAGTATTCCGACGTCTTGATCCGCTTACCGACCGACTCAGTCTCAGTCCCCCCGGCATATTTGCCGGTCTGACAGTGCGTTTTGCCCATGTTCGGATTGCCGCCTGCGACCAGGTTGGGGGAGGCGAGCGATGCGGGCGATTGCGATCAGGGCGGAAGAAGCCGGCTCACTTCCGGACCTGATCGCCGATATGCATCGCCTCCGGGCCCGGGTGTTCGGCGGCCGCCTCGGCTGGAATGTCCAGGTCACGAACGGCGCCGAGACGGACGGCTTCGACTCGCTTGGCCCGACCTACATCCTGGCGCTTGCGCCGCGCGGATCGGTCATCGGCTGTGCCCGGCTTCTGCCGGCGACCGGACCGACCATGCTGGCGGAGGCCTTCCCGCAATTGCTCGAAGGCGGCCGCCTGGCCACACATCCTCGGATGATCGAAAGCTCGCGGTTCTGCGTCGACACCGCGGCGAGCGAGGCCGGCACGGCGCGCGGTCTGCACCGTGCCACGCTCACCCTGTTCGCCGCCATCATCGAATGGTCGGTAGGGCAGGGCTATCGGGAAATCGTGACCGCGACCGATGTGCGGTTCGAGCGACTGCTCAACCGCGCCCACTGGCCGCTGCGGCGGCTCGGCCAGCCGACCATGATCGGCGAGACGCTGAGCGTCGCCGGCTCCCTCCCGGCCGACATTGCGAGCTTCGAGACCGTCCGGCCGGACGGCTATCGCTCCGACTTCGCGCCACAGCGCCGCACGGCGGCCTGAGAGGATTCCGCTGCAATGGTCCAACTCCGATCCCACTCGCGACTCGTGCGCAAGCTGCAGGAGGCGCTTGGCGATACGATCTGCACGGCGCTCGACGACCCAAGCGTGGTCGAGGTGATGTGCAATCCCGACGGCCGGCTGTTCGTGGAGCGGCTGGGGCAGGGGATCGGCCGCGCCGGCCAGATGAGCAACGCCGCAGCCGAAATCATCATCGGCAGCGTGGCGCATGCTCTCAACTCAGAGGTGGACGACGAGCGCCCGATCGTTTCGGGCGAGCTCCCGATCGGCGCGCATCGGTTCGAAGGTCTGTTGCCGCCCGTGGTATCGGGACCGGCGTTTTCGATCCGGCGACGCGCCTCCCAGGTCATTCCGCTCGCCGATTACGTGCGCGACCGGATCATGACCGAACATCAGGCCGGCCTGATCCGCAACGCCGTGGCCTCGCGGATGAACGTCGTCATCAGCGGCGGGACGGGATCGGGCAAGACGACGCTGACCAATGCCGTCATCGCCGAGATGGTCGCGGACGCGCCCGAGCACAGGATCGTCATTCTCGAGGATACGGCCGAGCTGCAATGCGTGGCCGAGAACGCGATCGCGCTGCACACCACGGACACGGTCGACATGGCGCGGCTGCTGAAGTCGACCATGAGGCTGCGTCCGGATCGCATCGTCGTGGGCGAGGTCCGCGACGGCGCTGCGCTGACGCTTCTCAAGGCCTGGAATACGGGACACCCCGGAGGGATCACGACCATTCACGCCAATTCCGCGCTGTCGGCGCTGACGCGCCTCGAGCAGCTCACGGCGGAGGCGAGCCAGCAGCCGATGCAGGCTGTCATCGGAGAATCCGTCGACCTCATCGTCTCGATCGAGAAGACCGCACGCGGCCGCGTCGTCCGCGACATCCTTCATGTCGAGGGCTTCGCCCACGGCCAATACCGGATTGAGTCCTGCTGCGGGGAGGAGGAGCAACGTGTCGCCTGAACGCTCACTGAGGCTCGGCCTCATCGCCTTCATCGTCGTCGCCGTCGCCGCCGAGCCGGCGCTCGCCGGCGGGGGAGGGGGCCTGCCCTGGGAAGGCCCGCTTCAACAGATCCAGCAGTCGATCACTGGCCCGGTCGCGGGCTTCATCGCCCTGGCGGCCGTCGCCGTTGCCGGAGGCATGTTGATCTTCGGCGGCGAGCTCAATGATTTCGCGCGGCGCTTGATGTATGTGGTGCTGGTTGCCGGCATCCTGCTCGGCGCCACGCAGGTCGTCGGTCTGTTCGGCGCCTCGGGCGCTTCGATCGGCGCTGTCGAAGCCAGCGAGCGGGAAGGACCGCCGCATGGCTGAGGCGCTCTCCGGTCTGCATCGCTCGCGCATCCATCGCGCCTTGTCGCGGCCCAACCTGCTGCTCGGGGCCGACCGCGAGCTCGTGCTGCTCACCGGACTCGCGGCGGCGATCCTGATCTTCGTCGTCCTGACCTGGTTCTCCGCGCTGATGGGGCTTGCGGTCTGGATCGTGATCGTCGGCATCCTGCGCATGATGGCGAAGGCCGACCCGATGATGCGGCAGGTCTATCTCCGTCACATCCGCTACCGGCCGCAATACCGGCCGACGGCAACGCCCTGGCGCAGGTACTGAGAGGATGGCGATGGTGGCGTTGCGCGATTTCCGGCACAGCGGTCCGTCCTTCGCGGACCTGCTGCCCTATGCCGGTCTCGTCGCCCCTGGCGTGATCCTGTTGAAGGACGGATCGCTGATGGCGGGCTGGTATTTCGCCGGGCCGGACAGCGAGAGCTCGACCGACACCGAACGCAACGAGGTGTCGCGACTGATCAATGCGGTGCTGTCGCGCCTTGGATCGGGCTGGATGATCCAGGTCGAGGCGGTGCGGGTGCCCGCGCACGCCTATCCGGCGCGCGACGCCTGCCATTTTCCGGACCCGGTGACGCGGCTCATCGACGAAGAACGGCGGCGACGCTTCGAATCCGAGAGCGGTCATTACGAGAGCGAGCACGCGATCGTTCTGACCTATCGGCCGCCGGAGCGGCGCAAGTCCGGCCTCGCGCGCTACGTCTATTCCGACGATGAAAGCCGATCGACGTCCTTCGCCGACACCACGCTCGAGTTCTTTCTGACCTCGATCCGCGAGGTCGAACAATATCTCGGCAATGTCATGTCGATCCGCCGCATGCTCACGCAGGAAGTCGAGGATGACGGCAGCGTGCGCCTCGCGCGCTACGACGAGCTGTTTCAGTTCATCCGCTTCTGCATCACCGGCGAGAACCATCCGGTGCGGCTGCCCGAAATCCCGATGTATCTCGATTTCCTCGTGACGGCTGAGTTTCAGCACGGCCTCTCGCCGATGATCGACGATCGTTATCTCGCTGTCGTCGGCATCGACGGCTTTCCGGCCGAGAGCTGGCCCGGCATCCTCAACTCGCTCGATCTGATGCCGCTCACCTATCGCTGGTCGAGCCGCTTCATGTTCCTCGACGACCAGGAAGCGCGCGCCCGTCTCGAGCGCACGCGAAAGAAATGGGCCCAGAAGGTCCGGCCGTTCTTCGATCAGCTCTTCCAGACCAACTCGCGCTCGATCGACCAGGACGCGGTGATGATGGTGGCCGAAACCGAGGACGCAATCGGCCAGGCTTCATCCGGCCTCGTCGCCTACGGCTATTACACGACCGTCATCGTGATGTTCGACAACGACGCACGCCGCCTTCGCGACAAGGCCGAGGCCGTCCGGCGCCTCGTGCAAGCCGAAGGATTCGGCGCCCGCATCGAGACGCTGAATGCGACAGAGGCGTTCCTCGGCTCCCTGCCGGGCAACTGGTACGCCAACATCCGCGAGCCGCTCATCAGCACGCGCAACCTCGCGGACCTCATCCCGCTCAACGCGGTTTGGTCCGGAAGCCAGACCGCGCCCTGTCCCTACTATCCGCCGTCCTCGCCGCCGCTGATGCAGGTTGCGAGCGGCTCCACCCCTTTCCGGCTGAACTTGCACGTCGACGATGTCGGCCACACGCTGGTGTTCGGGCCGACGGGCTCCGGCAAATCGACCTTGCTGGCGCTGATCGCCGCGCAGTTTCGCCGCTATGCCGGCGCGCAGCTCTTCTGCTTCGACAAGGGCCGGTCGATGCTGCCATTGACCGCGGCCGCGGGCGGCGACCACTACGATGTGGGGGCAGGGGAGGGGCTCTCCTTCTGTCCGCTCGCCGATCTCGCCGACGATGCCGATCGCGCCTGGGCTGCCGAATGGATCGAAACGCTGGTGGCGCTGCAGGGCGTGACGATTACGCCCGACCATCGCAATGCGATTACCCGGCAGATCGCGCTCATGGTCGACGCGCGTGGGCGATCGTTGTCGGATTTTGTCTCCGGCGTGCAGCTTCGCGAAATCAAGGACGCGCTTCATCCCTACACCGTCGATGGTCCGATGGGCCATTTGCTCGACGCCGAGCAGGATGGCCTCTTGTTGTCGGCTTTCCAGACCTTCGAGATCGAGCAGCTCATGAACATGGGCGAGCGCAATCTTGTGCCGGTTCTGCTCTATCTGTTCCGGCGCATCGAAAAGCGCCTCACCGGCGCGCCGAGCCTAATCGTGCTCGACGAGGCTTGGCTGATGCTCGGCCATCCGACCTTTCGCGACAAAATCAGGGAGTGGCTGAAAGTCTTGCGCAAGGCGAATTGCGCGGTGATCCTCGCGACGCAGTCGATCTCGGATGCCGAACGCTCCGGGATTATCGACGTCTTGAAGGAATCCTGCCCGACGAAAATCTGCCTGCCGAACGGCGCTGCTCGCGAGTCGGGAACGCGGGAGTTCTACGAGCGCATCGGCTTCAACGAGCGGCAGATCGAGATCGTCGCGACCGCGATTCCCAAGCGCGAGTATTACGTCGCTTCTCCGGTCGGCCGACGTCTCTTCGACATGGCGCTGGGGCCGGTCACGTTGGCGTTCGTCGGCGCGACCGGGAAGGACGATCTCGGCCAGATCGACGAGCTGCGCAAGGCCAACGGATCGGAATGGCCGGCGCGATGGCTGCAAATGAGAGGAGTGGCCGATGCCGATACGCTTCTATCCGCATAAGGCGGTCATCGCGACGATGCTCGCCTGCGCGCTGGCCGTTCCGCCAGCTCATGCCGGCGGCGCTGTCACGGGCGGGGCGACCGAATGGACCCAGCTCCTCAATAATTCCGAGCTCATTGCAATGGTCGGGAAATCGACCGAGCAGATCAACAACCAGATCAAGCAGATCACGCAGCTCGCGGAGCAGATTCAGAACCAGATCCGCATCTACCAGAACATGCTGCAAAACACGGCGCAGTTGCCTAACCACATCTGGGGCCAGGTCCAGGCCGATCTGCAGCGACTTCAGAACATCGTCGGGCAGGGCCAGGGCATCGCCTTCTCGATGGGCAACGTCGACGACGTCTTGAAGCAGCGGTTCAAGAGCTATTCGGATTTCAAGACGAACCTTCCGAGCGGGGCGAGCTTCTCCTCCACCTGGCAGAACTGGTCCGAGACCAATCGCGACACGATCGGCGCGACGCTCCGCGCCGCCGGTCTCACATCCGAGCAATTCAATTCCGAAGAGGCGACGATGAGCCAGCTTCGGACGATGTCGCAGACGTCGGACGGGCAAATGAAGGCCCTCCAGGTCGGACACCAGATTGCCGCCCAGGAGGTCGCGCAAATGCAGAAGCTGCGCGGCCTGTTCTCGCAACAGGTCACGATGATGGGCACCTGGTTCCAATCCAAGCAGGCCGAGGCGGACCTCGCCCAGGCGCGGCGGGATTCGTTCTTCACCTCGAGCACGCCATCGACGGCGGGCGGACAGACGATGGAGCCGCGTTGGTGATACCGCTGCGACTCATGCTCCTGCTTACGCTCGTCGCCCTCGCCGGCGGCGGCCTGTGGCTGCTGATCGCACCGAGCGAGCGGCTCCAGGCGAAGCGGGAAGCGTCCGAGTTCTTCGCGACCAAACCAGACTACGACACGTCGGGCGGTCAACCGATGCGCCCGCGACTGACGGAATAGGAGCTCACATGCCAGCGCCGAGCCCAGTCCGCTTTCTCATCGCCGCCGCCGCGCTCGTGCTCCTCTCGGCGCCGGCGCTGGCGCAGGATGGCAGCCTTCTGACCAATCTCGAAAACGAGGTCGTGACGGCCGCGAAGGGCTGGGAGACCACGATCCTGCAGGCGGCCCGCTCGCTGTTCTGGATTCTGGCTGCGATCGAGGTCGGGATCGCCGCGGTCTGGTTGGCTTTGCAAGCCGCGTCCTTAGATGCGTGGTTTGGCGAGCTCGTGCGCCGCATTCTTTTCATCGGCCTGTTCGCCTTCGTGCTCGAGCAAGGCCCGGCCTTCGCCAAGGCCGTCGTCGACAGCCTCTTCCAGATCGGCGCCGGCGGCGGCGCGGCTTCGCCCGCGAACGTCTTCAACGCCGGGCTGAAGGTCGCGGCCGCGCTGTCCGAGAAAGCAAAGTTCGGACTGTTCGAGGACAACGCGCTCGCGATCGCCGCGGTCTTTGCGATGATCGTCGTCGTCGTCGCTTTCGCACTGGTCGCGGCGATCTTCGTCGCCGTCATGGTCGAGATGTATGTGGGCTTGCTCGCCGGCATGATCATGCTCGGACTCGGCGGCTCGTCCTACACCAAGGACTTCGCCGTCCGCTATCTCATCTACGCCTTTTCGGTCGGAATGAAGCTGATGGCGCTGGTGATGATCGCGCGCATCGGCTCCGAAGTGCTGGTCAATCTCGCCAACTCGCCGTCGACCGGCGACCAATTCCTTTCGACGCTGGCGATCGGCGGCATTTCGGTCGTGGTGTTCATGATCGCGATGTATGTGCCGAACATCGTCCAGGGCGTGGTGCAGGGGGCCTCGGTCAGCGGCGGCATGGAAGTGATCCGGGCGGGGGGTCAGGCCGCGGCGTTTGCCGCCGGAGCCGGCTCGATGGCGGCGGGCGGCGTCGCGCTCGGCGCCGGCGGGGCGAGGGTCGGCGCGGCAGCCTTTTCAGACGCGCGTAAGGGCGGAGCGTCGTTCGGCGCGGCCGCGCTGCAAGGCATGCGCGAAGGCGTCGGTGCAGCAAGCGGCGCACTCGCGTCCGCTGCAAAGGACAAGGCGATCGGAACGCCGGGGACGTGGGGCGCTTCGACCCTGGGCCTGGCCAACGCAAAGCTCGCAGGGCGGGTGCGGCCGAACGCGGATGAGCGCCAATAGGCGGGGAAGGGGATCGGGCGGGGGATGGCGAGGCAAACGGCTCCGGAGAATCCGTACCTTGCCGCGCGGCAGGAATGGAATGAGCGATACGGCTCATATGTGAAAGCCGCGGCGGCATGGCGCATCGTCGGCATCACCGGCATGGTGCTGGCGGTGATCGGCACGTCCTACGCGCTCTATCAGAGCACGCAAGTCAAACTCGTCCCCTACATCATCGAAGTAGATAAGCTCGGCAGCGCGGTCACGGCGGGCTTCCCGCAGCAGATCGAATACGCCGATCCGCGCGTGGTCCGCGCGACGCTCGCCGGGTTCGTCGCGAACTTCCGGTCCGTCTCTCCGGACACGGTCGTTCAGAAGCAATATATCGACCGTACCTACGCGATGTTGCGCACGGCCGATCCGGCGACCGAGAAGATCAATGCCTGGTTCAGAGCAAACTCGCCCTTCGTGAAGGCGCGCACCGCGACCGTCGGCATCGAGGTCAGCAATGTCGTCGCGCTCTCCAACCAGAGCTACCAGATAGACTGGAGCGAGATCGAACGCGACCGTCGCGGCAAGGAGCTCGCGACGCGGCGCTTCCGTGGCATCGCGACGGTGACGCTGACGCCGCCGCAAGACGAGCTGACGATCCGTCTCAACCCCATCGGCCTTTATTTGCGCGACTTCGATTGGACGGCGCAGTTGTGATCGGCCAGCGGAGGACAACGCCAATGAAACAACGCCGGAAGGGCCTGCCTCTCGGCCTCACCGCCGCATCCCTCGCTGCCGTCATAGGCATGGCGGACGTGGCCGTCGCGCAGGGGATGAGCACCAACGAAACCAAAGGCACGTCGATCTCCGGCCGGTGGCGCGGATCTCCGGGCCTCGTCACGCGAGGTCCGGACGGGAAGGTCGTCTTCCTGTACGGCGAGGTACAGCCCTCGATCGTCTGCTCGCCGCTGCAGGTCTGCGACATCGAATTGCAGCCCGGCGAGGTCGTGCGCGACGTGCTGGTCGGCGACACGGTGCGCTGGAAGATCGAGCCGGCGACGTCGGGTGCGCCCGGCGGGCAGGCGATCCATCTCATCGTCAAGCCCTCCGAAGCCGGTCTCGTGACCTCGATGGTGGTCACGACCTCGCGCCGGACCTATCACATGCAGCTCCGTTCGCATGCGACGCAGTACATGGCGCGGATCGGCTTCGAATATCCGGAGGACGTCAACGGCCGCATGGCGGAGATCAACGCGCGCATGGAGGCGAGCGTCATACCGGGCGCGAATGTCCCGGCCGAGCAACTGAACTTCGCCTATTCCGTGAGCGGCAATGCACGCTGGCGCCCGACCCGCATCTATTCGGACGGTCAGAAGACCTACATCCAGTTTCCGTCCTCGCTCGCCGGCCAGGACGCTCCGGTGCTTTTTGCGATCAGCGGCGGACAGAACCGCATCGTGAACTACCGCATGCGTGGGTCGATGATGATCGTCGACTATCACATCGACCAGGCGGTGCTCGTGTCGGGCGTAGGCTGGCGCCAGGAGAAGATCACTATCCGGCGGGGAGGGTGAGATGGCCATGTCCCTACGCATTGCCTTCATCGCTTCGATTGCGATCTCGCTGGGCGCTTGCAGCAGCTTCGGTCCGCGCGGCGTCATCTCGAGCGCGACGCATGCGGAGCTCTCGCCGGCGGCCGCGAGCGCCATCGCCGGCGACATGGTCAGCCGCTTCGCGGAGCATGTCGGCCCAGGCACGGGAACGATCGTGTTGAAGCGAGACAATTCCGCGTTCGGCCAGGCGCTGGAGGCGGCGCTGCGTGGCTGGGGCTACGCGGTCGCGACCGATCAGCGTACCGACGACAAGGGCGTGGCGCTCGCCTATGTGATCGACAGCTTCGATGGAGCGATCCTCGCCCGGCTGTCCACCCAGCAGATCGACCTCGGCCGCGCCTACACGGTGACAGCCGCCGGCGCGACGCCGACGAGCCCGGTCTCCGTCATGCAGCGCGGCTAGGGGAGGGCGATTGTGGCGCAATCTCTCGAGCTCAACCCCGGCGGCCCCAGCGCACCGAAGATCCGGCGCCTCAATCGGCTTCCCGTCATCGCCGCGATCGTTCTCGTGGTGCTGTTCTTCGGCGTGATCCTGTACGGACTGACGACGCGCGGACTCTATTTCCGCGGCCAGCCCGGCGTCGACGGGCCTGGATCGGGACCGGCCTCCACCTATGCCGACCAGCTCACGCGCGGCGTGCCGGACGGGATCATCGAAGATCCAACGCCCGCGCAGGTGTTTCAGCCGGCGCCGCCTCCGACGCCGGAGAGAACGACGGCCAACCCATTCACGACCACGCCGACACGAGCACCGGAGCCGCCGGCATTGGAATCGGAGGAGGCGTGGCGTGCGCGGATCGAGCGCGAGCAGCATGAGCAGTATCTGCGCGAGCTGCATCGCCGGCGAATGGCGCGCTTGCAGGCGGATGATGCCGCCTATGATTCACCGCTCGGCGTGAATCTCGCCAAATTACAGAACGCTGTGCCGGCCGCCGCGCCGGGACCTAACGCGGCCGCGGCCGGCCCGACCGGAACGGGTGGCGCCGCCGATCTTTACGCGGCCGCCCTGCGGGCCGGGCTCACGGGTCAGCCGGTCGACCCGAACGGCCAGTCGTCGAAGGAGACGTTCTTCAACAGCGACCTCGCCAAGCTCGGCTACCTGCCGAACCAGGTCGTGCCGCAGCGTTCGCCCTTCGAGCTGAAGCGCGGCTCGGTGATCCCAGCCACATTGATTACCGGCATCAATTCCGACCTTCCCGGCCGCATCACCGCACAGATCTCGCAGCATGTCTATGACAGCGCGACGGGCCACCGCCTGCTGATCCCGCAGGGTACGCGGCTGATGGGCCGATACGACTCGAAGGTTACGTTCGGCCAGAGCCGCGTGCTCGTCGTATGGACCGACATCATCTTCCCGAACGGCGCGACGTTGCAGATCGGCGGCATGGCAGGGACGGACGCGCAGGGCTATGGCGGCTTCACCGACAAGGTGAACAACCACTATCTGAAGACCTTCGGGTCGGCGATCCTGATCGCGCTGATCGGCGCCGGCACGGAGATGGCCATCCCACGCGACCGCAATTCCTTCGGGATGGAAAACAGCGCCGAGAGCGCGGCCCGGCGCTCCTTCGCCGAGACCTTCGGCCGGATGGCCGAGCGCACGATCTCACGGAACATGGACGTGCAGCCGACGCTGGAAATTCGTCCGGGTTATCGCTTCAACGTGCTGGTCGATCAGGATATGGTGTTTCCCAGCGCATATGGAGGATGAACGGCCCGACAAAAATCGATGGCGATCACTTGGAACGACTTTGTCAGACTTACTTCAGCCAGCCCTGGTAGGTTTGGCTGACGTCGGTCAGCGTGTGCGGCGCTATGGAATCATGCTGGCTTGTTCCAAAATTCCGTCTCAGCAGCTTACCGATGTCACTCGTTCCGCATGCGGTTGCTTCCGAACGTGGGAGGCCAAGGCCATGCCGACCAAGATGAAGGCCGCCATATTCGTGGAGCCGGGCCGGATCGTGCTCGATGAGAAGCCGATCCCCGACGTCGGCCCGCTTGATGCGCTGGTGCGCATCACCACCACCACCATTTGCGGCACCGACGTGCACATCCTGAAAGGCGAATATCCGGTGGCCAAGGGCCTCACCATCGGCCACGAGCCCGTGGGCATGATCGAGAAGCTCGGATCGGCGGTGGAGGGCTATCGGGAAGGCCAACGTGTGATCGCCGGCGCCATCTGCACCTCCGGCCACAGCAATGCCGCGCTGTGCGGCTGCCACGCCCAGGACGGCCCCGGCACCCGGCACGGCTTCAAGCCCGTGGGCGGCTGGAAGTTCGGCAATACGATCGACGGCACCCAGGCCGAGTTCGTGCTGGTGCCGGACGCCATGGCCAATCTGAGCCCGGTGCCGGACGCGCTCACCGACGAACAGGTGCTAATGTGCCCGGACATCTTATCCACCGGCTTTTCCGGCGCCGAGAGCGGCAAGGTCCGCATCGGCGACACGGTGGCCGTGTTCGCGCAAGGGCCGATCGGGCTCTGCGCCACGGCCGGCGCCAAGCTGATGGGCGCCTCCACAATCATCGCCGTGGAGAGCGTGTCGGTGCGGCAGGAGATGGCGCGCGCCATGGGCGCCGACCACGTGGTCGACTTCACCAAGACCGATCCGGCGGCCGAGATCATGCGCCTGACCGATGGGCGCGGGGTCGATGTCGCGATCGAGGCGCTGGGCCTCCAGGCAACCTTTGAGGCGGGCTTGCGGGTGCTACGGCCCGGCGGCACGCTGTCCTCGCTCGGCGTCTATTCCAGCGACCTGAAGATCCCGCTCGACGCCTTCCTTGCGGGGCTCGGCGACCATACGATCGTGACCACGCTCTGCCCCGGCGGCAAGGAGCGCATGCGGCGGCTGATGGCGGTGATCTCGTCCGGCCGCGTGGACACCCGCCACCTTGTCACGCACCGCTACAAGCTCGACCAGATCGAGGATGCCTACGACCTGTTCGCCAATCAGCGCGATGGCGTGCTCAAGGTGGCCATTACACCGTAGAACAAAATCAGAAAGAACGGCTACCGATTCTCCAACAGATTCTTGCGGCTGCAATGCTAGACCGCGCCGGTACCTTCAGCTTCGGCCTTTGCCACCTGGCGCTTGACCGCGACGAAGCTGTCGGGGCTGACCGAGATGGAATCGATGCCGCACTCCACCAGGAAGGCAGCGAATTCAGGGTGGTCGCTCGGCGCCTGGCCGCACAACCCGATCTTGGCCCCGGCGGCGTTGGCCTCGCGGATGACGCTGGCGATCATCCATTTCACCGCCGCGTCCTGCTCGTCGAACAGCGCGGCAAGCTGTTCGGAATCGCGGTCCACGCCGAGCACGAGCTGCGTCAGGTCATTGCTGCCGATCGAGAAGCCGTCGAACCGCTCGGCAAAGGCTTTGGCCAGGATCACGTTCGAGGGGATCTCGCACATCACATAGACTTCGAGCCCGTTCTCGCCGCGCCGCAGCCCGTGCTCGGCCATCACCGCAAGCACGCGGTCGGCCTCGCCGACCGAGCGGCAGAACGGGATCATGACCACGACATTGGCGAACCCCATCTCCTCGCGCAGCCGGCGGATCGCCCGGCATTCGAGGGCGAAGCCGTCGCGATAGGCCGGCGAGTAGTAGCGCGAGGCGCCGCGGAAGCCGATCATCGGGTTCTCTTCCGTGGGCTCGAAATCCGCGCCGCCGATCAGGTTGGCGTATTCGTTGGTCTTGAAGTCGCTCATGCGGATGATGGCGGGCTTCGGATAATGCGCCGCGGCGATGCGGGCGAGGCCGCGCGCCAGCCGGTCGACGAAATATTCGGTCTTGTCCGCATGGCCGCGGGTCAGCTCCAGGATCTGCTCGCGCGCCGCGGCGTCCTGCACCCGGTCGAAATGCGCCAGCGCCATCGGATGCACCTTGATCAGGTTGCCGATGACGAATTCCATGCGCACCAAGCCGATGCCGTCGGCCGGCAGCCGCCACCAGCGGAACGCCGACGACGGGTTGGCGAGGTTGAGCATGATCCGGGTGCGCGTCTGCGGCATGTCGTCGAGGCCGAGCTCGACCACCTCGAAACCGGCCGTGCCTTCATAGACAAAGCCCTGGTCGCCCTCGGCGCAGGACACCGTGACCTCCTGCTCGTCATGCAGGAGGTGGGTGGCGTTGCCGGTGCCGATCACCGCCGGCAGGCCGAGCTCGCGGCTGACGATCGCCGCATGCGAGGTGCGCCCGCCGCGGTCGGTGACGATCGCCGCCGCCCGCTTCATCACCGGCACCCAGTCGGGATCGGTGTTCTGCGTCACCAGGATCGCGCCGTCGACGAAGCGATCGATGTCGCGGGCGCTCTCGATCAGGCAGACGCGGCCGCTCACCACCGCCTCGCCGATGCTCAGCCCGGTGACGAGCCGCCGGCCCTTGGACGTGATGCGATAGGACTTGAGCGTGCCGGCCTTGCGGCGTGACTGCACGGTCTCCGGCCGCGCCTGCACCACATAGAGCCGGCCGCTCTCGCCGTCCTTGGCCCATTCGATGTCCATGGGGCAGCCGTAATGCTGCTCGATGGCGCAGGCCCAGCGGCCGAGCGCCAGGATGTCGTCGTCGGCGAGCACGAAGGCGGCCCGCTCGGCCTTCGAGGTCGGCACGTTGCGGGTCGCCCGCTCGCCGCCGTCGGTTGCATAGATCATCTTCTGCGCCTTGCCGCCGCGCCGCTTCTCGATGATCGGGGTGAGCGCCGGTTCGGCGAGCAGCGGCTTGAACACCTGGTACTCGTCGGGGTCGACCGCGCCCTGCACCACGTTCTCGCCGAGGCCCCAGGCGGCGTCGATCACCACCACCTGATCGAAGCCGGTCTCGGTGTCGATGGTGAACATCACGCCGGCGCCGCCGAGGTCGGAGCGGACCATGAGCTGCACCCCGACCGAGAGCGCGACCTTCATGTGGTCGAAGCCCTTGGCCTGGCGGTAGCTGATGGCGCGGTCGGTGAACAGCGAGGCGAAGCAGCGGCGGCAGGCGGCGAGCAGCGCCGCCTCGCCGCGGATGTTGAGAAAGGTTTCCTGCTGGCCGGCGAAGCTGGCGTCGGGCAGGTCCTCGGCGGTGGCGCTGGAGCGCACCGCGACATCCACATCCGCCCGGCCGGCGCGGCGGCACAGTTCGGCATAGGCGTCGCGGATCGCGGCCGCGGTGTCGCCCGGCCATTCGCCTTGCAGCACGGCGTGGCGGATCGCCTGGCCGGTCTCGGCGAGCGTCGCCTTGCCGGCGGCGAGGTCGGCGAGCCTTGCCGCCATGACGTCGGCCAGCCCGTTCGCCTCCACGAAGCGCCAATAGGCTGGCGCGGTGGTGGCAAAGCCCGGCGGCACGCTGACCCCGCGGCGGCCGAGATGCTGCACCATCTCGCCGAGGGAGGCGTTCTTGCCGCCCACCAGCGCCACCGCCTCGCGGCCGGTGTCCTCGAACCAGACCACCGGCTGCTGCGTCATCTGCGTCGTCACATCAGGCTCCTTCGATCCACTCGTCACATCTGATGCCTTCGCGTGCGCCAGGAACTGGCAACGTCGATATATTTCCGATGGAAGACTTGTTTGCTTTGAGCGAAATCAATGATGGACTCCGCCGGCCACCGCAATCGCGTATGCCTTAATCCAGGACCGAAGCCGCGAAATCTCAGCGCTCCAAATTTCTTCACCTCGCGCTCGAAGCTTGAGCCCAGTCCGATTGTCGCCGGCCAGCGTCGCTGGTCCCACCCGTTGGCCTGCCTTCTAGCGCTATCAGCGGAGCAGCGTCGCCGAACGTGCAGCCGATCTCCGAGGCGAACGACGTCGTCGCCTCCCACCCCGGGGCACAATCGGCCTGATGATCTACCACAATGCATATCGCTCGCCGGACATCGAGCACCAACTTACTCCTCGTCTTTCTCCTACCGGATGCTACTGCCCAGAATCGGAACCTCCGGACACTTCGGGACGCCTTTGTCGTGTTAACCCGCCAGGAAGATCGGAAGCCCCGCCGCTCCTAGAACCGTACGCGTCGCGCCGCCAAAAACGAATTCGCTGATTTTCGATCGGCCCACCGCGCCCATGACCAGCAGGTCGGCATCGAGCGCCTGACACCGGTCAAGCAGAACTGCACCGGCATCGGTGCCCTCGTGCTGCTCCAGTTCGACGGGCACACCGTGACGGGCAAGATGGTGTGAGATGTCAGCACCCGGATCAACCCCGTGCAGCCCCTCCACCTTCGCATCGGGAACAACAACAACACGAACGTCCTGGGCAGCGACAAGAAGCGGCATGGCACCGGCAATGGCGCGCGTGGCCTCACGGCCGGCGTTCCAACCGATGACGATACGTTGGGGGATGCGATGGGCCGGCCAGTCGATCGGCACCATGAGGCTTGGCCGTCCCGAGGCAAAGATCACATCCTCCGACAGGCTGAGCGTGGTGTCTGCGTCTGTTGCGCGCGCGGGCGGTCCCAGAACAGCGAGGCTCGCATGTCTGGCATGGAGCATAAGCTCTTCTCCAACCTCGTCGCTCGCGGCGCGCCACTCGCCGGTGAAATCGCCGCGCCTGACAAGATGGTCGAACGACTTCTTGGCGTCGTCATATGCTTGCCGTACATCCTTTTGGTGCTGCTCTAACACGGATGTCAGAGCCGAACCAACGGCGAAGGAGGCGTGCCGATTCAGGGTGATCCGCGGAGGCACGAACGTCACGATCAGATGAGCTTTCCATAGCGTGGCAAGCGCCGCGGCAAAGGCGAGACGCTCGTCCCGGCCTTCTGAACCCTCAATGAAAATTACGATGTCTTTTGGTGTCATTTCAGCCTCCTCCTCTACGCCGTTGATAGCGGGCTGCCTTATGTCTAGCTTCGCTTGCGTTGGACGTGCTCGGCGCGCACGAGCCGAATGGCGGCCGCGGCTCCCGACACCGCGGTGCGAACGATCACTCCGCGGGAACTGGTCTGGCATCGATGCCCGCATCCCCTTCAGACTTCCGACGGCGGAACAGCTTCATGACGAAGACGAAGAAGACCGGAACGAAGAAGATGGCCAGCACCGTCGCGGAGAGCATTCCGCCGATGACACCCGTGCCGATCGCATTCTGGCTGGCGGCGCTGGCGCCGCTCGCGATCGCCAGCGGCAGGACGCCGAAGGTGAAGGCGAGCGAGGTCATCAGGATGGGTCTGAACCGAAGCTGCGCGGCCTCGATCGTCGCTTCAAGGAGCGGTCGCCCTTGCGCTCTGAGGTCCTTGGCGAACTCGACGATCAGGATCGCGTTCTTGGCCGAGAGACCGATGATGGCGATCAGCCCGATCCTGAAATAGACGTCATTGTCCATACCGGTCAGCATGACCGCCAGCACCGATCCGATCATGCCGAGCGGCACTACGAGCATGACCGACAGCGGGATCGACCAGCTTTCATAGAGTGCTGCGAGCAGCAGGAACACGAACACGACGGTTAGCACCATCAAGAATGGCGCCTGCGCGCCCGACTGGATCTCCTGGAGCGACTGGCCGGTCCATTCATAGCCGAAGCCGCTCGGCAGATTGACGGCCAGGCGTTGCATCTCCTGGATGGCATCGCCGGAGGAGAAGCCTGGGGCAGCGCTCCCGCCGATGCGGACGGCCGGGTATCCGTTGTAGCCGACAACCTGAGCTGGTCCCCTGCGCCAGTCGATCCTCGCAAAGGCCGACAGGGGAACCATCCCGCCATGGGCGTTGCGGACGTGCAGATTCAGCAGATCGTCGGTCTGCATTCTGCTGTTCTGATCGGCCTGGATCGTGACCCGCTGCATGCGGCCGGCGTTGGGAAAATCATTCAGATAGGCGGAGCCGAGATTGGCCGAGATTGTCGAGTTGATCGTCGCAAAGGACACGCCGAAGGTGTTGGCCTTCTCGCGGTCGATGATGAGGTTGATCTGGGCCGCATCGGGCATGCCCTCGATTCGCAGTCCGGTCAGAATTGGGCTCTTCGCCGCGGCAGCCATGAGCTGGGCCGCCGCCGCACTCAATGCCTCCTGGCCAAGGCCGGCGCGGTCCTGAAGACGGAAATTGAAGCCGCTTGAAGTGCCGAGCCCCTGGATCGGCGGCGGCGAGAGTGTAAAGGCGATCGCGTCGCGCAGCATGAACAGTGCGCCGTTCACCCGCGCCGCAATGGCACTTGCGGAATTCTGCGCGTCGCGCTCGCTCCAGTCTCTCAAGGTGACAAAGGCAAAGCCAGCATTGTCACCGCCGCCGGAAAAGCTGAAGCCTTGAATAAGCGCCATTTGAGCTACGGCCTCTTCTTTTCCAAAGATGCCCTCGACCGTGCGGATTACCTCTTGCGTTCGGTTGCCGCTGGCCTCCGGCGGCGTCTGCATATCGACCAGTACGTAGCCCTGGTCTTCGTTCGGCACGAAGGAGGACGGAAGCTGAAGGAAGGCCCAGCCGAGACCGACGAGCAGTGCTGCGTAGATTGCCATGAAGCGGCCGGCTCGCTGCACGATCCAGCGCACGCCCGACGTGTAGCCACGTGTGGTCGCGCCGAAGCCACGGTTAAACCAGCCAAAGAAGCCCTTCTTCTCATTATGATGGCCTGCCTTAATGGGCTTGAGGAAGGTCGCGCACAACGCCGGCGTCAGCGACAGCGCGAGGAAGCCCGAGAACAGGATCGAGACCACCATGGTTAGGCTGAACTGCTGATAAATCACGCCGACTGCGCCGGGGAAGAATGCCATCGGCACAAACACAGCGGTCAGTACCAGCGTTATGCCGATGATGGCACCGGAGATCTGAGTCATCGCTTTGCGGGTGGCCTCACGCGGCGGAAGCCCCTCGTCGGCCATGATGCGCTCGACGTTTTCGACCACGATGATGGCGTCGTCCACCAGGATGCCGATTGCCAGCACCATGGCGAACATGGTGAGCACGTTGATCGAGAAGCCGGCTGCCCACATGACCGCACAGGTGCCGAGCAGCGCCACGGGCACCACCAGCGTCGGGATCACCGTGTAGCGGAAGCTTTGCAGGAACAGGAACATGACCGCGAACACGAGGAGCACGGCCTCGAGCAGAGTCATGAGCACTTTTTGGATTGAGGCTACAACGAAGGGCGAGGTGTCGTAGGGGATGAGATATTCGATGCCTGCCGGGAAGAACCGTGACAGCTCTTCCATCTGCGCACGCACGGCCCGGGAGGTCGCCATCGCGTTTGCCTGCGGCGCAAGCTGGATGCCAATGGCGCCGCCAGGCTTACCGTTGATGCGGGCCGAGAGGTTGTAGGCATCGGCTCCGAACTCGATGCGGGCCACGTCGGAGAGCAGCACCGACGAACCGTCGGGATTAGCGCGCAGGATGATCGCGCTGAACTCCTCCGGGGAGGTGAGCTGTCCGGTGACGAGGACGTTGGCCGCGATCTGCTGCGTGATCGGGTTGGGCTGCGCGCCGATCCGTCCGGCGGCAACCTGGGCATTCTGGGCACGGACGGCGTTGATGACGTCATCGGTTGAGAGGCCGAGCCCGAGCATCTTGTCGGGGTCAATCCAGATGCGCATGGCGCGCTGCGCGCCAAAGACCTGCGCCCGGCCAACGCCATCGATGCGGCGCAGCTCTCCCACGATGTTGCGGTTGATGTAGTCGTTGACGCCGACCACATCGACGGAATCGTCGCTCGAAATCAGGGCCACCAGCATGAGGAAGCCACTGGCAGCCTCCTGGATCTGTACGCCCTGCTGGGTCACGACCTGCGGCAGCCGCGCCTCGACGCGGCGCACCGCGTTCTGCACGTCCACCGCGGCCTGGGCGGTCTGCGTGCCCGGTCGGAACGTTGCGGTGATCTGGACCGAACCGGCGGAATCAGAGGTCGATTCGAAGTAGATCAGGCCGTTGACGCTGTTGAGTTCTTCCTCGATCGGACGCGTCACGCTCTGATAGAGATCCTCGGGTGACGCGCCCGGGTAGACCGCGTTGACGGTGATCTGCGGCGGCGCCACATTGGGATATTGCGCGACCGGCAGCAGCGGGATGGCGATGGCGCCTGCCAGCATGATGAAGATGGCGACCACCCAGGCGAAGATCGGCCGGCCGATAAAGAACTGAGCCATGGGGTACTCCTCAGCCGCGGGATGCGGAGCCGGTCGTAGCTCCGTTCTTTTCGTCCCATTGCGCGGCGTTCACTGGAGCGCCTGGCCGCACCTTCTGGAAACCCTCGACGATGACGCGGTCGCCGTTCTGAAGGCCCTCCTGAATGACGAAGCGGGTCCCAATGGCGCGTCCGACGCGCACGGTCCGAAGCTCTGCCGCATTCTGCGCATTGACCACATAGACTTGCGATGCGCCGCCGGCATTTCGCTGCACGGCCTGCTGCGGAACGGCGATGGCGCTGGGCTCGATCCCCTGCTCGATCAGCACCCGGACATACAGACCGGGAAGGAGATCCCCGGTCGGATTGGGCACTTCGGCGCGCATCGTCACTTGGCCGGTGGTGGGGTCCACGGTCGCTTCCGAGAACAGGAGGCGTCCGGGATGGCCGTACTCGCTGCCGTCGTCCATGCGGATGCGTACGCGGGCTTCGCCCGGTGCCGGACTATCCAGCTCTCCCGCTTCCAGGGCACGACGCAGCCGGAGCAACTGGGACGACGACTGCGTGAAATCGACATAGACGGGATCGAGCTGCTGGATGGTGGCGAGGTTCTCGGCGCTGGTGACCAGCGCCCCTTCCGTGATCAGGGCTCGTCCGATGCGGCCGGCGATCGGAGCCTTCACCTCGGTATATTCAAGATTGAGTCTTGCAGCCGCCAGGCCGGCCTGCGCGGCCGCCACATCGGCGTTGGCTTGCGCGAGGGCTGCGACGGCGTTTTCGTGCTGCTGAGCGCTGGTCGCGTTGCGCTCGACGAGCGTCTTCTGGCGATCTGCCTGTTGGCGCGCCTGCACCTGGACGGCTTGCGCACGCTGCAAGGTCGCTTCCGCACTTTCGACCTGCACGCGGAACTGCGCTGGATCGATGCGATAGAGCACATCGCCTTCCTTCACCATACTGCCCTGCTCGAAGACCCGCTCGACCACGATGCCGGCCACGCGCGGACGGACCTCGGCGATGCGGGTCGGCGCGATCCGTCCCGGCAGTTCGTTGGTTATCGGAAGCGGCTCGGGCTTTACCTCCACCACGCTGACAGGCATCGGCGGCATCGCACGCGCCGCCGGAGCACTGGTTTCGGATTCGCCGCAGGCCGCAAGCAGCAGCAGCGCTGGCAGCGCGAGCGCAGCGAACAACCGGGGTGATGGGACAGGGAATTTCATTGAGGGCTATCCGTTGGATCGGCGGCTTGCGAGATTCCAGTGAATGCCAGCCGGATTCAGTGCACTTTGGCTTTTCGTGGGGTTCGCCGGCCATGATCGTCGGCCCGCGCGGCCTCTTCGGAAGCCGTGCCGGGCGGGGTCTCGACCAATTGCTCGATCTCGCGCAGGATCTTGGTGCGCTCAGGTTCCGGCCAGGTCTTGAGGACCAGAAACTCAAGCAGCTTGAGTCCCTCCAAGGCCAGGAACGCCAGGAGCGCGCGGCGCGGATTGTCCGACGTTTCAAGAATGGCTGCGACTTCGCGGTTCAGGGACTCTTGCAGAAGGCTTCGCAGCTCTGCGTCCTGGGCCAACGCAGCACAGAGATTGACGGCCACCGCTTGCATATGATCGGGCACCGGGGTGGCGGCGGCGATGCGACCCTTGATCCTCGCATTGGAAACAGGACCAAGGCGCTCGATTGCCGCGCAGGTTTTCTCGTTCTCTTCCGCCACCTTCCGTTCGATCACGGCTTTGATCAGCGCCTGCTTGGTCTTGTAGTCGTAGATGACGCTCGCCTTGCTGATGCCGGCCTCGGCCGCGACGGCGTCGAGCGTCAGGCGCGCGGCCCCCTCACGCGCAACGACGGCTTCGGCGGCGTCGAGGATTTTGTTCTGGTCAATCACTCTCGGTCGGGACATCTTGCACCATTTAATTACCGAATGGATGGTAATTAAATGTGCAGCGCAGCAATGTCAAGCCCAGCCGACCTGGAAACTGGCATCAGTTCGCGAGATGATCGACGTGCACGACATGAGGGCACGACAGCGCGTCATTCTCCCGCAAGAGCCCTGCCGGCAAAATCAAACGGGCTTTGCAATGTCCGTCCCACGGAATCGAAGATGAACGCGCCCGCGCGTTGGAGATTCCGGCCTGCCCCGCCCGGGGCCGTCGATGCGAGTTCGGGATAGAGCGCTGCGATATGGACGAAGCGATCATGGTTGAAGCGATCGGAGGCCGGCACCGTCGAGATGTCGACGAACCGTACATTTGTCCTTGTTGCTGCCTCCTGGATTCGCGGGTCGGTGACGTTCAGCGCGCCGATCCTGGGCCGGTCGCCTGCGATGCGGCTGGACGCTGAAAGAGCCCGGTCGTCCGGTGAGACGAGTATGGTCATGGGACGCCGGAGCGGACCGATCACCGCCATCTGCGCCCGAAATACGTCCACGTCGATATCGGGAGCCGCCAGAATGACGTCGAGACGATCCAGGGCGGCGTTTCTGCCGGTCAGGCGCAACTGGCGCAGTGCCTCGACGGCGAGCCAGCCGCCCATGCTGTGTGCGATGAGTGCGAGCTCGCCGGTGCGGCGCCTCTGCGCCAGCGTCGAGAGAAGCTCGGCAAGGCCGTCGCGCGAGTAGGTGACGGCATCTTTGTCTGCAGTATAGCCTGTGACGCGCGCTTCCGACGGCCAGGCGAACAGGATCGGTACTCCGTCGATATCGGTGTCGGCGGCCAACTGCGCAAGCCGGAACAGCGCTTCTTGGAAGTTCTGATTGAAGCCGTGAACGAAGACACCAGCCCGAGCTTGGCTCCGGCCTTGAGAGGCGATCCGGCGTTCGAAGGTCCTCCGGTCAAGGATTGTCTGCCGGACTGTCGTAAAACTTGTCGCAGGATCAGAACCGCCTCTCGGCCATTCGATCCGCCCAGCCTGGTGGCCAGGCGGAATCGATATTGTGAACTCGGCATAGTTCAGCGCCGGCGCTCGGCCAACCGTAAAGACATTCATATCGGGACGTTCGCGCTGGCGTGTCGTGGCGACATAGACCGTCACGAGCCTGGCGCCGGGAGCCGTCGCCTGGGGTACCAGAACCTCCGGTCCCGGCCGTGTCGCGCAGCCCGGGAGAACCGTGAGCAGCAAAAGGACGAGCAGTATCGCCGGATGAAGCGGCCCCTTGCTGTGGAAAGGCGAGCGCGATCCGATGGTGAAATCGTCACCGACGACGCTTTTGGGCCCCGCCTTTGCGTGTCCGGCGATCGCCGCCTTTCCCGAGGAGTGGCCTTCGGTCGGCTGCATCGGATCTTCTCCCAACGGGCGGTATCGGCGTCACGCAATGGTGTGAAATCCGTTGTCTGCATAGACGACTGAACCGGACAGGGGTGCGGCGGCGCCGCTGACGAGGAAGGCCGCAACCTTTCCGATCTCCTCAATGCTGACGAGACGGCCTGCTGGCGTGCGTGCGCGCACCTCATCGAGCAGTTCGTCAAACCGGGCGATGCCGGACGCGGCGCGGGTTTTGACCGGCCCAGTGGAAATTACATGCGCCCTGATCCTGCGCTCGCCGAGGTCGGCAGCGATGTAGCGGACGCTGGACTCGAGCGCGGCCTTCACCGGTCCCATCACATTGTAGTTCTCAACCACCCGGTCCGCGCCATAGAAGCTGACCGTCAGCAGGCAGCCGCCCTCGGTCATTAGTGGAGCAGCGAGCTTCGCCATGCGGATGAAGGAGTGACACGAGACGTCCATCGCCTCGGCGAAGCCTTCAGGTGAGCAGTTCACAAGGCTGGTATGCAGGTCGTTGCGCGGCGCGAAGGCGATCGAATGCAGGAGGAAGTCGAGCCGCCCCCACTCTTCTTCGATGCGTTCGAACACGGCTTCTAGCTGGCCGGGAACGCGCACGTCGCACGGAACGATGATCGGCGCGCCAAGCGATTCGGCGACCGGGCGCACGTAGGGTTCCGCCTTCTCGTTGAGATAGGTGACCGCAAGCTCCGCCCCGGCCTGCCGGAACGCTGCGGCGCAGCCGGCGGCTATGCTGTGGCCATTGGCAATGCCGGCGACGAGGCCGCGCTTGCCGGCGAGATCGACGATGGCGGTCATGGTTCAATTCTTTCCTCTTAGGACGGCGAGCGCTTCGTCAGCGATCACCTGCTCTTCATCGGTCGGAATGACGAAGGCGGCCAGCCGGCTTGCCCGACTACTAATTACGGTGGCGTTAGCGAAATTCGCTGCCGGATCAAGCTCGATCCCGAGCCACATCAGCCTCAGGCAGACCGCTGCCCGGATTTCCGGCTGGTTCTCGCCGATGCCGGCGGTGAAGACGATCCCGTCGAGCCCGCCCAATGTGGCTGCGAGACGCCCAACCTCGCCGGCAATGCGCAGGGTGAAAACCTCGATCGCCTCGCGGGCTTCCGGCCGGTCGCTCAGCAGAAGCTCGCGACTGTCTGCGCTGATGCCGGACATGCCGAGGAGACCGGACCCGTGATAGAGGATGTTCTCGACCTCCTGCAGCGTGCGCCCGCTGGTACCAAGAAGATGCAGGAGAACGCCCGGATCGAGCGCGCCGCATCGGGTTGCCATGGGAATGCCGTCGAGCGTGGAAAAGCCCATACTGCTGTCGCGGCTGACCCTGCCATCGAGCCCGCAAAGGCTTGCGCCGCTGCCGAGATGGGCGACGACGAACTTGCCCTTTGCCGTATCGGGCACGAGGCGGGCGAGTTCGCCAGCAACGGACTTATAGGACAGTCCGTGAAAGCCGTAGCGTTTGATTCCCTCGCCGTGAAGCGCGCGAGGGATGGCGAAGCGCCGGATGATGTCGCTGTTGGTCCGATGAAACGCCGTGTCGAACGAGGCGGTCTGTACAAGATCCGGCCTGAGATGCTGGATCGCGCGGATCAGGCGCAGGCTCTGCGGCTGATGCAGCGGCGCGAGAATCGTCAGCGCGTCGATTGCTTCGACCGCGGCATCGTCGATCCGGATCGGTCCGGCAAACCGTTCGCCTCCATGTACGACGCGATGGCAGGCGGCGACGACGCGGCTCATGTCGAAATGCTTGGCGAGCCATCCGAGCATTTCCGCTAAGACGTCCTGCAAATCACCGGAGGGTTCAGCCTGAAGCTCGACCGCAAACGTCTCCGACCCTTTGGTGATGCGGAAGTCCAGGGGCGCTTTCCGAAAGTCTATGACGCCCTTGGCGATCCGATGAGCACCGGTGGAATCGGCCTCGAACAGCCCAATCTTGATCGTGGACGAGCCGGCATTGAAGGTGAGCAGCAGGCCGTCGCTCATGGTGCAGCGAACTCCTTGACCGGCTGCGGCGCGGCGACGAGCTTGGCGAGCGCTGCGGATGCGATTCGTGCCGTGAGCGGGTCGGAGCGGCTGGTCAGAACGATCGGAACGCGGGCGCCAAGTACCAGCCCCGCGGCGGTGGCGCCGGCGAAGTAGATCAGCTGCTTGGCCAGCATGTTGCCGGCTTCGAGGTCGGGCACGAGCAGGATGTCGGCCTGCCCGGCGACGGGCGAGATGATGCCCTTGATGCGCGCAGCGTCGGGGCTGATGGCGTTGTCAAAGGCGAGCGGCCCGTCGACTTTTGCGCCTGTGATCTGGCCTCTCGCTGCCATCACGGTAAGCGCCGCAGCATCGAGCGTGGCCGGCATGTTCGGATTTACGGTCTCGACCGCGGCGAGCACCGCCACAAGCGGCTCATCCATGCCCAGCATGCGCAGCAGATCGACGGCATTCTGGCAGATGTCGCGCTTGTGCTCCAATGTTGGTTGAATGTTGATCGCGGCGTCGGTGACGATAAGCGGCTTGCCATAGGCAGGCACATCCATGGCATAGACGTGGCTGATCCGCCGCTCGGTCCGCAGTCCCGCACCGGCGCCGATCACGGCACCCAACAGTTCGTCCGTATGCAGACTGCCCTTGACGAGCACCGAGACCTTGCCCGCCACCGCGAGCTCGACGGCCTGCGCCGCCGCGGCGTGGCTGTGTGGCACGTCTTCGATTGCCATGCCGACGAGCGAGACCTGCGCCGCCTCGGCCGCCGCGCGGATCTTCGCCTCGGGCCCGACCAACAGAGGTTCGAGCAGGCCTTCGTCGCGCACCTCGATCGCTGCCTGGATCGCTGCGGCAGAGCAGGGATGAACCACTGCAGCCTGCACCGGCGGGGCGCTCTGCGCTCGTTTTACGAAGGATTCGTAGCGGTCGTGCCGCCGTAACGATACGTCAGGAAGGCGCGTGCGCGGCCACTCGATTCGGCGCTCCGGCGCCAACACCGTCGCGGTGCCGGTCAGCACCTCCTCGCCTTTGTGGTTGGTGCACACAGTATCGAGAATGACGATGCGTTTGTCCGGTCGTTTCTCGGTCACGGTCACCGTCGCGGTCACGGTGTCGCCGGGCGCGACCGGCTTCACGAACTTGAGGCTCTGCCCCAGATAGATGGTGCCCGGTCCCGGCAGCTTGGTGCCGAGCACTGCGGAGATCAGCGCGCCGGTCCACATGCCGTGGGCAACGATATGACCGAACAGACCGGTAGCGGCGAAGGCCGCATCAAGATGCGCCGGGTTGACGTCGCCCGAGACGGCCGCGAAGAGATCGATGTCGTCGCGTCCAAGCACGCGTACCAGCGTTGCCGTGTCGCCGGCCTGCAGTTCGTCGAAGGTCCGGTTTCTGAGGAAGTCGTCCATAACGGCATCACCGTTGGAAGACATAGGTGCCCGGCGCGTCCTCGGTCGGATTGTAGCCTCTACTTGCAGCCCCGATGGAGGGTGCAGGAACGCGCGCCGGGGCGGATCGGGCCGCCAGCCATCCGATCCATTCCACCCACCATGATCCTTGCCTCGCCTCGGCGGCCTCCACCCATTGCTCGTCGCTGAGGCAGAGGTCGTCGGCGCGCTTGCAGGCGACGCGAAAGCGGCGGCGGGGACGGCCGGGCTCGCTCACGATGCCGGCATTGTGGCCGCCACTGGTGAGGACGAAGGTGACCTCGGCGTCGCTGAGAAAGTGGATCTTGTAGACGGAGCGCCACGGCGCCACATGGTCGCGTTCCGTGCCGACGACGAATATCGGGACGCGAATGTTCTGAATGGCGGCCGGGCGCCCTTCAACCATGAAGCGGCCCGCGGCGAGCTCGTTGTCGAGATAGAGCCGCCGCAGATACTCCGCATGCATCCTGTAGGGCATGCGGGTGGAATCCGCGTTCCACGCCATGAGGTCGATCATCGGCGCGCGCTCGCCCATGAGATACTCACGGACGTGCCGGGACCAGACAAGATCGTTGGTGCGCAGAAGCTGGAAGGCCCCCGCCATCTGGTCGGCGGAGAGAAAGCCCCTGTTCCACATCATGCTTTCCAGGAAGTGCATCTGGCTGTGGTCGATGAAGAGCCCGAGCTCGCCAGGGTCGGTGAAGTCCGTCTGCGCAGCGAGCAACGTCAGCGACGCCAGCCGGTCATCGCCGGCGTGCGCCATGGCCGCGGCGGCGATCGACAGCAGCGTGCCGCCCAGGCAGTAGCCGGTGGCGTGGACCTTGCGGTCCGGAACGATGGCGTTGACGGCATCGAGCGCCGCCATCACGCCCATCCGGCGATAATCGTCCATGGTGAGGTCGCGATCCGCGGCCGTCGGATTGCGCCAGGAAATGCAGAAGACGGTGTGGCCCTGCGCCACCAAATAGCGGATGAGGGAGTTCTGCGGCGACAGATCGAGGATGTAGTATTTCATGATCCAGGCCGGCACGATCAGCATTGGCTCGGCCACGACGGTTTCCGTCGCCGGCGCATACTGGATCAGCTCGATAAGATGGTTGCGATAGACCACCTTTCCGGGCGTGACCGCCACGTCCTTGCCAACCACGAAGCGTTCTGTGCCGACGGGCGGTTGACCAGTCGCCAGGCGGCTCACGTCCTCCAGCCAATTCCCGAAGCCGTCAACGAAGTTCATCCCTCCGGTCTCGATCGCCTTGTCGATGATTTCCGGATTGGCGAAAGGAATGTTCGAAGGCGAGAACATGTCGAGAAGCTGGCGCGCGCCGAAGGACACCACGTCCTCATGGTGCGGCGTGACCCCGGGCACGCCATGCGTCACGTTGTGCCACCATTGCTGATTGAGCAGGAACGCCTGTGACCAAACGCTGAAGGGTGGCTTGCGCCATCCTTCGGCGCTAAAGCGATAATCTCCTGGCAGCGGCTCGATGCAGGCCGGTGCGTCGGAATCCCTGCTCGCCGCCGCAAGATGGGCCAGGAGACGGGTCCCCTTGCGCGACGCCTTGGCGGCCAGCTCCAACCGCTTTCCAGGGGCGGCTGCCAGATGGATCGACCAGTCGAACACGGCCATCGCCAGCGCCGCCGGCGAGATGCCGCCGCTCATCTGACCGGTAAGTGCCTCGCGAATCCGGTCGAACGCCCTGAAGGACTCGTTGCCGAGACTTTCCTCCTGTGAGACGGAAGCCGGCGGGACTTGTCGTGCGGCTATGTGGCTTGCGGCATCCATCTGCTGAATCCTTCACGTCGCTGATAGACCGGTCTCGGCGGTGGTGTCCTCGCCTATCATCCACTTGATGGCTTTGGCAATCATCTTCTCGAGTTCGCCACCCTTGGCTTGGCGAAGCTCTTCGACGCGCAGCACGTTTCGGAAGGTGCTTACTCCCGCAAGGAAGGCGGTGATCAGCGCGGCCCGACGGGTTGCGGAATCGTCTAACTTCCGGGAAATCGGGCCGATCACATCCCGCAGCATAAATTTCCGCATGACATCGGTCGCCTCGGCACTGCACAACGAGCGTATGACGATGTCGAGCGGTTCGACTTCATTGGCATTTGCTGCCGCGTTGCGGGTAACAATTTTCCTCGCCAGTGCGCCGGCCAAATCGTCTCCGGCGCTCGCGAGAATCCGGTCGAACTGCGTTGTCGCTGTGAGGGCTTCGGCAAAAAGATGTTGCTTCGAACCAAAGCAGCGATGCACATAAGCGACATCGACGCCGACATCGGACGCAATATCGCGGAGCTTAGTCTCTTCGTACGAGTGTCTGGCGAACCTCAGCACAGCAGCATCCAGGATGCGATCGCGCGTCGAGGCCGTCGGCTGAGGCGCCGATTTACGGGCCATGAAGTCCTCACGAAAATTCAGTTGCCAGCTCACCAAATATCCACTATCAGCCAGGTAGTCAACAACGGTTGATATAGATCAAAGCCGCGTCGTGCGCGATGCGGTTGATTTGCCGCGCGATGTGAACTCGATACGAGAAGAGGATCCTCCAATGGCAACTGAAAAGTCGACGGCCGGCGCACCCTTGCAACCTTTCGGAAATGTTGAGTGGGTGAAATCGTTCTCGGAAGCGCCTGTAAAAATATACTCAAATATCTGCCGTGAAGCGCTTGATGCCACCGCGCGGCGCCTGCAGGTACACGCCAACTACGTGAAAAAGCTGTCCGAGTGCGACGGTCCAGCCGACGCGTTGACCTGCCACGGAGAGTTCGTGCAAAGCTTCGTCTCGAGCTTCTTCGAGGACGGTCGGCGGGCGTTCGAGACGTGGCGCAAGGCCATATCGCCTCCCGGCCCAAAGTAGGCCACCGTCACCCGGCAAGCCCCGGTTTGTGAGTGCCGGGAGCACGTTCTTTGGCGGTGCGATTCCTTCGCGAGCCGCAGGTGGCATCCGAATGAATGTGATCACGCGGGCCGATTGGCCGAATGCTGAAGGGCTTCACTCATGAAGCATATCGGAAAAGGTTGGCTTGTGGCAGCGCTCATCCTGGTGGCAGCCGGAGGCGCCTACTATGCGTGGACGACGTTCGGCAACAGCGGTTTGCCGGCAGGATTTGCCAGCGGAAACGGGCGCATTGAGGCGGTCGAGATCGACGTATCTACGAAGACCGCTGGTCGGATCAGGGACATCCTGGCCCGTGAAGGCGACTTCGTCGAAGCGGGACAGGTGCTCGCCCACATGGACACCCAGCAGCTCGAAGCCCAACGCCGCCAGGCCGAAGCGCAACTGAGACGGGCGACGATCGGTGTCGACACGGCCCGCAGTCTTGTTATCCAGCGCGAAGCCGAATGGACCGCGGCGGAGGCCCTCGTTGCCCAGCGCAAGGCCCAATTCGATGCCGCTGACCGGAAGCTGGCGCGATCGGAGCAATTGGCAAAGACCGCGTCCGTGTCCCTGCAGGTGCTCGACGACGATCGTGCAAACGCCCAAGGCGCGAAGGCCGCCGTCGCCGCGGCCGAAGCACAGCTTGCGGCTTCGAAGGCGGCGATCGGCGCGGCGCAGGCACAAGTGGTCGACGCGGAAGCGGCAGTCGACGCCGCTAAGGCTGCGATCGAAAGCATCACCGCGGATATCAACGACAGCACATTGAGATCACCTCGCGCCGGCCGCGTGCAGTATCGCGTCGCGCAGCCGGGCGAGGTGGTATCCGCGGGCGGGCGGGTGCTAAACTTGGTTGACGTCGGCGACGTCTATATGACGTTCTTTCTTGCGACGCCGCAGGCTGGACGGGTTGGGATCGGCGCAGAAGTGCGCATTGTCCTCGATGCCGCCCCGCGATATGTGATCCCCGCCAAGGTGAGCTTCGTCGCCGACGTGGCGCAGTTCACCCCGAAGACGGTCGAAACCCAGGCAGAACGCGAAAAGCTGATGTTCCGGGTCCGGGCGCAGATTTCGCCCGAGCTGCTGCGTAAGTACATCCAACACGTCAAGACCGGCCTGCCAGGCATGGCCTATATCCGGCTTGACCCCGACGCTGAGTGGCCGGCCAATCTCCGGGAAACGCTTTCACCATGACGGGCCGACCGATCGAACCCTCCGGGTCCGCGCCGACCCCTGTGGTGCGTCTTGATGCGGTCGGGTTGTCCTACGGCCAGACGCGCGCCCTGGAGAACGTCACGCTCGACATGCCGTCGGGCTGCACGGTCGGCCTGATCGGGCCGGACGGCGTCGGCAAGTCGAGCCTGCTATCCCTGGTCGCCGGCGCGCGCGTGGTGCAGGACGGCCACGTCGAGGTGCTCGGCGGAGATATCGCGGATGCCCTCCACCGACAGGCAGCCTGTCCGCGCATCGCCTACATGCCGCAGGGGCTCGGAAAGAACCTCTACCCGACCCTTTCCGTGTTCGAGAACGTCGACTTCTTCGCTCGCCTGTTCGGCCATGACCGGCAGGAGCGCGAGCGCCGCATCGGCGAGCTTCTGGAGCGGACCGGCATGGCCCGCTTTGCCAACCGCCCGGCCGGCAAGCTCTCCGGCGGCATGAAGCAGAAGACCGGCTTGTGCTGCGCACTGATCCACGACCCGGACCTTTTGATCCTCGACGAGCCGACCACCGGCGTCGATCCGTTGTCGCGCCGGCAGTTCTGGGAGCTGATCGACGACATCCGCCGCGACCGGCCCGGCATGAGCGTGATCGTTGCGACCGCCTATATGGAGGAGGCCGCGCGCTTCGACTGGCTGGTGGCGATGGATGCCGGCCGGGTGCTTGCGACCGGCACGCCCAACGAATTGCTGGCGCAGACCGGCGCTGAAACGCTCGACGCCGCGTTCATCGCGCTGCTTCCCGAGGAGAAGCGGCGCGGCCACCGGGCGCTAATCATCCCGCCGCGCAGCGCCGAGTCCGACGGCGACATCGCGATCGAGGCGGTGAATCTCACCATGCGCTTCGGCGACTTCACCGCGGTCGACAATGTCAGCTTCCGGATTCCGCGCGGTGAGATTTTCGGCTTCCTCGGCTCCAACGGCTGCGGCAAGACCACCACCATGAAAATGCTCACCGGCCTGCTTCCGGCGAGCGAGGGAACGGCCAGCCTGTTCGGCCGCGCGGTCGACCCCAACGACATCGAGGTGCGCCGCCGCGTCGGCTATATGAGCCAGGCGTTCTCGCTCTACACCGAGCTGACGGTACGCCAGAACCTCGATCTTCACGCCCGGCTGTTCAGGATGGAGCGGGGGGCCATCGCGGACCGGATCGCGGAGATGGCCGAGCGCTTCGGGCTGCGCGAGGTGATGGACGTACTGCCCGATGCGCTGCCGCTCGGCATCCGCCAGCGGCTGTCGCTCGCGGTGGCGACGATCCACTCGCCGGACATCCTGATCCTCGACGAACCGACGTCGGGAGTCGATCCAGTCGCCCGCGACGGCTTCTGGCAAATCCTGTCCGACCTGTCGCGCAAGGACAATGTGACGATCTTCGTCTCGACCCATTTCATGAACGAGGCGGAGCTGTGCGACCGCATCTCGCTGATGCATGCCGGCAAGGTGCTGGTCAGCGACACGCCGGCCGCGATCATCGAAAAGCGTTCCGCCGCCACTCTGGACGATGCCTTTGTCGCCTATCTGGAAGACGCGATCGGCGGCGAGCCGATGGCCGCCACCCCGCTCGCGGCCCCACGCGAGGCGGCACCCCCGGCCGCGCCGTCCTCCCCGGGCGCCCGCTTCTTCGACGCGCGCCGCATGCTCGCGTATACCCGCCGTGAGTCGCTCGAACTGTGGCGAGATCCGATCCGCGCTACGCTCGCGATCGTCGGCAGCCTCGTCCTGATGATCGTTCTCGGCTACGGGATCAACATGGATGTCGAGGACCTCACCTTTGCGGTGCTCGACCGCGACGACACGACGGTCAGCCGCGACTATGTGCTGCAGGTCGCGGGCTCCCGCTATTTCACGGAAAAAGCACCGATCACTGACTATGACGATCTCGACCGGCGCATGCGCAACGGCGAGATCAGCCTTGCGATCGAAATCCCCCCAGGCTTCGGCCGCAACGTCGCGCGCGGCCACGACGTCGCGATCGGCGCCTGGATCGACGGCGCGATGCCGGCGCGTGCGGAGACCGTGCGCGGCTATGTGCAGGGCATGCACCAGACCTGGCTCATGCAGAAAGCACGTGAGCTCTACGGCGACGCCGCCACTGTGGGGCGTTTCCAGCTCGTCGTCCGGTACCGCTATAATCCGGATGTGCAGAGCCTTGTCGCCATGGTGCCGGCGATGATCCCTCTCCTTTTGATGATGATCCCGGCCATGCTGGCTGCTCTCAGCGTGGTCCGTGAGAAGGAGCTGGGCTCGATCATCAATTTCTACGTCACGCCGGTCTCGCGGCTGGAATTCCTGGTCGGCAAGCAGGTGCCCTATGTAGCGCTCGCCATGCTGAACTTCCTGCTGCTCGCTGCGTTCGGGATCTTCGTCTTCGGAGTTCCATTCACCGGCAGCTTCCTGACCCTGACCACCGCGGCGCTGCTTTACGTCATCTTCGCGACCGGCTTGGGGCTCGTGATTTCGACATTCATGAGCAGCCAGATCGCCGCGATCTTCGGCACCACGCTGATCACGATGATCCCTACGTTCCAGTATTCCGGACTGATCGACCCGGTCTCCTCGCTCCAAGGCTTCGGCGCGGTCATCGGGAACATCTATCCGAGCAGCTACTTCATCACGATCTCGCGCGGCACCTTCTCCAAGGCGTTGGACTTCGGCGACCTCGCAACGACGTTCATACCGCTGGTTATCGCCATTCCGGTGACGCTCGGCCTCGGGGCTGCTCTACTCAAGAAGCAAGCTGGGTGAGCCATGCGGATCGACCATGTCTTTCATCTTGGGATCAAGGAACTGCGGGGGCTCGCCCGCGATCCGATCATGCTGGTGCTGATCGTCTATGCCTTCACGATCGCGAATTACACCGCTGCAAATTCGGTGCCCGAGACCCTCAACCGGGCGGCCATCGCGGTGGTCGACGAGGACCAGTCTCCGGTCTCGTCACGCATCATCACCGCGTTCTATCCGCCATACTTCGTCGTGCCGCGAATGATCGACCTGTCGGAGATGGACGGCCGAATGGACGCCGGCCTTGACACGTTCGCGCTCAACATCCCGCCGAACTTCCAGCGCGACCTGCTTGCCGGTCGAGCGCCGGAGATCCAGCTCAACATCGACGCCACGCGCATGAGCCAGGCGTTCAGCGGCGGCGGCTACGTTCAGGCGATCGTGTCGAGCGAGATCGACGAATTCCTGAGCCGGCATCGCGCAGGCGCCTCGGTTCCGGTCGACCTCGAACTGCGGGCGCGGTTTAACCCTGAGCTCAACAAGGGTTGGTTCACAGCCATCACAAACATCATCAATTCCATCACCATGCTTTCGATCGTCTTGACCGGAGCCGCGCTTATCCGCGAGCGCGAGCACGGCACGATCGAACACCTGCTGGTGATGCCGATCACGCCAGCCGAGATCATGGTCAGCAAGATCTGGTCGATGGCCTTCGTGGTGCTGGTCGCGTCCGCGAGCGCGCTCGTCTTCGTCGCGCAGGGGCTGCTTTCGATCCCGGTCCAGGGATCGTTGACACTATTCCTTTTGGGAGCGTCGGTTCACCTGTTCGCCACCACCTCTATGGGCATCTACCTCGCAACCGTCGCCGGGTCGATGCCACAGTTCGGGCTGTTGCTGATGCTTGCGCTGTTCCCGCTGCGGGCGCTGTCCGGCGGCATGACGCCACGCGAAAGCATGCCGGAGTTCATTCAGAACATCATGCTCGCGGCCCCGAACACCCACTTCGTAGCGATGGCGCAGGCCATTCTGTTCCGCGGTGCCGGCATCGATGTGGTGTGGCCGCAGTTCCTCGCCCTGATCGCAATCGGCGCGGTGCTGTTTACGTTCTCGCTTTGGCGGTTTCGGCAGTCGCTACGATAGCGACTCAGTTGTAGTTGCGCCCAAGACTGCACCGACGACGCCTAGGCGGCGGCTGGAACGAACGGACGAGAGGCGTCGGTCCAAGCAGTGAAGCGGGCGCTTAAGATGGCGATCACTCGATGAGCGGCGAGATTTCGAGCAAAACCAGTCTTGTTCCATCACGCTTCGATGTCGCGGTGTTCGACCTCGATGGCGTGGTCACGGATACCGCCCGCGTTCATTTTCAAGCGTGGAAAGAAACGTTCGATACATTTTTCGAAATGCGTGGCCGGCACGAAGGAACTGGCTTTGCGCCGTTCACTGCGGACGATTATCGGCGGTACGTCGATGGGCGTCCACGCGAGGACGCCATCCGTGCGGTGCTGGCCGCTCGCGGGGCAGAGTTGCCGGAGGGAAGCGCGTGCGACGGTCCCGAGGTCGAAAGCGTCCATGGCTTCGCTAAACGCAAGGATGGGCTGTTCCTTGAGCACATACGCAGCAAAGGTGTGGATGTCTACCCGTCTACAGTAGCGTTGATTCGGCGGCTGCGAGGCCTCGGCTTCAAGACAGCGATCGTATCGGCCAGCCGCAACTGCACGGAGGTCCTCCGAAGCGCACGGCTCGAATATCTGTTTGACGCGCGCGTCGACGGTCACGATGCCGCGACGCTCGGCTTGCAAGGCAAGCCGGCGCCGGATGCTTTCCTTGAGGCCGCTCGCCGGCTCGGAACGGCGCCGTCGCGAATGATCGTTGTAGAGGATGCGATCGCTGGCGTGGCCGCAGGACACGCCGGCGGCTTCGGAGTCGTCATCGGTATCGATCGTACCGGCGACGGAGCTGATCTTAAGATTGCCGGCGCTGATGTCGTGGTTGCCGATCTCAATCAGATCGAGATCGACTGGGACGACGTGCTGACCGCACGGCGGTTCGCCACCAAGGTCAAGCCTGATGTGCATCGACTCGACCCCTTCATCGCGCAGTCAGGGACCGCGACCCGTCGTCCCGAGGCTGCGGTCAACCCTGACCCCTGGCTGTTCAGCTATGACGGCTTTGACCCCGCCGTGGAGGGCCGCCGCGAAACTTTGTTCGCCGTCGGCAACGGGTATGTTGTAACGCGTGGCGCTGCTGCCGAGGCGCGGGCCGATGATGTGCATTATCCCGGCACCTATCTTGCCGGTGGCTACAATCGTCTGACTACGCAGATTGAAGGCCGCCCGGTCGAGCACGAGGACTTGGTAAACCTCCCCAACTGGCTGCCGGTCACCTTCCGCATCGACGATGGAGATTGGTTCGAGCTGCGTGGCGTCACAATTCTGGACTATCGACAGACGCTCGACCTGAAGCGCGGTCTCTACACACGGACCCTGCGGGTGCGCGATCCGCACGGACGCGAAACCAGCCTTGTCGAGCAGCGCTTCGTGCATATGGCCGACAAGCATCTCGCCGCACAGCATGTCACAGTGAGGTCGGAGAACTGGTCCGGTCGTCTCACCGTGAGGGCGATGCTGGACGGCGAGGTCGTGAATGCAGGCGTGCCGCGCTACCAGCAGTTCGACGGCAAGCATTTGCGCGCTTCCGCCGCGACGGCCATTGCGCCGGATTCCATGCTGCTGCAAGCCGAAACGGCACAGTCTCAGTTACGGATCGCCCAAGCCGCGCGGCTGAATGTCGGAGGAAATGACGGCGTTTCGGACATCGATAAGCGTACCATCGAGGAGCCGGCCCGCGTCGGCTATGACATCATAATTCCCATGTCGCCTGGCGCGAGCGTTGCGATCGAGAAGATCGTCGCGCTCTACACGTCCAGGGATCGTGCCATCGCGGATCCTGCAACAGCCGCGCGCACGGCAATTGCTCGGGCCGGCACCTTTTATGCGCTTCTGCAATCCCATGAGCGGGTCTGGGAGCATCTGTGGCAACATTGCGACCTTCACCTGCTTGATGCTGAAACCGACGAAGCATATGACGCGCATCTTGCGGTGCGCCTGCACATCTTTCACTTGCTCCAGACCGCGTCGCCGCACAGCATGGAGCTGGACACCGGCATTCCGGCTCGCGGCTGGCACGGCGAAGCCTACCGGGGCCATATCTTTTGGGACGAGCTGTTCATCTTCCCTTTCCTGATTCTGCGGCTGCCGATCCTAGCGCGATCCCTGCTGCTTTACCGCTATCGGCGGCTCAATGAGGCTCGCTGGGCCGCCCAGCGAGCCGGTTTCCGCGGCGCCATGTTCCCCTGGCAAAGTGGCAGCGACGGCCGGGAAGAGACGGACCTCGTGTACTTCAATCCGCATTCGGGAAACTGGATCAAGGACAACACACATCTACAACGCCATATCGGGCCGGCTATCGCCTACAATGTCTGGCAGTACTATCAGGCCACGGGCGATGCCGAGTTTCTCTATGTCTACGGTGCCGAGATGATGTTTGAGGTCGCCCGCTTCTTGGTCAGCATCGCGCAATGGAACGAGAGCCGTGGGCGTTACGACATTTGCGGCGTCATGGGCCCCGACGAGTTTCACGACCGCTATCCGGGGAACGCCGCGCCTGGGTTGGACAACAACGCATATACCAATGTCATGGCCGCCTGGTGCATTGCCCGTGCTCTCGATCTTTTTGAGCTATTGCCGGACGAGCGTTGCGACGAGTTGTGCAGGAGCTTGCAGATCGAGCAGGAAGAGCTTGTGCGCTGGGAGCACGTTGGTCGCAAGCTTTACTTGCCCTTCCAAACTGACGGCATTCTCAGCCAGTTTGAGGGCTATGACACGCTGCGGGAGTTCGATTGGGACACCTATCGGCGCAAATATCGGAACATCATGCGACTTGATCTCCTCCTTGAGGCGGAGGGCGATTCGCCCAATCACTACAAGCTCTCCAAACAGGCCGACGTGCTGATGCTATTCTATCTCTTTTCCGCCGAGGAATTGGAGGAGATCTTCAGCCGCCTTGGCTATACATTCGAGCCTGAGACAATTCCGAAGACTATTGATTACTATTTGCGGCGCACTTCGCACGGCTCTACCTTGAGCGGCATTGCGCACGCATGGGTTCTGGCACGTTCCTGCCGGCAACGATCCTGGTCGCTATTTGCGGAAGCTCTGCAAAGCGACATCGCTGACATTCAGGGCGGCACGACGCGCGAGGGAATTCATCTTGGCGCCATGGCCGGTGCGGTCGACCTGTTGCAACGCTGCTTCAGCGGGCTCGAGCTGCGCGGCAACGAACTGCGTTTTCACCCAGCGCTCCCGGATGAACTGAAGCGGCTATCGTTCCAGATCCGCTATCGCGGCCATTCGCTCAATGTGGACATTACTGCGGATGAGCTGACGTTGGCGAGCGATGCAAGTGGCGCCAGGGCAATCACCGTCGCCGTCCTCGACCGGCATATTTCCCTGCGGCCGGGCGATCGCACGAGCGTGCCATTGACTCGTCCCTTGTAACGACGCGAACGGAGCCCACGCAACCAGTGTGATTTTTACACAAATCGTCTTGCCGGCATCACGGCAGACCAAGAAGGAGAACACGTTGCGACAACCTGAGAATGACCCCATCCGGCGCACAACTTTGCGGCACCGATATCGGACCACGTGCGACAAGCGGATCGCAGTTGGGAGCATGGTCATTGACGCCGTGGCCGCCGGGCAGGGATTTCCGGCGTCACCACTCGTCCCTGGGCTGAGGCGGAATCGCGTGAGTTGCGCAAGCCACCTCTACGACCCCTTCCCGAACTTCTGAAGAATCGAACACGCAGCGGGCTGACGAGGACGAGATGTTGGGTGAGCGGATACTCGAAATTCATCCCTTTCTCTCGTTCAACATCGCGGTCATGCTGCTTCTGACCGGCAAGGGCATTGTTCTGCGATCTTCGCTTCTGCGCCAATACTCCATCCCTGAGCCCGTCGTAGGAGGAGTTCTGTGTGCGGCCTTCGTGGCATTCGTCTATCTTGGATTTGATCGCCAGATCCGCTTTGGACTTGAAGTCCGTGATTTTCTGCTTCTGGTATTCTTCGCCGGGATCGGGCTGAAGTCCGAGATCGCCACCCTTGCAAAAGGCGGCCGGCCGCTTGTCATTCTGCTGGCCCTCGCCGCGATATTCATGGTGGCGCAAAATTTCCTGGGGGTGGCGGTTGCGGCGGCTTTTGGGATCAATCCGCTGGCCGGGCTAATGGCCGGCTCGATTTCATTGACAGGCGGTGTGGGCACAACAGCGGCTTGGGCGCCAATCTTCGTCGGCGATCTCGGCATTTCCAATGCCATGGAACTCGGCGTGGCGAGCAACATGGTGGGGCTGATTGCTGCTTGCCTGGTTGGCGGCCCCATTGCCGCCTTCCTGCTACAAAGGCACCAGATCAAAACCTCCGGAGGCGTCGATCTCGACATCGGCGCACCGCACGACACCATGCCGCAGCTGGACTATTTCGGCGTCCTTTGGGCCATACTTATCCTCAATATCACGGTTGTGACCGGTGTCGGCATTGATGCCCTTGTCACGCGCACAGGGCTGAACTTACCAACCTTCGTGAGTTGCCTAGTCGCAGGAATAGTTCTGCGAAACTTGTCACCGCTCGTCATTCGCACGGAGCCGTCCCGTTATAGCGCAGGAATCTCTCAAGGGCTCGCGCTGATCTCCGATCTATCACTCGGTCTCTTCCTCACGATGGCGCTGATGGGATTGCAGCTATGGGCCTTGGCCGACGTCTTTAGCTTCATAGTCATCGTGCTCGTCCTTCAGATTATTCTATCGATCACGTACACGGCACTGGTCGTTTTCCGAGCGATGGGAAGCGACTACGAAGCCGCGGTCATCTCCGCCGGATTCGGCGGCATCACGTTGGGTTCGACCGCAACTGCAATCGCCAACATGACGGCTGTTACGCAGCAGCACGGCGCCGCTCACCGCGCCTTCATCATCGTGCCAGTGGTCTGTGGCTTCTTCATCGACATCGTCAATGCGCTGGTCATTACTGCCTTCGTGAATTAGCGCCAGCGCATATCATCACATCACACAAACACCATGGCGGCACATAGCTGAATCCACCAAGACTCAAAGGACCTTATGTTGAGATTCAGTGCTATCCTTCCGATCACCGCCATCATCATAGGCATCGCCATCGTCCAGCTTGCCAACGGCTTTCTCGGCACACTCGTGTCCATGAGCAGCGCTGCCGCAGGGTTTTCTCCGGCGGTCATGGGCATCGTGCTGGCGGCGTATTTTGGCGGCTACACGATCGGTGCGGCCACCATGGCATCCCTGCTGCAACGAGTCGGCCATATTCGACTCTTCGCTGCACTCGCAGGGCTGGTGGCAGCTTCCATCGCCCTTCAGCCTATGCTGATCGGACCGCTGGCATGGATCGTGATCAGAATTGTCACCGGTCTAGGTTGCGCTGGCCTGTTCATCGCAGCGGAGAGCTGGCTGAACGCTACCGCGGAGCCACAGAGCCGCGGGTCCATCTTCGCCATCTACATGGTCGCCACCAACGCATGCTTCGGTGCAGGTCAGTTCCTTCTCAATATGCCGGCTCCGGGTGGATTCGAGCTGTTTTCGCTGGCCGCTGCGTTATTTTGCTTGGCACTAGTGCCGGTATCGTTGACGCGTTCGGCTCAGCCTAAGCTCGTCCAAAGCCCGCGCCTGCGCCTGAAGGAACTGCGGCGGCTTGCCCCGGTGGCTTTCGCCGGTTGCGTGACCACGGGTCTCGTCAGCAGCACCTTCTACAGCCTGCTCCCAGCCTATGCGCAGACGCAAGGAGTTCCAGACAGCTCCGTGTCCACGTTTATCGCGACCGCTGTCTTTGGGGGCTTGGCCTTCCAGGTGCCCGTGGGGAGGCTGTCAGATCGTTTCGACCGGCGCCTAGTCGCGGCCCTTTTAGCTGGCGGGCTCCTCGTGGCCGCGCTCTTCATCGCGATGCTGTCCTTGAGCAATGGCCTCATCTTCCTAGTCACATTCCTGCTTGGCGGCTTTATGTCGACTATCTATCCGGTATGCGTCGCACATGCGCACGACCGTGTCGAACCCGACAAAGTCTTAGCCGTCAGTGGGCAGCTCATCCTCATACACGGTATCGCGTCGTTTTTCGGTCCGATCATCGGGACAACGATTTTGGGTCAGGCCGGAATTGGCGGGGTCTATGTCTTCATGGCCGTGGTGGCTGGCCTGTTCGTTGCAGCAGCGATTTGGCGTGCCTTCTGGGTGGAAGCCCCCGAGCAGAAGGAACGACCTTTCGTAATCCTGACTGAACGAATGGGCCAGCCCCTGGCACATGTGGCCGACGAGGAGAAGGTTACGGGCAATGAGGCCGGCCCAGCAAACGAAGATGAGGTACCCGTTCGGTAACACGCCGGCTGGCACGGCGACGACGAGGCGCAACGGGGACTTACCGGGCGCATCAAAAACCGAGCGGGAATCCGCCCACGGCCCGGAGGAGGTCGCTAAGGAATGGAAGACAGCATTGTTCTGGACAAAGAAATGGACGGCCTCATGGAGGCGGTCGAACTCTCGCAGGACGAAGGCACGCTCAAGCAGACGCTGCGCAACTTCAGCGTCGCGCTCGGCTTCAACCGCTTCGCCTATCTAAATGTCCGCGGCGACGACGTTCGTGCCTTGTCGAACTACCATCCCGAATGGCAACGCATCTATCTGGAGAAGAACTACACGGCGATCGACCCGGTCGTCGTCTCGGCCAGGCGCTCGATGCAGGTCTTCAACTGGTCGCAGGAAGAGAATGCGGGTACAGCCCCTGAGACGGTCCGATTCTTCGGCGAGGCCGCCGAATTTGGAATCCGCAGCGGTCTTTCAATCCCGGTGCGCGGCAGCTTCGGCAGGATGGCGATGCTGACGCTTGCATCTGACCGCCCACGCTCCGACTTCGCACGTGTGCGCGATCCTGTCCATGCGATAACGGCCGTCGCCTTCGTGCATATCCGCCTCAATCATCTCCTGACGTCGCGTCGCAAGAACTCCGTTGTCGAGCTGACGCCGCGAGAGGCGCACTGCATTGCCTGGGCATCACTCGGAAAGACGAAAGCTGAGACCGCGGCGCTACTCGGCATCAAGGAGAAGACGGTGCGCTTCTACACGGAGTCGGCGTTCGCGAAGCTCGGCGCCGTGAATATCACCCACGCCGTCCGGCTCGCCATCGAGAACGGGTTGATCTGAACGTCTTCCGAAGGCATCCGGTTATCAGGATGCGGGCACGTTCGGGATATGGCCGAGGCGTTCGACCAGAGTCGCGACGACCATCTGCTGTGCGCGCGACGCCAGCATCAGCTTTGTGTATTCGTCGTGAAGCTCTGTCGCCCGGTTCGTCGCAGCATCGGCTGACTTCCAGGCGTGAAAGGCAGCTTCGGCTTTGGCGACTGCTTCTCTATGCTCACGGATCGCCTCGACCGTCAGCTTTTCGATTTCGTCTTTGGCGAGCGGCGCGATGAGATTCGCCATTGTCGTTGCCGCATCCGCACCACTCAACCCGTCCGTTTCCTTACCGCTAACCATCGTCTTCCAGTCGGTCAGGTCCAGCGGTGCGCCCCCGCAGACGTTAATCCTGTGAACCCAAGCCGGGGGTTGGAAATCCGTTACGAACGGACCCTGTGACCTTTAGCACCGGAGCGCCTGGACATACGTCACAGGCCCCCGGCCATTGGCCAGAGGATTCCGGTGCCATTTCGGTCGGCACCGACCGTCGTAATGGGGTTTCCAAGCCCCGAGCAGCGCGTACTGCCTGCCGGGCTTATAGGCGGTGACGACGGTCGATGCCAGCAGCAAGCTGCTGCGGCAGGGATTTTTAGGAGTGGGGATTCACCTCGACGGTGCGCTGACGTCGACGACGCGCGAGCTGGTTGTACCTAAAGCCCGCATACTGGCCGGATTCGCAAGCACGATATTGCTCCGCCGGAAATCTCGGCCATGACTTCGCAAACTTGACGCCTTCTAAACTCTGACGATGCTTCCGCATCATTGCAACGATTCGAAAGCACTATCACAGGCTTGCTGTCAGTCACCTTTCTTAGGTGCGCCGCCGATCCCCGAGAGGTCGATGCGGATGCCGGCGCGGTTCGGATCGGTCTTGGCCTGTTGCGACTCCCGCGGGGCCGGACCTGGTTGATCCGCCGTCGCCGGCGGATCGTCGGCGCGCGGCGCCGCCGCGGTCGCGGGACCAGGATCTGGCGCCGAGAAGACGGCGACCCCTTCGAACGAGCCCGTGCGCCAGGCGAGAATCGCGTCGTCGAAAGCCTCGTCGGGCTCGGCGCCATACCATTTGACGACGATGCGATAGACCTTGCCGAACAGCGCGGTCCCTATGCGGATGTTCTTGCAGGAGTCGAGGAGATCAGCAGAGAGCTGCGCGACGTCGGTGACGCCGACGCCGGCCGGGTACTGCGTCACGCCGACGCGCACAACGGCCTGCCCGACGTAACGGCGCATGAGCGCCATCGCATCCTCGGACGATTTCGGCGGCGGCACCAGGATCACGCGATCGCCGGCGCGCACAGTGACCGCGAGCGGATCGGGCGAACCCGCGGCCGCGATGAATTTCTCGACGATCGCCGGCTTCAGGCCGGGATCGGCGCATTGCTGAATCATCGCGGCATCCACCATCGTCTTCTCCTCACAGATTGAAAGCGGTCACGAGCGGACGATCGAACAGCCGCGACCAGGCCTGCACGCTGGCGCGCTGAATGCCCACAATGCTGGTGCCGGCCGTCCACCATCCATTGCCGGTCGCGACGATGACGTCGGGCGCGTGCAGCATCGACTGCAGCACCGGCCACAGGAGGAGCTGCTCGTAGCAAATCAGCGGCGCGAGCCGCCTGCCCTGCACCGTGACGACGGGGTTGGCGAACAGGTGCGCCCGCGCGCTGCCGCCTTTGCCGAACCATGCGAGCCAGGGCTGCCACATCGACACCGGGACGGGCATGCGCTCGCGATAGACGATGCGGGGTTCATCATCGCCGATCTCGACCAGGACATTGTCGTAACCCTGCCGATCGACGACGGCGGCGCCGGCGATGACGACGATGCCGGCGCCTCGCAGGGCATCGTTCCAGAACCGCTCGACCGTCGGCGTCCACAGGCCGAGGGTGCTTTCCGGCATCACCACGATCTTGCCGCCGCTTTCGGCGCGGCGCCGCACCTTCGCCAGAAGCTCGCGATGCTGCTCGAGATCGGTGCGCCGCCCGAGCGCCGCCCCCATCGTCATATCCACGCCGGTCCATGCGTCGGGCACCGACGGCGTCGTCCAGCTTGCGGCGGACCAGAGCCAGGCGGCGCACAGGGCCGCCGCCGCGGCTGGCCACATTCTGGTGGTCAAGGCCAGCATGCCGCCGGCGGCGGCCGCCAGCCCCGTCCAGCCCCATCCCGGAAACAGAACGCCGGCCGCTGTCAGGGGATGGGCCCAGCCCACGATCCCGAGCGGCGGGACGGCCATCAGGATTGACGCCGCCCCGAACCGCCCTGCCCGTCTCCATCCCGGCCGCGGCGACCACAGGGCGGCATAGGCGCCGACGAAGGCGAGCGACGCGCCGATCCAGAGCACGCCGCCCCACAGCAGGCCGGACCCGTAGAAATTGGCGACGCCCTGCGGCAGGCCGCGAGAGGCGGCGAGGAAATAGGCGACCGCGATGGCCGCCGCGACGATGCGGGTCGGCGCTATCCCCCACAGCGCCGGGAAGGCCATCGCCAGCGGCAAGGCGAGGGTCCGGTCGCCCCAGGCCAGCGTGCCCACCACGGCCGCGCCGAGGACCAGAGCGGCCGCCTGCACGGGGTCAGGGATCGAAGGTGGCGACCGGCCGTGCGAGCCCGAGGAGTCCGGCGGCAGGGACCGGCCCGAAATACCGTGAGTCATAGGAGCCTTCGAAATCGGAGTGGAGATAGAGATGCCCGTCCGGCACGACGCCGCCGGCATAGGCCGCGAGCGCCCTGCCCTCGGCGTCGACGCCGTGGATCTCGGAATGGTGCAGCGGACGCCCGTCGATCATCACCGAGCGGTCGATCGTGATGATCTGGCCCGGGAGGGCGGCGACGGTCTTGATGAGAGGACTTGCGCGGCCCGGACACACGCCGCCGCGGACATAGCCGCGCGCGAGCCCCGTGGAGAGCGCTGGGCCCTGCGGTATGCAGATGAAGACACGATCGCCGACGGCGATGGGCGCCTCCGCGGCGACGATGCGCCAGAGGCCGAGCGGATAGCTCCGCGTGAAATTCAGGCGATAGCCGCCCCACCAGCCCGTCGCGGCGACGGCGGCGATGGCCGCCGCGCCGAGAGCGAGGACGAGAAGCGGCCGCCGGGCACGCGTCATTTGATGGTCATCCCCCGGCTCTGCGTCTGGCTTTGCCGCTGCGCCTCAGCCGCTTTCACGGCCTGCGCGCTCCGTTCCCGCGCGGCGAGCTGCTGGCCCGCGCGCATCAGCGGCCAGGCGGCGGCCAGCGCCTCGCGCTCGGCCGGCCGCAGGCCGAGCGACGCCGCCTCGAAGGCCTGTCCCTTCGCCTCCTTGGCGCCGTTGCCGAGCAGGGCGCGATCGCCGAAGCGTTCGGCCACGGCGCGGTTGAAGCCGTCGATCTCGGCCTTCACCATGCGGTCGGCGAGGGCGAAGCCCATCGCGCTCGGCAGGTCGTTGCGGTCGATGGCGTCGCGCACGCGCTCGAGCACGATCGCCGCGGCCGGCGACAGGGCGGGAACGTCGACGGAGACCCGATGTCGGAGGCTGCGCTCCTCCGCCTCGTGCTTGCGGTGCGCCTCGGCGCGCAGCGCGAGATAGCGTTCGATGTCGCGTCTCAGCGCCGGCGCATTGGTCTCGGCGGTGTGGCGCTCGCGGCGATCCGCCGCCCCGGCGAGAAGACCCGTGTTGCCGCGGAGCGGACCGATCGTCGCGGGATTATTCGCCAGCTTGTCCAGCGTTGCCGCGCGGGCCGCCGGATCGTTCAGCACGGCCTCGAATTTCATCGCGGTGAACGCAGCCTCGGGATTGGCGAAGACCAGCCTGAAGCGGCTCGACATCTCCTCCCACTGCTTCTTGCAGGCGGGATCGGCGGCGATCTTGTCTTCGACCGCCTCGGCGATCGACTTCGGCCATGCGGCGACGCCAGGGACCATCGGACGGGCCTCCTTCTTGAGAGCGGTTGTCGGGATGCGGCCGCGCTCGACCAGGCCGAGCCGGGCGCCGATCGCGCGCAGGCGCGAGGCGAGCTCGTCGAGGCGCTGCTTCTGCCGGCGGGCCCATCGGGCGCGATCGCCGACGAGGGTGCGCGCGACGCGGATCGCATGGAGGCCGCGACTGGCGGCAAAGCGCAGCGCCTGGGCGTAGAGGCCGTTGCGCTCGTAATCGAGCGTCGTCTCCTTGGCATTCCGCCGCGACATCAGCGCGCTCAGACCGCCGGCCTTGGCGAAGGACCGGCGCCCGTAATAGAGCGCGACATCCTCACGATGGCGCGTCAGCGCCACATAGGCGAGATGCCGGTCCAGCGAGAGGCTGGCGAGCACTTTCACGCGGTCGACCGTGGCGCCCTGCGCCTTATGGACCGTGACGGCATAGCCGTGGTCGACATTGCTGTAGAAGCGCTGGTCGACGTCGACGCTGCGCCGGTCATCGCCCTCGCCGATCTCGGCGCTGAACCGGCCGGGCGCCGCCGCGGTGACGCGGGCGACCATGCCGTTCTTGACGCCGATCGAACCCTCGTTGCGCAGGAAGACGACCTGGTCGCCGGGCGCGAACTGGCGCTCCCCGTCTTCCGTCCGGAACGGCGTGCCTTCGTCGATGATGCCGCGCTCGATCAGCTTGGCGCGGGCCAGCTCGTTGAGCATGCGAACGTCGCGGCGAAGATGCGCGAGGATCAGGGTCGACTTGGTCGCATCGTAGTCCCGGCTCCAATCGTCGATCAGCGCCTTGACCGCCTCGGCCTTGAGGTTCGAAGCTCTCATCCGGCCGTGGCTATGATAGGCGGCCAGCGCCTTGCCGACATGGCCGCGCGCCAGATCGAGCGAGGCGTCGCGCATCCATTGCGCCTTCTGCCGGTAGATCGTCTCGAGCTCGGCATAGCCGACGCGATCGACCAGGGCGCGGAACGCGGCGCCCGCCTCGATCGGCTGGAGCTGCTCGGGATCGCCGATCAGCACGAGCTTGGCGCCCGCCTTCGATACGATTTCCACGAAATGCGCCATCTGGCGGGAGGCGACCATGCCGGCCTCGTCGAGGACGAGCACCGTGCGGCCGTCGAGGCCGTCACGTCCTTTGCTCCAGGCCAGCTCCCACGACGCCAGCGTCCGCGACTTGATGCCGGCCTCCTTCTCCAGCCCCTCGGCGGCCTTCCCCGCCAGAGTGCCGCCGACCACGCGGTAGCCGGCCGCTTCCCACGCCTCGCGGGCGGCGCGCATCATGGTGGTCTTGCCGGCGCCGGCGCGGCCGACCACGGCCGCGATCCGCTCCGGCGAAGTGACGTGCTCGATGGCGGTGCGCTGCTCGGCCGACAGCATCGGATGACGATCGAACACGCCGGTCCGCATGCGCTCGCCCACGCCGAATCCGCCGCGTTCGGACAGGCTGACCGCGCGGTTGGCCATCTCGGCCTCGATGCGGATCAGCTCGCGCGTGGTGTAGCGCGCCGGCGTCCTGGCGCCCGTCGCGAAGTCGATCGACTCGCGCTCGAGGCGGACGGCTTCCGGGCTTTCGAGGATGCGCGCCAGCAGCACGGCGAAGGCGCCCGGATCGTCGACATAGCGGTGCAGGATCTTGGCGATGTCGCGCTGGTCGAACACGCTCTTCTCGCGCGACACGATGTCGAGGACGATCTCGGGCCTGCGCTCGACGCGGCGCGCGCCGTCACGACGCTGCTCCTCGAACTGGCGCAGCCGCTCGAGGACGGCCTCGCGCCCCTGTTGTTCGGCGCGGCGCTGCATCGCCTTCGCGCCGACGCCGATATGCGTGGTCGGAACGATGTCGAGACCGCGCTCCGCATAGGACCGTCCATCGACACGGACGTCGAGGCCGGCAAGCGCGAGGTGCTTGTTCTGGAGATCCAGCCAACCCTGCCGCGCCGACAGGAAATCCTCCTTCTCGCCGGCCCACAGGCGATAGACGATCTTGCCCGCCTTGTTGCGCAGCGGCGCTCCGTCCTCGCCGAGGACCGCGACCTTCTTCGATCCGAAGCCGTCATCGGCCAGCGGCCGCAGCGTCGTCATCAGGTGGACATGCGGATTGCCGGGATCGTCGTGATAGACCCAATCCGCGACCAGGCCCGCCGACAGGATGTGGTTGGCGACGAACTCGCGCATCAACGCGACGTTCTGGGCGGTGCCGAGCTCGACCGGCAGCGCGATGATGAACTCCTTCGCGAGCTGCGCGTCGGCGCGCTTCTCGAAGGCCTCGACCGTGTTCCAGAAGGCCTCGACGGCACCGGCGACCGATCGGTCCGCGATCATCGCCCGCGCCCATTCCGGCGCGTCCGGCGGCAGCAGGAACTCCTCATGGACCATTCCGCGCTTCGCCGTGTAGTCGACCGTCCGCGCTTCGCCTTCATGCTCCATCCGCGCGCAATGCCGATAGGCGGCGGCCAGCACGGCGCTGCGTCCGTCACCGCGGCTGATGAGCTGGGGCGTGAAATGCGTGATGGCCAAGGCGCGACGGTCTCCCGACGATGAGAACACGGCTCATCCGGCGGATTCGGCGCCTTCCTCCCGGTCGAGAAGCAGAACGTCGCGGCAGCGACGTATTACTGCGCCCTTGGAGCCGCTCCTTCGGATCGGCGGGATCATCTCAAGAAGCGTCGGCTTCGCCGACCCGGCATATTTGCCGGGGTGCGCTTCGCGCCTCCCCGGCCCATCCTTCTTCGCGCATGACGCGCGCCAGGAAGAAGGACGATCCACCGGAATGAAGAAACCGTCATCGAAAATCCGCGAGGAGATCGCCCGGCTTCAGGATCAGCTCAGGGCGGCCGAGACGCGCGAGGCCGAGCGCATCGGGCGGATCGCGCTGAAGGCGGGCCTGGGCGATCTGGACATCGAGGACGGCGATCTGCTCGCCGCCTTCGAGGATGTGAAGGCGCGGTTTCGCAAGAGCGGCGGCAACGCAAAATCGGCACGGTCGGCGCATCAGGCCGAGCCGCCTGGCGCGGGTGCGGGCGCGCCTTCTGAGGCTTGACCGAATGGACCGCGCGAGCCGATCCGACGACCGGAAGAAGGATACGCGCGAGAAGATCCAGCTCGGCGGGCTGATCGTGAAGGCCGGGCTGCGCTACGAGAAGCGCGCTTTGGTTCTCGGCATGCTGATCGACGCGGCCGGACGCGCGCGGGCGAGCGATGCGGAACGCGAGCGCCTCGCCGCGATCGGCGCCAGGGCTTTCGGCGATGAGCGCGAATAAGGTCATCCTCGCGATTACGCCGGCGGCGCTGATGATCGGCGCGATGATCGTGCTGCGCAGCCATGAGCAATGGATCGCGAGCTTCGGGCGGACGCCCGGCGCGGTGCTGATGCTGGGCAGGTCGGGCACCGCCCTGCCCTATCTCGGCGCCGCCGCGGTCGGCCTGATTTTCCTGTTCGCCAGCGCCGGCGCGCTCGCCGTGCGCGCCGCGGGTTGGGGCGTCGTCGCGGGCGCCGGCGCCGTCATCGGCGTCGCGGTCTGGTCGGAGGCGGTCCGCCTTCTCGGCCTCGCGGCACGGGTGCGCGGCGGCTCCGTTCTCTCATATGCCGATCCGGCCACGCTGGTCGGCGGGCTCGTGCTCGCCGGGTGCGGATTGTTCGCCATCCGGGTCGCGCTGAAGGGCAATGCCGCTTTCGCCGCCGCCGCGCCGCGACGGGTGTCAGGCCAACGCGCCATCCACGGCGATGCGCAGTGGATGGCGCTCGGAGAAGCCGCAAGGCTGTTTCCGGAGACAGGCGGCATCGTCGTTGGCGAACGCTATCGCGTCGACAAGGACGCGATCGCCGACCGCGCGTTTCGCGCCGACGAGCGCGAGAGCTGGGGCACCGGGGGCCGCGCACCCATGCTGTGCTTCGACGCCTCCTGGGGATCGACGCACGGCATCGTCTTCGCCGGCTCCGGCGGCTTCAAGACGACCTCCGTCACGATCCCGACGGCGCTGAAATGGGGCGGCGCGCTGGTCGCGTTGGACCCGTCGAACGAGGTCGCGCCGATGGTGATCGAGCATCGCCGCCGCGCCGGTCGGGACGTCTTCGTGCTCGACCCGAAATCCGCAGGAGCCGGCTTCAACGCGCTCGACTGGATCGGCAAGCACGGCTCCTCCAAGGAGGAGGACATCGCCGCCGTCGCGTCATGGATCACGACCGACACGCCGCACGCGCATTCGGTGCGCGACGACTTCTTCAGGGCGTCTGCGCTGCAATTGCTGACCGCGCTGATCGCGGATGTGTGCCTGTCGGGTCATACGGAAAAGAAGGACCAGCATCTGCGCCAGGTCCGCGCCAATTTGTCGGAGCCGGAGCCGAAGCTGCGCGAACGCCTTCAGTCGATCTACGACAATTCGCAATCCGATTTCGTGAAGGAGAACGTGGCATCGTTCGTCAACATGACGCCGGAAACCTTCAGTGGCGTCTATGCCAATGCGGTGAAGGAGACGCACTGGTTGTCCTACGAGAACTATGCGGCGCTGGTCTCCGGCGGCAGCTTCTCGACCGCCGAGCTTGCCGCCGGCACGATGGACGTGTTCATCAATCTCGATCTGAAGACGCTGGAAACCCATCCCGGGCTTGCGCGGCTCATCATCGGCGCGTTGATGAACGCGATCTACAATCGCGGCGGCGCGGTTTCCGGGCGCACCCTGTTCCTGCTCGACGAGGTGGCGCGGCTCGGCTTCATGCGCGTGCTCGAGACGGCGCGCGATGCCGGCCGCAAATACGGCATCACGCTCGTGATGCTGTTCCAGTCGATCGGCCAGATGCGGGAGGCCTATGGCGGGCGAGACGCCGCCAGCAAATGGTTCGAATCCGCGTCATGGACGAGCTTCAGCGCGATCAACGATCCGGAGACGGCGGAATACATTTCCCGGCGATGCGGCGACACGACGGTCGAGGTCAGCCAGGTCAGCCGCAGCTCGCAGGCGGCGGGATCGTCGCGGACACGGTCGCGGCAACTTTCCCGACGGCCGCTGATCCTGCCGCATGAGATCACGCAGATGCGCGCCGATGAGCAGATCGTCTTCACGCCGGGCAACCCGCCGTTGCGCTGCGGACGCGCCATCTATTTCCGCCGGAAGGACATGACGGCCTGCGTCGGCAGCAACAGCTTTGCGCCCCAGGGCGGGCGCCGATCGGCATAATCGCGCCGACCGAATCGACCGAAAGGCCTGTGGTCGCGGGACGGGGTCGGCGCGGGGAGAGGATGCAGGTGAGGATCGGTCGGCCTATCCGGAGAGCAGCAAGCGGCGCCGGCATCGCTGCCGTCGGCGGACGGCTGGCGATCGCGACGCTTGTCGTCGCCGGCGCTGCGTTGTGGCTCGTCAATTCTCGCGACGGCGCTCCGTCGGGAGTGCCCGCGATGCCCGCCGTTGCGGCCGGACAGACATTCGCCGCGACCTTCTCGATCTGCGGCGCCGGACGGCGAACCGATTGCGTGGTCGATGGCGACACGTTCTGGTTCCGCGGTGAGAAGATTCGGATCGCCGACATTGACGCGCCGGAGGTCAGCCCGCCGCGCTGTCAGCGCGAGGCGGATCTCGGCGAGTCGGCAACGCGGCGTTTGCAGGCATTGCTCAACGCCGGCCCGTTCACGCTGGTCGCCGGCGCGCGCGACCAGGATCAGTACGGCCGCAAACTGCGCAACGTGCTGCGTGGCGGCCGCTCGATCGGCGAGGTGCTGATCGCCGAGGGGCTTGCGAGGTGCTGGAACGGACCGCGGCGAAGCTGGTGCGACTGAGTGCTCCGCACCGGCCGGATTTTGAGCCGATGCTCGCTCCACGCCGAGAAAAGGAGGCGGCCGTAGCCACCTCCCGAACCAGCGATGCGCACCCTATGCGCCCGCGGCGGCGCGCTCGGCCTGCCCGACGACAAAGATGAAAAGCGCATCTTCGTCGCGGAAGACGCGCTCGATCGTGAAGCTGACGCCGAGCTCGTGGGTCATCGACGCAATCAGATTGGCGAGTTGGCCGAGTTCTTCGCTCGTCACCGGGATGTGGACGGGATAGCCTTCGTCCACGATGAATGACGTTCCCGTCGTGAGATCGAACGCCTCGCCTGCCGAGATGATGCGGGCCGCATCCAGCAACGGCATCAATGAAAAGTCCTCGGCGAAGGCGTCGGCGTAGGTGAAGAAGTCGGGATCGACCTTATCGTCAGCAGCGCGTTCGGCTTCCGTGGTGTTCTCCAGATAGGAGCGATCCGCGTCGAGCATCTCCTGCTCGTAGTCGATCATCTGTTCGATGAGCATGATCAACTGGCGGCGGACCTTGCGGGCAACGGGACGCTCCTTACTGCGCGTTCCCAGATAGGCGGTGCGGAGGAATTGCGCCAGCAGCGCGATCCGCTCGACGTGACGCTGGATGTGATGTTCGATCGTCATGGATGATCTCCTTCGTTACGATGACGGAGATCGGCCCCGGGCAAGTCGCGCATCGGGTCAGGGATCGCGTAGCGACCGCCAGCGGCGGCGAGCGGGGGAGCCGATTTTCTGACGACGCCATGTGGGCGGCGGCTGAAAATTGGGGGGGACCGCGATGTCCTTGAGGCGATGCTCGCGGCCCGTAAAATGGGCCGTCTGAGTGATGCAAACCACGGCCCCGTCGGGGCCGTGTCCGTGTCCGGCGACCAGCCGGCGGGAGTGCGAGGGGGAACCCTTCGCGGTCGAGGCGGCCGGTCGATCCGGCCGCCCCGAGCTCGCGAGAGGATCGTCACCCGAAGAGCGGAGACCGCGCAGCGGGCTCAGTGAGCGAAGCGAATAGAGCCGTCCGCCGAAGGCGGCTCGCCCAAACCACTCTCATCGTCACGCCGAAAATCGAGCCGACGAGGGATTGCGATGCCGAAGCCGCCGCAAGCCATATGCGCGACCACGGATTCAGGATCGACCGCAGAGAACACACGCGGTCCTTGCCGGCGGCGGGAGGTCCTGCGCCAGCGCCGCCGGCCGGTCGATCCGGTCGGCGGCGCTTCGGACACGGCAAAGAGCAGAGGCGGCATGAGCCGCCTCTGCTCGGGATATCAATCCGTGTCCGGGCCCCAGAGCGGATTGTTCACCGGATCTTCGATGGGGTCCTCCTCCAATCGCGTCACCGCGAGGATCACCGCCCGGATCGGGCGGCCGCCGATGTGGGTCCGGCGCTGCGCCACCAGGATGCTGACGGCCGTCTCGTTGGCCTCGATCGCCCGAACCGCGTCCTCCATATCGTCGTGAGGTCCGAGATTCTCGACCGGGATGACGTCGCCGTCTTCATCGTATCCGCCGTGAAGATAGAGCGGCGCCGTCTCGAGACGCTTCGCGCAATCCTCCGCGTCGCGGATCAGGCGGAAGCCTTCGGTCCGCTGCTTCCAGTAGTCGGCGCTGCCGCCATCGACGGACGTCACGGTTTGATGTGTCATGATGATCTCCTTTCGTCTTCTGACGGAAGGAGACGACACCGTAGCCGCGAGGGGTCAGGGATCGCGCAGCGACCGGCGGAGCCGGCGAGCGGGGGAGCCGATTTTCTGACGCCGCCTTCTTCGGCGGCGGCTGAAAATTGGGGGGACCGCGATGTCCTTGACGCCGGAGTGGCGGGTGTAGAATTGGAAGTCAGAGGAGCACCCACGGCGCCGACAGGCGCCGTGTCCGAATGCCGGCCGGCGCCGGCCCAGGAGCGCGAGGGGGAACCCTTCGCGACGAGATGCCCGGTCGATCCGGGCGATCTCGTCTTGCGAGAGGATCGTCACCCGAAGGGCGGAGACCGCGCAGCGGGCTCAGTGAGCGAAGCGAGTAGAGCCGTCCGCCGAAGGCGGCTCGCCCAGATCCTTATCCTGGACAGGCAGGATCACGCACACTGACATTCGGAGAGGTTCCGAAGACGCGGACCGCGCGGGACCGAGCCAGGGGCCCCTGAGCCATCAGCGCGATGAATCGGACCGCGCGGATCGATTCGATAAAGCAATTGGACGGCGCTTCCGAAGGAAGCGAGACTCCGTTCATGCCGAACTGGGATAGAGCCCCGCTTCATCTTCGCCGCATCAATCCCGCGCTCAACATGCGGCGGTTCTATACGCTGTCGATCCAACCGACCCTGTTCGGCGGCGCATCGCTGGTTCGCAATTGGGGGCGGATCGGCGCCGGCGGACAATCCATGATCGAGACCTTCGATAGGCCGGAGGAAGCCGACGGCGCGATGGGCCGCCTCGAGCGCAGCAAGCGCCGGCGCGGCTATGCGGATCGCTGAGGCGCCGCAGCGCCGTCAGCTCCTGTTCGCGAGTTCGCGCAGCACGTCGCCGTGGCAAGCCAGCGGCGCGCACCAGCAGACGAGATCGCGGCCGCGCAGCTCGTCGAGCGCGTTCATCAGCTCCGGCTGCGCGACGATCCATACGCGATATTTCGCGATGACCTCGGCGCGCGAGCCGTCGCGGCCGATGACGAACGGATTGCCCCACTTGCTTGGCCGGCCGATATAGACCTGCGTCGCCGTGCTGTGGCGGCCCGCCCGCCGCGCGTTCAAGACCTTGCACATGACAGTCCTCCTTTTCCGGACGCCGAAGGCCCCGCCGCCAGGCGGGGCCTCCTTGCGCGACTTGCTCAGTCGCGGTTGGGGCGGGACCAGATGACCGGGAGGCCTTCCTCGCCTTCCACCGCGACCATCGTCGCGTAGATGGGGTTCGGGAAGCTCGGGTCGTCGAACTTGAGCGAGACGTAGTCCCGACCCTGCTCGGACTTCTTCTTCCACCCGGCGCCGAACTCGATGGCGCCCGCGAAGACCCGGTAGTCGGGAGCCTTGTCGGAGGTGCGCTCGGCCGGGACGATCTTGGCCTTGATGGTGCCAAGGGCGAGGGTCTTGATGGTGCCGACGAAGCCGTTGCCGTTGACGGTGAAGTTGCCGATGGTAGCCATGTTCGTGTCCTCTTCGTTTCTCGGGCCGCGACCATCGCGACCTCGATGGCTGTCGTTGACCGGAGGCGATCGGGCCGCACCCGAAGGGCCGAAACGCAGTGGAGGGCGGCCAGGGCGAGGCTTTCTTGAATCGCGAGGAATGGGCGCGCAGCGACCAGGGGAAGAAAGCTGAGAACGGCCGTTGCGGTCATGAGAGATCGAGGCGGAGCGTAGCGACGACGGCCTTCGGTCAGACATGCCAGATCGAGGACGCAGTGGACGCGAACAGGCCGAACGAGGGGGACACAATGAGCGATCGGCAGATCACCCGGCATGGTGACGGCGCGGCCGCCATCTCCGAAGACCCGACTGGGAGACCACCAAGGCCGTCCCGGCCTCTTCGCACCGGCAATGCCGCTGACGCCGCACCGTCGAGCGCGGCCGATGTTCAACCGGGGGGAAAGTCCGCAGCCGAGGGACGGGATTCTCGGCTCATCACCGGCGACCTGCCCGTCCCCTCGACGTCGATGGGCGGGAAGCGAGGCCTTCTCCCGGTCATCTGGGCCCGTCCTTCCTGCGCGATGCCGCTTCGCGGGATTGCCCGCCGCGCGGCGGGGCCTTCGGCGAACGACCGGAGGCGATGTGCAAGGGCCGGGTCAACGTGGCGAACGCTGCCGCCTCGGGGAGGGCTCGATGCCCTCCCCTTCTACAGCCAGTGCGGAGTGCATCACGCCGCCTCCGGCACCGACTCGGCCTGCGGCTGCAGGCCGTGCAGGTAGGCGCAGGCCCGCTGAGCATGCGCGGCGGCCGAGAAGATGAAGCGCTTGTCATTGGCGAGGACCGAAAGCCAGGATGCGAGGTAGCTCGCATGGTCGGCGCGCGGCTCGAGCTCGGGCACGATGCCGAGATCGGCGCTGACGAAGCAAGCGCCGAGATCCGCGATGAGTTCTTCGCGGGCACGTTCGCTGCGGTCACTGTGATAGCGCGAGAGATCGCGGTTGAGCCGGTGCTCCGCGCCGGCCCAATGCACGGTCTCATGCGCCAGCGTGGCGTAATAACTCTCCGGGTCGCGGAACGACTCGAAGGCCGGCATCTGAATGACGTCGAGCGACGGCGCGAAGAACGCCTTGTCGCCGCCATGCCGGATGACGGCGCCGGTATTGGCGAAGAAGGCGTCGGCATGGGCGATACGCTGCGCCGGCGCCGCGGGTGGTGTCGGCCGGGCGTAGAAATGATCGGGCAAGCCGTCGATCTGGTCGACGCAGAAGACCGAATAGGCGCGCAGGAACGGAATCGCGCGTTCGACCTCGTCGCCATGCTCGTCGGTTTCGGTCCTGGTGAACCGATTGGCATAGACGACGGTCGTGGCCGTTTCGCCCTTGCGGACATTGCCGCCGAGCTCGAGGGCCTGCTTGAACGTCATCCAGATCGGCGAGGCGAAGCCCCGCGCCACGGCCTCCGACCAGAGCAGCACGACATTGATGCCCTGATAGGGCAGGCCGTTGTGGCGCAGCGGCCGCGTGATGCGCCCGGCGCCGTTCGCGGCGTTCCAGGGTTGAATCCAGGGCCGCACGCCGCGCTCCAGGTCGGCGACGATGCGATCCGTGATCCGCGCATAGATGTCGGCGCGGGACTTTGTTTCCTTACCTGTCATGGTCCGAACCTCCGTTGGAGGCCGCGCCCATCGCGGCCCGTCACGGCGGTCCGCCTGCGGAGGTCCGCACGGCCGCGCATCCGGTGAGGTTCATGAGCGGGATGACTGGCGACGCGCCGGACCGGAACGTCAGTGGAGGACGGCAACGCCGTTGCGCTGCCGCGCAGGCCGGAGCATGGACCGAAAGCCGAGACGGGCCGCGATGGCCGCTCGCATCCTTCCTTTCCTGCCTTCCTTCCGCGTCTGTGCGAGGCGACATGAAAAAGGCCGGTCCCGAAGGACCGGCCGGAATCGGACGGAGAGGAGAGAAGGCGGGGCCGAAGCCCCGCCGGCGGTATCACTCGAATGCCGCCATCTGGACCGCGGCCGCCTTGCGGCCGACGGTCTCGCCCGGATGTTCGGGCTGGCGCTCGAAGGGCTTCCAGGTCTCGCCGACGACGTGCTCGTAAGCGGCGACCGCGCCTTCGGCCGCCATGCGCAGCGCGTGCGCCTGAATGCCGACTTCGGCGGCGAACTCACGCTTGCGCTGGGCCGCGGATTCGAAACCGACGGGTCCGTCGAGGTCTTCGTCGCGGGCGTCGTTGGCGAGTCGCGCCGTCGCCTCGCGCGCCTCGGTGACGGCCCGGCTGTAGAACTGGCCGGCGCCGTGCGCGGAGCCGACATAGGAGCCGACGATGCGTTGCAGGTGGATCTGCATGGCGCGTTCGCTGAGGCCTTCGCCGAGGGCCTCTGCGGTCTCGGTGATCAGCCGCTGATGCAGGTCGCGGATGCCGTCGCTGTCGAGGATGGCGAGCCCGAAACTCTCGGCGATGCTGGTGGCCTGCGCGGCGTCGGGGCAGACGAGCCGGATCATTTCGAGGGTGGTGCCGCGGCGAAGCTGGACAACGCGTGCGCCGGTGCGGGGTGCGCGAGCGGTCTTGGTCATGGGAGTGTCCTTTCCTGGTTGCGCCGTCGGGGTCGATCCGGCCCCTGCCGGACCCCCTTTGGGTGCGGTCGCCCGGCGCCGCCGGCACGAGGGCCGGTTCAAGACCCGGGGGCCGCCAGGCGAGCGAGGTCCGGTTGCGGACAAGCGGGGCCAAAGCCCTGCGCAGGCCGCGGCCGGGCCTTGCCGAGATCGGCGGGCTCCGGCCGCTTGCGGCTTGGTCTTGAAGCGGACCGCCGGGGGCGCAGACCGCAGCAAACCCGAGGGGAGGGCCGACAGGGTTCGGGCCGGGTTGGCGTTGCCGGGTAAGGACGGACCTGGCCGCCCTGATCACCCCCCTCTCCGCCACGTCCTGTTCACAGCGCATGGCGGCGGCGCGGGATGCCGGCTAGATCGGACCGCCGCGCTGTTCCCCCGGTCGACATCGCTGCCTGCCATCCTCGACAGCGACGCCGCCTGCCGCCTGTGCGGGCCGGGACCCGTATGGCCCGGCGTCGCAGCGTGCGCGCAATGCCTCGATCGCCGCATCCTGCCGGGCGAGCTTGCGCGACAGGGCGTCGATTTCCGGCTGCCGCTCGGCCGTGAAGGCGGCGAGGTGCGAGCGGTAGCGTTCGAGGAACGTGGTCGGATCGGCGGGCCTGCCGCGGCGATAGGCGACACGCTTGCGTCCAAGCTGGGGGATCAGCGCCGTCATGCGCCGGATGATCTGCCGGTCGATCATGTCGAGCTGGCGCTGCGTCTGGCGTCGCGCTTCCTCCATGCGCGAAAGCTGCGCGATGCGTTGCGAAGAGGGGGTCATCGGGCCCTCCCCTGCCAGCCGATGAAGCTCGACGGGCCGGAATAGACCGGGTGACGCGCCTCATCGACGACGAAGCCGAAGCGGCCGACCTGGTACTCGCGGACTGGTACGAGGAAGCGCCGCTCTTCGGCGCCCGCGCCGCGCCGGCCGCCGGGCGTGGCGACGACTTCGACAAAGCCCGGCTGCTGATCCGACGTGATCGCCGACACGACGATCCAGTCGTCGGCATGCTGCCGCTCGAAAGCGCGGCGATCCTTCTCGCGGGACTCGCCGGGCTGAAGGATCGTTCCGAAGATCGCCTCCCAGGCGTCGGGCCAGCTATCCTTGATCGTGCGCTCGGCGCAGCGCCGCTCGAAGCTGGTGAAGAGATGCGGAAAGGTCAGGGCGACGATCGCCCAGTCTGCATCTTCCTCGTACCAGCCGCCGCGCGAGCGCAGCATGGCGTCGACCTTGCGATTGCGGGCGGCCGAGAGGTGGAAGCCGCCATGACCTGCGGTCGAATGGCAGACGACACCCTCGGCGTAGACCGTCGCGCCCTGCGACGTGCCCCACGGCGTATTCGCCGTCGAGCCGATCTCGCGGCGGCCGAGCGCGCGCTTCTCGCGCTGATGCTCCGCGTTCTCCGCGATCTTGGCGCGGAACGCCGCCTGGTCGGCGAGCTCGCCGGCATGGCCGTAGAAGTCGGATCGCTTCCACTCGGCCATCGGCCGGCCGATGCGCCAGCCGGTGGCGAGATAGTGACGGCCGTCGCGCGCCGGCAACATGGCGAACGCGGTGTCGGCGACGCGGGCGACGAAGATGCCGTCTGCCGTCCAGCCGAACTCGATCTGCGGAAATGCGGTCGCAGATTCCGCGATCATCGTGGTGGAAGGGGCGAGCGCGCTCATGCGGCGGCCCTCCCTTCCACGACGGCCGCCGCGGCCTCATCGGCCGAGATCTCGCGCAGCACGGCGTTGGGATAGCCGTGCCGCGTGAGCCATTCATCGGCGTCGGCGCGATGGCTGGCGAGATAGACCAGCTCCGCGTCGTCACCCGGTCGGTCGAGCACCTGGACGGAACCGACCGTGGGTCGTTCGGTCACGACGAACTTCAGGCTGCTGTCGACCGAGAATGTCCGGTGGACGCGCAGCACTACGACGCCGCGACTGCCATAGTCGCCGGCGTGCAAGGTGATGCTCGCACCGATGACGGTGTTGCCGACGCGGCGCTCGGCCTGCTTGCGAATGAGCCGGCCGCCGCTGTTGGTGTTCTCCCAGGCGGAGAGCTTCCGGCGATGGCGGTCCGGCGGGCGCGGCGCGCCGTCGGAGAAGCGAACGATCGAGCCAAGCAACGCGAACTCGTAGATCAATTGTGCGGACATGACGTCCTCCTGTGCGGATGGTGGAAATGAAGCCGCCGCCGGCATGGACCGGCGGCGGCTGTCGTTCGGGAGATGAGCGGGCCGGCGCTATTCCGCGGCTTCGCGGAAGGCCTCGTCGTCCGCGCCTTCGCCGCTGTCCTCGCCGTCTTCGACGAGCTCGTCGGAGTCGTCGTCTTCGGCGACCGCGTTCGACGCGAGCCAGCTCTGAAGCGCGGTCTTGTCCGGTGCGAACAACGCAGCCGGATGGACGAAGCGGCCTTCCTTGAAGTGCTCGACCAGGGCGGCGCGCGTGTCCTTCACCTTCTGGCGCGGAAGAACCGGCGTGTCCTTGCACGAACCCTCGAGCTCGCCGCGCGACAGGCACGACAGGAAGTCGTCGTTGCCCATATTCGGCAGGAAGTTGTCGGCGCCGACGACATCGCCGGCGACGCGCGCGACGATGCCGCTGTCGGTGCGGTTCTCCCGGCACGACAGCACGTCGGCGAGGACCGACCGCGCAGCCACGCGGAGAGTGTCCATGTCGAGCACGAGCTGGCCGTCCTGATCGAACAGGTTCACGGCATGGCGCGCGATCCGACGATTGCCGTAGTAGGTCCCGCCGCCGGCCGACGCGACGGTGATGTTCTGGCCGGCGAAGGCGAGGATCAGCAGCGCCATCAGCGCGTCATCCTCGATCGGCGCGCGGGCGAGCGCCTCGTGCAGCGCGTCGGTGCGGAAGTCGCCGATCATCTCGACGCCCTTGCGCGTCACGTCCGGACGCGGCTTCGAGATCGCGCCGGTCTCATCCGCCGCATCATTGCCGGCGGACGCGCCCTTGCCCTTCGGCTTCTTCGCGGCGGGCATGCGGTAATGCACGGTCTGCACGCGGCCGTCGCGGTCGAGATACATCGCCGTGCAATCCGACTTCGTGGGCTTGCCATAGACCCGCTCCGCCTTCGGCGGCAGCTTGACCTCGCCATAGTTCGTCGCCTCGGCGATGATGCCCTTCTTCGGCAGGTTCGCGGTCATCCACTCCTGCTGCGCGCCGAGGAAGGCCTCGACGTCGGTCGTGTAGCGGCTGTCCTCGTCCGCCGGCGCGAACAGGTCCTCGACCCACTGGATGCCGTAGGCCTGGGCAAGGTCGTCGCCGAAGCTCGCATGACGTGCGTACATGCGGGCCTTGGTCAGCGCCTGCGCGACGCTCCACCACGAGACCTGCGGATCGGCCTTGGACGGCTTGTGCTTCTTCCAGACCTCCTTCTGCTCGTCGGGCGAGGCCGACGCGATCGTGCGGAGCTGGCGCTCGTCGGGCATGTCGCCCTTCGCCACGTGGTCGAGCATCGCCGGCAGCACGTTCGCGAGCAGGCGGAGCTTCCTGACCTGCCGCACCGGCAGCGTCAGGGCGACGCCGATCGCCTCCTCCGTCCAGCCGAGCGCGACGAGGCGCTCGATGGCGCGCCACTGATCGACAGGATTCAGCGGCTCACGCGCGATGTTCTCGACAAAGGAGCGCATGGCGCCGTTGTCGTTCGCCGCGTCGTCGACGAGCACGTCGATTTCCTCGAGGCCCGCGGCGATGGCGAGGCGCACGCGACGCCGGCCGGCGTTGATGAGGAAGCCGTTGCCTCCATCGGCCTGCTGCGACACGACGGGCGGCTGCACGATGCCGACGGCCTTGATCGAAGCCAGCAACAGCGCGTCGGCCTGCGGCGTCGACTTGGTCTGGCGCGAATGGTCGGGATTCTCCACCAGCGCGCGCGGATCGACTTTCAAGAGATACATGGGATGCTCCTTTTCGGGGTTCGCGGACCGCGCCTCGCGGTCCTTTCTCGTCTCCTTCCGGAGACACCCCCCGGCCCGCGGAGCGGTCGGGCCGGCACAACTGCGGCCGAGCGGCCCTGCCCGGCCGGACGAGCGGGGCTCACAGCCCTGCGAAGGACGACGGGCCGGGGCTCGCGCAGGCGGCGGTTGAGCTCAAGCGTTGCCGGCCTGGCCGATCTGCGAGCGGGCTTTTCCCCTTTTTTCCCTCACGCCGCGGCGGCCTGCTCGCCGCTTCCCTCGACATCGCTTGCCAGGGCTTCCTCCACCTCCGCCAACTGGCGCCGCTTCTCCGCCAGCTCGCCGGCGAAGGCGAACTCGCCGTCGCCGCGCGCCTGGTACGAGGCGAGCCTGCGGCGGGCGTCAGCGAGACGCTGGCGGAAGCGGTCGCGCTCGCCCTCGAAATCGTCGAGCGCATGTTCGAGGCGTGAGACCGCGCCGAGCGGCGTGACTGTGACCGGCAGCTCGATCTCGTATTCCGATCCGGTGCGGAGCAGCATGGTGCTGTAGCGATAGCCGTCGCGGCCGAAGCGCTCGCCGGAATATTCGAGATCGAAGCCGCCGATCGAAGCGATGATGCTCTCTCCCTCCTGCTGAAGCTGGACGAGGGTGAGGACTTCCTTCATCAGCGCGCGGCCGGCCTCCTTGCGCTCGACATAGCGCTTGCCGGCGATTGTCGCCGCGAAGGCCTCGCCCGCCGTCGGCGCGAGCCGCTCCATGTCCTCGCCGATTTCGACGATCCGCCGGGTGCAGAACTCGATGTCGCGCTCGGCGTCGCGGAGCTGGCGGCGAACCGCATGCTGATCGTCGACATGGGCGGCGCGCAGCCGTTCCAGCCGCGCGATGTCGGCTTCGAGCCCAGCCTTGAGCATGAGGCGCTGGTCGCCCGATGCGATCGCCTTCGCCATCGCGAACTGGTTGGCCTGGCCCTCGCCGAGGTCCTCGAGGCGGCGGATGGACGGGTCGCCGGACAGCGCGGCGGCGATGAAGCGGGCCTTGCGCTCGTTGTTCTGCCACATCGTGGCGTCCAGCGAGCCCTCGGTCGCATAGGCGAAGATGTCGATGACGTCGTGCTGATTGCCCTGACGCTCGATCCGGCCTTCCCGCTGAGCGATCTGCGACGGGAGCCAGGGCACGTCGAGGTGATGCAGCGCCTTCAGCCGGAGCTGCGCATTGACGCCGGTGCCCATCGTATCGGAGGAGCCGATCAGGAAGCGGACCTTGCCGGCGCGCACGTCGCTGAACAGGCGCTGCTTTGCCTCCGACTTCTTATAGTCCTGCATGAAGGCGATTTCGGACGCCGGCACGCCCATGTGGACGAGCTGGTCCCTGATCCAGCGATAGGCCGAGAAGCCGCGGGACTTCTCGACGCTGATCGTGCCGAGATCGGAGAAGATCATCTGCGCGGCGCCGGGCAACTCAAAAGGCTTGCCGTCGGTACGCACATAAGCGTTGTCCGCGGTTTCGCGCCAGATGCGCAGCGCGTTGCCGATCATCAGGTTCAGCTTGTTGTCCGGCTCGTCGTCATTGTCCGGATCGACAAGGCGAAGGTCGATCGCGGCATGGCGCCCGTCGGTGATGACGGACAGCAGGATGTCGTCGCCCGGCTCCGGCGGCCGGTCGCGCATCTCGATCGCCTTGATCCGCGCATCGAGCTGGAGCTGGTAGCGCTTGAAGGCGGCCGTCGGCTTCGCCGTGACGATCTGGCGCTTGCCGGTCGAGACCGCCGGGATCTTCACGTACCGACGCAGATCCTCCGCCATCACCACGTCGGCGAAGGACCGGAACATGGCGATCAGCTCGGGGACATTGACGAAGGTGGCGAAGCGCGTGACCGGCTTGTATTTGCCGGAGGGCTGAAGCTCGAGCTCGGTCGACACGTCGCCGAAGGTCGAGGCCCAGGCATCGAACTCGTGCAAGCCGCGCTCGAGGAGCGCGGCGTAGCCGAGATAGCGCTGCACCGAGTACATTTCGCCGATCGTGTTGGTGATCGGCGTGCCCGACGCCAGCACGAGCGCGCGGCCGGGATTCTTCGTCTCGATGAAGCGGGACTTCACATAGAGGTCCCAGGCGCGCTGCGAGCCGTTCGGATCGACGCCCTTCAGCGTCGACATATTGGTCGCGAAGGAGAGCTTGCGGAACTCCTGGGCCTCGTCGACGATGATCTGGTCGACGCCGATTTCCGAGATGGTGAGGAGATCGTCCTTGCGGGTGGCGAGCGATTCCAGGCGCTCCTTCAATCCCTCCTTCAGCCGCTCGAGGCGCTTGCGCGAGACGCGATCGTCGCTCTCGACCTTGGTCAGCAGCGTCTCATAGAGCTCCAGCTCGTCCTGGATCATCTGCTGCTCGAAGGCCGACGGCACGCCGATGAAGCGGAAGGCGGAATGCGTGATGATGATCGCGTCCCAGGTCGCGGTCGCGGCCCGCGACAAGAATCGGGCGCGCTTGTCCTTGGTGAAGTTCGTCTCGTCGGCGACGAGGATGCGGGCGTTCGGATAGAGCGCGAGAAACTCGCGCGCCGCCTGCGCCAGGCAATGACCGGGCACGACGAGCATCGCCTTGGCGATCAGGCCGAGCCGACGCTGCTCCATGACCGCGGCCGCCATCGTCATGGTCTTGCCGGCGCCGACGGCGTGGGCGAGATAGGTCGCGCCCGCGGCGATGATGCGCCAGATGCCGCGCTTCTGGTGATCGTAGAGAACGAAGGCGCCCGACGCGCCCGGCAGCTTCAGATGCGAGCCGTCGAAGGCGCGCGGCACGATATTGTTGAAGCGATCATTATAGACCCGCGCCAGCCGATCCGTGCGATCCGGATCGGTCCAGATCCAGTTCTGGAACGCGGTCTTGATTTTCGAGAGCTTCTCCTTCGCCGCCTCGGTGTCGACGACGTTGAGGACGCGGCGCTCGCTGTCGCCGTCCCTGATCGTGTCGAAGATCTGCGGCACGGACGAATTGAGCGCGTCGGAGAGAAGCTGGCCGGCATGCCGCCGCTCGGTGCCCCATTCGGATGTGCCGGCGGCGATCCAGCCGAGCTGCCGAGCCTCGACCGTCCACGACGCCAGCTCCGGCATGTGGTGGATCTTGATGTCCGTGCCCATCGTCTCCTTCACGAAGGCGACGATGTCGTCGGCTGGAATCCAAGGCGCCCCGAGACGCGCCGTGATGTCCGACGGCCTGAGATCGGCGGGCTGCACATCGCGCAGCGCCGCGACATTGCGCTCATAGGCCGGGTCGAGAGCCGCCACGGCTTCGGCCGTCTGGAGCTTCGACCTGACGGCGCCGGAGAGATAGGCGTCGGCGCTCTGCCAGGAGCCGTCGGCGGGATCGCGGAAGATGGCGCTGCCGAGCTCGGCGATCACGTCGTCGACATCGCGATGCAGCAGCTCCGCGATATGGTCGGGATCGACATGGCCGCGCTCGTTGAGCACGACGGCCAGAGCGTCGACGGCGCTGGTGATGATGGGCGGCGCCGGCGGCGCGATCACGCGCTCGGTGAAGATCGGCCCCGGCCGCGCCGTATCGGATTCGAGGTCGTAGTCCTCGATCGACGCCACGAGCCAGCAATCGGGATCGTCGAGGAAGGGCTGAAGATTGGGACGGCGATGCGTCTCGCGGACCTCGCCGGTCTCTTCATCCTCGCTGGTGGAGACGACGGTCGTGTTGATCGGGCCGAAGCTGCGCACGAAATTCGACCAGGCGATGCGCAGCCTGACCTGCGCCTCCTTCCACGGCCGGTCGAGCTCCTGGCGCTTCAGCACCTCGCGCACCGCGTCGCGGATCGGGATCAGCTTCTGGATGATCCGGACGTGCTTTTCCGGAATCCCGTCGGCGCTGCGGCCCTTACGGACGGTGACGGAAACGGGGCTGCCGTCGAGGATCTGCATCAGGCCGTGGCGGGTATCGAGGAGGTAGCTTCCCTCCCGTGCCGTATGGCTTCCGCCGTCGGCCGCCTGCGCTGAGGGCGCCTCGTCCTCCGCATCGAAGTCGATCGGCTCCGGCTCGCCGTCATAGAGGTCATCCGGAAGAGAAGTGATCGCGGCGGCGAGCACGGATTCGAGGTCCGCGCCTGCATTGGGCAGGCAAGTGTAGGTTTCGCCGAAGGGGCCGGAGGTAAGCGCGTGGACGCCGAGCACCATGTCCGGGCGTCCGGCGAACCAGCGATTCACGCGAATGGGGCCTTCGTCCGCGGTCGCGGCGCGCACCTCCGCGAGATCGAGCCAGGACGGATCGCCTTCCGCTTCGCCATGCTTGCGACGGCGGAAGAACAGGATGTCGACGACGACGTCGGTGCCGGCGTCGGCGCGGAAGCTGCCCTCGGGCAGGCGGATCGCGCCGACGAGATCGGCGTGCCTTGCGATCTCCTGGCGCGCGCCGCTATCGGCCTTGTCCATCGTGCCGTGCGAGGTGACGAAAGCGGCGAGCGCGCCCGGCTTCAGCAGCCGGATCGCCTTGACGATGAAGTAGTCGTGCAGGCGCAGGCCGAGGGAGCGCAGCGCGCGATCCGAGCGCACGGTGCGATCGGAGAACGGCGGATTGCCAACGACAAGATCGAACCGCGCCGGCAGCTCCGTGCGCGCGAAGTCCCCGGTGACGATCCGCGCGCGCGGCTGCAGGAGCCGGGCGATGCGCGCCGTGACGGGATCGAGCTCAACGCCGGTGACGTGGGTGACGTCGCGCAGGTCCTGAGGCATGAGCGCCGGAAACAGGCCGGTGCCGATGCCCGGCTCGAGCACGCGGCCGCCGCGCCAGCCGAGCCGCTGCACGGCCGCCCAGATCGCGCGGACGATGAACTCGGGGGTGAAATGGGCGTATTGCGTGCAGCGCGCCAGCGAGGCGTAGTCGGCATCGTCGACGGCATCCTGCAGCTCGGCGCCGATCTCGTCCCAGCCCTTGGCGAACATGGACTCGCCGGGGCGGCGGAAGACGCCATTGGCGAGCTCCGAGGCGCCGAATCCGGTGAAGCGGATCAGTCGTTCCTGTTCCTCGCGCGTGGCCGGACGCTGCTCGGATTCGATCTGCGCAGCGAGACGCACCGCCGCGATGCTGTCGCGGGCGCGCTGCTTCCAGCCCCTGGCCAAGCCGCGGTCGCCGGCGAGGTGGAAATTGACGCCACGTCCGGATGAACCGGATCGAGCCGGCCGCGCGGATGCCGCCGCCGCCGCGGGGGACGGCGCCGACGGCGGCGGATCATCGTCAGGATCGTCATCGCCGCCGATGTCGGCGGCGAAGGCGGTGACGCCGAGGCCGAGGCCCGACGACAGCGCCGTGTTTCCGAAGAGGTCGAGAGTGAAAGGGTCGTCCTGCGCCATTGGGAAAGTCCTTCTGCTGGGCGCGCGCGACCGCACCGCCGCCGCGGAGGGCGGCGGACGGCGCGGCGTTGCGGGATTGACGGGAGGGGGCCGGCGCGGGGGGCCGGCTGCGGAAATGCGAAGCCCGGCGCGAGGCCGGGCTGTTCGCAGGTCGAGGAGGACGGCGCGGGTCTAAGCCGCGATCGCCTCGGGCAAGTGCCGGAGCTGAACCGGCAGCTTCGCCGCGATCTCGGCGTCGGTGAGCTCCTCGAGCAGCTTCAGTACGGTGCCGAGCCGGCCGGCATAGACGAGAACGGTCCGGCGGCCGTGCATGGAGGCGGGCCAGCGTTCACCGGCATAGCCGCGATAGTCGTCATGCGTGCTCGACCAGATGTGCTCGAGCCGTTCCTCGCGCGTCATGGCGCGGACCGGCCGCGACTCGCGCTCGATGATCGCGGCCTTCATCCGGTCCGGCGAGCCCTTGTCCGCCAGATCGCAATAGCCGTGAAACCAGCGGAGCTTCCCGTCGATGACGAGCGCGAAGAAGATGCTGGTCACGCTGTCCGTCATGAACTCGCGCATCGCGAACATATCGGCGCGCATGAACAGCGGCGGCAGGATGTTGAGCATGTAGTCATGCTCGGCCTCGGCGATCTCGAACCACTCACCAGCAAACAGATGCGCGCAATCGCCGGCGCCATAGGCGCGATCGCCGCGATGGCGGTTGAACATGCGATACATTTCGTGGCGCGTGGCGACGCCCTGGAAGATCTTGCGGATTGATGGGACGGCGTGCATGGCGGCTCCTTTCAGCCTTGCGGGCCGAAGCGCGAGCGATCGCCTGATCCCTCATCATTTCAGCCCTTCATCACGCCTTCCCGCGGGCCGCCTCTCCGGTCCGGCGGGTCAAGGGCCGCGTAGCGGGCGAAGCCTCCCTTGACGCGCCGGCCGGGCATGCGGCATCGCGCCTTCATTCCTTTTCCCTCCTCCCTTCATTCCCCTCCTGCGCGAGCCGCTGCTCGGCAGTGCCGATCGCGCCGAGCGCCACCTTGAACAGCGCCGAGCCGCGCTCCTCCGTGAGCTCCGCCGCGGCGACGACGGCGACGCACGCGGCATGGATGTCGTCGTCGCACACCGCTTCCGGCGACAAGCGCGTCAGCGCGCCGTCATAGGCGATGACCTCGCCGATCATCGTCCGCACCTCGGCTTCGTCGAAGCGCAGGAGAACATGGCTGCGCGGCGCGGCCGCTGCGGCGGCTTCATCGCGGAATTGCGCGATCATCTCGTCGGTCCCGCAGGATCGGACCGCATCGGCGGTGATCAGGGTGGCCATGCCGCCGAATCCGTCCGGACACATGCGCGAGCAGGTGAAGGCGGAGGCGACGACCACCTCGTCGAGCGCCGGCGATCGCCGCACGATGTCCTGGAAGATCGTCGCCCATGACGTCATGGACAGGTCGAGCTCGATATGGGTGTCGGCATCGTCGCTGTCCGCCAGGCGCTCCGCGACGATAGGATCGAGAGCGCTGTCGATGCCGGCGGAATCCCGATGCGCGGCGCGCAGCTCGGCCGCGTCGACCTCGATGCACTCGGCCGGGCTTTCCTCGGCGAAGAAATAGAGCCCCTCGCCGTCGGGCTCGGCGTCGAAGATATGCGAGAGCACGAGCCGCTCCAGCGGCGTCATGTCGGTGTTGGCAATCGTCGTCTGCACGACGGTCGGCACGAAGTAACTGGCCATGTCGGCCTCCTGAAAATGACAAAGCCCGGCGGGGCCGGGCGGGATTGCGGGGATGGTGGAAGCTGGCGCCGGATCAGTCCGGATCGCGGGCCCCGGCGAGGATGGCCTCGGCCTTGGCGATCGCGGATACGGCGCGGTCCTGCCAATAGGCGCGATCGGACGCCTCGGCGCCTCTCAGCACCTTCACCAGGCCGAGCAGGACCTCGAAGTGATCGGCTTTGCGCTGCACGGTCTCGCCATAGTGCGAGGGCGCCGGCACGGACGGGCCGCTATAGGCCGTGTCGCGGCCTTCCCAGACGCCGGTGACATAGGTTTCGCCGGCGGTCTCGTAATCGTGCTTCTCGTTGTCCCAGTCGTCGTCCTCGACGGCGAGCCGGCAGGCCTCGGCGAGGCTGTCCGCCTCGTAGCTGCGCTGCCGATAGACCGGCAGCCGATAGGTGGTCTCGATGGTGAAGATGGGCATTGGAGTCGTCCTTCCCTTCGGGTGTTGAAGACACCCTCGGGGCGGCCGCCTCTCCGGTCCGGCGGGTCAAGGGCCGCGGCACGCGGGCGAAGCCTCCCTTGACGCGCCGGCCGGGCATGCGGCAGCGACGTCCTTCCTCCTCCACCTTTTCTGGGATTTCCCCGTTCGAGCGGTCAGCGCCGCGGGCGCAAGACCGCCTGCAGGTCCTCGTTCCAGTCGTCACGCGCCGGCCGCAGCCGGTCGTAGCCGCAGCCGGCCTCTCCGGCGATGGCGCGGATGCGGTCGCCGAACACATCGCCCTGCAGGTTGCTGTCGGTCGCGGCGACGAGGAGCACACCCGGCCGCGCGGCGAGCGCGCGGATCGCGGCTTCCGTCGCCGGCGACCAGCCGCCGCCGGTGCTGACATAGAGCGAGCCGTGGCGCAGGCCCTCGATCGCGGCGAGGCTCGTGGCGTCGATCGCCGCCTCGGTGACGCAGACGCGCTTCGGATCGGCGGCGCCGAGCCGGAACAGCACCTTCGAGCCGTCCGTCGCGAAGCCGCGCCATTCCGGCCCGCGCTCCTCCCAGCCGGCGACGGCGCCGGCCTCGTCGGTATGCGCCGCCCACATGCTGCCGTGCGGACCCTCGCGCAGGAGATCCTGATCGACCGCCTCCTGGATGAGGTGATCGGGAATGGCGCGCGTCTCGGCGAGATAACGCCAGGCCGGCGAGCCGGGCCGCGGCTTCAGGCGCTCGGCCCAGCGCCGGGCCAGCGGCGCCGTCGGCTTCGTGCGGACCGGACGTTTCCAGGCGGGCTCGGTCGGCGTGAAGCCGACGAGATCGGCGACCTGCTTCAGGGCGTCCGGAAAACCGTCGGCGCCGAGATGCTCGGCGAGCGAGAAGATGTCGCCCTTGGCCTCCGACATGGGGTCGAACCAGCCGCGGCCGTCATGGATGACGATGACGATCTCGCCGTCGCCGCGGCGGTGCTTCACCGCCTTGCGGGTGCTCTCCTTCAGATCGACCTTGAATCCGGCCTTCTCCAGAATGGCCGCGCAGGGCACCTTCCCACGCAGCTCGTCTATGTCCTTCTTCTCCATGACCCTATGCCGAACCCGCCATGCCGGCGATGTCCAGCCCTTTCCTCGGTTGGCTTCGCTTTTCCCGCCATACGCGGGACCCCCGCCGACCGGCCGCGAAGCCTGCCGGGCGCAAGGGCGCGATGACAAGCCGTCGGAATTGCCGGGGCATCGCCGCGGCGCAGCCTCCCTTGCGCCCGGCTGGGCGCAAGCGGCAGCAGGGGCGCGGACGCCCGGCTCAATGAGCCGGGCCCCACGGATCGTATTCGTGGACGATGCTGTCCTCGTCGCCGTCATATTCGCTGGCGACCATGACGCCGAAGGAGTCGTCGGACTGGAAGAGGATGACCGGCACCATCAGGGTGCGGGCGAGATCCCAGGCGTGGTTCTGGGCGAGATCGAGATTGTGCGACATGCGAGGCTCCTGTCTTCGGGAGCGGGACCGTCCCGCTCGACAGGCGGCCGATGTGTCCGTGAGCGGCCGCGATCACCTCGAAGGCGCAGCCGGAGACGGTCGCACGCTTGCGTAGCGAACCCCTCGCGGGTTGATCGTAGAAGGCCGGACTCGGACCAAGGGAAAGCCCATTTGAGAGCGGGCATGTCCCTCGCCGGATGACACCTGAGCCACGCACAGCCGATCCCCGTCGCCTGCCACGGCCTCCCCCCGCACCCGTCCCGCCGCCTCTTCCGGCCGACCGGCCCGAGCCAGTGCCAGCGCTATGGCGACATCAGCATTCCGACCCGGCATATCCGCCGGGGTGCGGTCCGTGCGCGCCGACCCCATGCTGGCCGACGCTTGGCGCAAAAGACCGGCGATGCTCGCCGCGGAGAGGAGGACGCCCATGCCCGCAATCGGCTACGTCAACAAGCTCGACGACGGCTCCTATCGCGGCACGCTGCGGACGCTTTCGATCTCGGCGGCGCTGAAGATCATGCCGAACAAGGAAAAGAAGCCGGACAGCGACCAGCCGGATTTTCGGGTCTATGCCAATGGCGCGGAAATCGGCGGCGCATGGATTCGCCAGGGAAAGGAGACCGGCGCCGACTATGTGTCGATCTCGATCTCGGCGCCCGAATTCGGCCCGCGGAAGCTGTTCGCCAATCTCGGCCGCGCAGCGGGCTCGGAGAGCGACGACGAGTTCGCGGTGATCTGGAACCCGACCGAATAGCGCATACGTCCCCAATGGTTTCACGGTCGTTGCCGACCTGGCCGCGTCAGCGACGAAAGCCCGAAGGGTGAAGACCCGCGCAAGGGGCTTCAGCGCAAGCCGCCGGCGCGGTCCCGCAGGGAGACGCCATCTCGTCTGAGCGCCGTTGAGCCCCTACATTGGGGCCTATGTGCAACAATTACGAGCAACACGTCCGCTGGCAACAATACTGCAAGATGATGCAGGACCTGGCGCTGGGCATTCCGACGCAACAGACCGACCTGGACCTGCCGGAAGCCGACGACATCAAGATCAACGATCGCGGCCCGGTGATGCGCGCGTCAGGCAATCACGTCGAGCTCGCCTCGATGAATTTCAGCTTCCCGCCATCCGGCCGTGGGGGTCCGGTGTTCAACTTCCGGTCGGAGGGACGGCACTTCGACAACAGCAACCGCTGCATCATCCCCAGCAGCGCCTTCTTCGAGTTCGTCGGCAAGAAATATCCGAAAGCGAAATATCGCTTCGCTCTGAAGGGCTCGCCGATCACGGCGATCGCCGGCCTCTGGCGTGAAGGCCAAGGCAATCATCCGCCGAGTTTCACGATGCTGACGACGTCGCCCGGCGAGGACATCGCGCCCTATCACAATCGGCAGGTCGTCATCTTGAAGCCGGAAGACTGGGCCGCCTGGCTGCATCTGAGCAAGCCCGAGGCGGAGCTGCTTCGGCCATTGCCGGCGGGATCGCTCGACGTGGCGCTCGCGCGACCGGGATCGGAGTAAGCGCTAACCCACGCGCTTCGACAAGCGACGATGCTCTCCATCAATGTGCTCGAAGAGAGCGTATTCGGCATCGGTCAGCAATACGCGGTCATATTCCTCGTAGTTCGAGCGGTCGGCACGGCTGACCAGGTCGAGAAGCTCCGGACGCGCATGGCGGGCGTTCTTGCGGACAAGCTCGATGATCTGGTGCAGCGGGAAATCGCCGCCATATTCAACTTCAGCGCTTGAGGACTCCTGCTTGTCGATTATCGCGCGAGCCGCACGCTTGAGACGGCGCAGCTTGCGGCCGCCCGTATGAAGGGCTTCCCAGGCATTGGCGAGGCGATGACGGAGATAGGGAGAGGCCCGGCCTGTAGACACCGTGATGTGGCGCGTGAGGAAAAGCGTCTCGAGCGGCCGGTAGAGTTGCAGCAGGCGCTCCCGGTCGCGCTCAAGGCTGTGCTCTCGGCGCGCCGCAGCGTGGCCGAGAAGCAGCGCCGCCACATTGCACAGGGTCAGGACCGACGTGACGAACAGGGCGACCGGAACGACAGATCGAGCGGGCTCGGGCAAGGCGAGGAGGAAGGGTGGCCAAAGCCAAATGGCGAAAAAGGAAATGGAAAGCCCGGCCAAGAGCCAGGTCGGCAGGGCCTTGAGCGTGTCGAGGGCCTTCGTCGCGGCGCCAACGGTTGCATCCATTTTGTCGTTCTCCGGAAGACCGCTTAATATAAGAGCGACAACGGCGTAGTAACAGGCGGCGAACAGTTTTGGCGAAGGCTGCGGCTTATATTCTGAATGTGCGGCCGGACCGGCGGGAGACCCTCCTCGATGCCGAGCCGGGCTGGTTCGGCGGTCCGAAGGCATCCGAGCCCGTGCCGGCGTTTTCGCACAGCCGCCGCGCGCCGCTCGTTGTGCTGGCGTCGTTCGAGGACGGTCTACTCACCCATGTCGGAGACGGCCGCAAGGGCGCGACGGCGGGAACCGAACTCGTTCGCCTCAACATGACCTCGTTGGACGCCTTAGCGCGTCCCATCCCGTTCGGTGCGATCGTCGATCGCGTATCCAATCGCTTCAAATCCCCGTTACGAAAAGTCGTGACCACGGGCGGCCTGATTCCGCCCAAGACCCTGAGCGCGGTGGTCGAGGTCCTTCGTGAGATGGATTCCACGCTCGGAGAGAAGCTTGCGAGGATGTCCGCAAGCAGGCGCGAGTTAATCGGATCGCTCGGTGAGCGCGAGCGGGAGAATCTGGCGCTTCAGAAGGAGACGCTCGCGGCCGCGCTCGAAATCGCCGGCGTGGGCACGCAGGAGATCCTCGAATGGACGCCCGCCACGGTCGAACGCACCTCGTTCCTGGACGGACTTCCGGGTGCAAGGGTGCGCGAGGACGTGATGCTTCATGCCGATCTGTCAGGTCTGCCGGGCTTCGCTGCCCTGCGAGAAGCGCCGCACATCGCCGCCCGTACCTTCCAGTCCGAGACGGACCCGTCTGTTCGCGTGACCGTCGTCATGGCAAATCGTCTGGCGCTGGAGGAGCAGACCGGCGCCGATCTGATCTATTTCAACGAGACCTATCGCTCGTTCGTGCTGGTGCAATACAAGGCGTTCGAAAAGGGCCCACAAGAACATGAATTCCGCTGGGCACCGGGCGATCAGTTCTCCGGCGAGTTGGAGCGCATGGACAAGCTTCTTGAGCAACTCGAACGGATCGAACCCGACACGGACCCGGACGGCTTTCGCCTGACCAGCAACCCGTTCTTCCTGAAGTTCTGCTCGCGCATCGTGTTCAACCCCGACGATCGCGGGCTGTTTCCAGGTATCTATCTGCCGCTCGGCTTGTGGAAGGCTTTGGCGACAAGCGACCGTCTCAGGGGTCCGCGCGGCGGCAACCTCCTCACCTATAGCAATGTCGGGCGCAGGCTGAGCGGTTCGGAGTTCATCACGTTGGTCGCAGGCTCATGGGTTGGGACGACGATCTCCCAATCGACCTCGCTGGAGGCCATGATCCGGTCTGTTCTGGAAACGGGACGCACCGTTACCTTCGCAGTCAAGCGGCGACCGCCGCCGGACCCCAAAGCGATGGGCGAAATATTCCCCGAGATTGACGAAGGGGAGACCCTGACGCCCGAAGAAGCGCTTGTGCGGGTGACAAACTGAGACTTCTGCCGCAGTCAGTGGAAGTGAAGCGTGCGCTGTGTTTACGGGTCAGCCCAGTCGCATAACGGAGGCGTCGAGGAATCGACGTCATCTCGATTCTACGTGCGTGACCGCTTCGCAAATCAGGATGTGTAGCCTGGTAGATCCCAGTCCGGCGGATCATAAATCTTCGAGCGCTTGATTTCGCCAGCGAAGCCGGTCGCCCGCGCGAGCGCGGCTTTGTCGGCGTTCCACGAGCGTCGATCCCGGTTCGGATCGGCCATGATCTGAGTGATCATGTCGTGAGGATCGACCGCATAGCGATAAAGTCCTTTATCGTCGAACTTACCTTTGTCCCCAAAGTAAAGCAGCCGAACCTCGCTTTCGTGCTGGAATGCCCGTCGCTTGAGCAAGAGGGACTGCGCAAACCTCCTCGCCGACAGTTCGAGGCGTCCCTGATTGCCAACATAGGCTCTCAAGTCTTTCTCCGACTTGTAGTCCACTTTGCCGACGAAGCAGGTGTCATGCGGCATTGCTGGATGTGCCGCCACCAACGCGGTGAGGAGCTTGCGAGGGGTCGACCGGATGCGCAGATAGCGCTTGGTCGCATCATTCGCATAGATGCCCCACATTGCCTCGGACAGGCTGTGCCGCGTCCAGCACTGACCGACGAAATCTTCCTTGAACCCGTAGCCAAACCGCGCACCGTCCAGGATGCCGCCGAGATTGAGCTGGAAATTCTCGAACTTGTCTTTCCAATTGTGGACCTGGCTGAGCACGTTGGTCTTGTTCGAAAATAATGAAACCACGTAGTCCTGCGACATGATCCGATAGACGTGCTGATCGAGCGCCTTCTCATTCAGGTTCAGGAAGTTCATTGCAGTACCCGCCCCTTCCTCCATCAACCTTTCCTTCGCCACCGGCGACATTGAAGATCGTTCGCTGGCGGGCCACCATAGGCCAACGGCTCTGACCAAGATGCTCGCCGGGGCGCAACGTCACCCTTGCGGCGCCGGATCGAACATCCTATATTTCGTTTATGTTGCACCATTCGGTGCCCACGGAATAAAGGCAACCCAACGGACGTTCCGAGCCTTAGGGCTCCAAAGTTCCAACGGCTTGCCTCCCCTTTTTCCGGGCCGCCTTCTTAGGCGGCCCGATGTATTTCGGCTTGTTCGATACGAATTTCAGATACACGCCGAACACCCGATAATTGAGGTCAGCCCAAGAGCGGCTGCTGAGTTTGTTCGGCGTCGCCGGTCTTTCGCGCGTGATCAGATGCTTGCTGTCGAGCGTGTCGATCAGAGCGTGCAGCACAGCTCCATATTGCAGTAGGCGTTGCCGCTCTGTCGTATGCTCGGTTCGCGAGAGGAATTTCGCGAGCGGCGTGATCCACTTCCGGGACGCGGCATCTGTCTCGAAGATCCGAACGAACTCCACAAAAGTGAGAGTGTCGTCATCACGGACGATCACCTCACCAACGGCACGCTGAAGAATGCGGTCGACGATGCGGACCCGGCGCGACTCCAGACAATCGAGAAAATGCTGCAATTGGGCACCGCGCTTGTCCTTGCCCATACTGACCGACAGACCTTTGTGCCGGATGAGCTCCACGCGGGCCCAAAAGCGTCCGAAGAGATACAGCAGGCTCGCGAACTCGTGGTTGGCAAGACACTTGTCGTCGGGTTCAACGCGATGGACCGGCTTGAAGTCAACATCCGCGAGGGATCGTAACTTTCCGACAAGTTCGTCAGCCGCCTTGAGCAGCGGCCCGAGCTGTTGATCGACGAGTTCTTCGGCGCCGAGGGACCGCGATTTTCTATGTCGGAACTCCTGATATGCGATGTCGAGGACTTTGACCGTGAATCCGCCGCCCAGCGCAGCGGCGAAGAGCTGTCCCCACGATACATCCGGCATCCAATCCCCCCGCGTCTTCTACTACTGACCTTTACCTGAAATCCCGTGTTTTCACCTTGATCTGGTCGATGTGTCCATACGGGTCGATAATATTGCGCGGCTGCGGACCCTTCGGCAGGCCGCGCGGATCGGGCGTCGGACTGCCGTGATGCAGTTCGTCGCCACGGCCATGCGGCAGCGGGAAGAGGTCGTCGCGCTCGCCGACGCTGGCAAGCGCGCCGGAGAGATCGGACAGGTGGCGCGCCACGAGATGCACCACCTCCCCTTCCCGCTGAATCCGCCCGCGGACCGAAAGCATGCCGGCCGAGAGCACGACGCGCCGGTATTGCTCGAAGACCTGCGGCCAGATCACGAGATTGGCGATGCCGCTCTCGTCCTCCAGCGTCACGAACATCACGCCCTTGGCGCTGCCGGGCATCTGCCGCACCAGGACGAGGCCGGCGGCCTCGAGCCAGCGCCCGTCGCGCGACGTCATCGCCTCGGTGCAGGTGACGACGCGCCGGCGCGAGAGGTCAGCGCGCAGGAACGACAGCGGATGGGCGCGCAGCGTCAAGCCGACATGGCCGTAGTCTTCGACGACCTCGCCGCCGGCCTTCATCGGGCGCAGCACGACGGCCGGCTCGTGGATCTCCGGCACGGTCCGCGCCTCGCGCGCCGCGGCCGCCGCGAACAGCGGCAGCGGCTCGTCGCGCAGCGCCTTGATCGCCCACATCGCATCGCGCCGCGGCAGACCGAAGGCCGGCCGAAACGCATCGGCGTCGGCGAGATGAACGAGCGCCGCGGCCGGCACGGCGGCGCGGCGCCATAGATCGTCGACCGACGAGAATGGTCGATCGCCGCGGGCGGCGATAATCTGCGCGGCGTCGCCATTGGCAAGGCTGCGCACCATGCGCATGCCGAGGCGGACGGCGAAGCGGTCCTCGTGCTCGGTCGGCTCCAGCGTGCAATCCCAGCGGGACAGGTTGACGTCGACGGGCCGCACCTCGACGCCGTGATCGCGCGCATCGCGGACGATCTGCGCGGGCGCGTAGAATCCCATCGGCTGCGCATTGAGCAGGGCTGCGCAGAAGACATCCGGATGATGGCATTTCATCCAGGACGAGGCATAGGCCAGCAGCGCGAACGAAGCGGCATGCGACTCCGGAAATCCATACGAGCCGAATCCCTCGAGCTGCGAGAACGTCTTCTCGGCAAACTCGCGCGCATAGCCGTTGGCGATCATGCCGTTGACCAATTTGTCCTTGAAGGCCGAGACGCCGCCCGTGTGCTTAAACGTCGCCATGCTGCGGCGGAGCTGGTCGGCTTCGCCGGGCGTGAAGCCTGCCGCCGTGATCGCTATCCGCATCGCCTGTTCCTGAAACAGCGGCACGCCGAGCGTCTTGCCGAGGACCGCCTCCAGCTCCGGCGTCGGATAAGCGACGGGCTCCTTGCCCTCTCGCCGGCGTAGGTACGGATGAACCATGTCCCCCTGGATTGGTCCCGGCCGCACGATCGCGACCTCGATGACGAGATCGTAGAATGTGCGCGGCATCAGCCGCGGCAACATGCTCATCTGCGCCCGGCTCTCGATCTGGAAGACGCCGAGCGTATCGGCGCGGCGGATCATCGCGTAGGTGCGCGGGTCCTCGGCCGGAATGGTCGCGAGATCGAGCGCGACGCCCTTGTGCTCCGACAGGAGATCGAAGGCGCGCTTCATGCAGGACAGCATGCCGAGCGCCAGGCAATCCATCTTCATCATGCGCAGCGCGTCGACGTCGTCCTTGTCCCATTCGACGACTTGCCTATCCGGCATCGCCGCGGGCTCGATCGGCACCAGGTCGTCGAGCCTGTCGCGGGTCAAGACGAAGCCGCCGGGATGCTGGCTGAGATGGCGCGGCGTGCCGATCAGCGCGCGCGCCAGCTCGAGCGCGAGGCGCAGGCGCCGGTCGCCGAGATTCATGTTGAGATCGGCGGCGTGCTTGTCCTCGATCCCGGTCCTTGACCAGCCCCAGACCTGGCCGGACAGCATCTTGATCGTGTCCTCGGTGAGGCCGAGCGCCTTGCCGACGTCCCGCAGCGCTCCTTTCGATCTGTAACGGATCACGGTCGAGCACAGCGCGGCGCGGTCGCGGCCGTAGGTCTCATAGACCCACTGAATCACCTCTTCCCGCCGCTCGTGCTCGAAATCGACGTCGATGTCGGGCGGCTCCTTACGTTCGACGCTGACGAAGCGCTCGAACAGCAGGTCGTTGCGATCCGGGTCGATGGAGGTGATGCCGAGCACGTAGCAGACGGCCGAATTGGCGGCCGAGCCGCGGCCCTGGCACAGGATTCCCTGCGATCGCGCGAAGCGGACGATCGCGTTGACGGTGAGAAAATACGGCGCGTAATCGAGCGTGCGGATCAGCGCGAGCTCATGCGCGAGGATCTTGCTCACCCTGTCGGGGACGCCCTCGGGGTAACGCTCCGCGGCGCTCTCCCATGTGAACGTCTCCAGCGCCTCCTGCGGCGTGAGGCCCGGCATGCTGCGCTCTTCCGGATATTGATATTCGAGCTCCGACATCGAGAAGGTGCAGCGTCTCGCGATCGCGATCGTGCGCGCGAGCGCTTCCGGGTAGCGCGCGAACAGGCGGTGCATTTCCTGCGGCGATTTGAGGAAGCGATCCGCGTGCCTTTCGCGCCTGAAGCCGAGTGCATCAATCGTGACATTGTGCCGGATCGCGGTCACGACATCCTGCATGACGCGGCGCTTCGGCTCATGAAACAGCACGTCATTGGTCACGACGGTCTCGACGCGCAGGCTGGCCGCGAGGTTCGCCAGCTCGTGCAGCCGGAGCTGGTCGTTTGGCCTGCGACGCAGCGTCAATGCGAGGTAGCCGCGATCGCCGAACGCCTCGCGCAGGCGGCGCAGCCGCTCCGCACAAAGCTCGTCGGCCTCATCCGGGAGGAGGATGGCGATCAGGCCGTCGCCGTAGGCGACGACATCGCGCCATTCGAGATGGCACTTCGCCTTGCCGGCGCGGCGCTTGCCTTCCGACAACATGCGGCAGAGCCGCGCATAGGCGGCGCGGTCGGTCGGATAGACGAGCATCGACATGCCGTCGGCGAGGTCGATGCGGCAGCCGACGATCAGGCGAACGCCCGTCACCTTGGCGGCTTCATGGGCGCGCACGATGCCGGCGAGGGAATTGCGGTCGACGATGCCGAGGGCCTCGATGCCGAGCATCGCCGCCTGCGCGAACAGCTCTTCGGCGCTGCTCGCTCCCCTGAGAAAGGAGAAGTGGGAGGTCGCCTGCAGCTCGACATAGCGCGGGTCGCTCATCCGAAGATTCCGTGCAGATACCAGCGCTGCGAGCCGGTCTCACCATGCTCGCCGTCGCCGGCGCGATAGATCCAGAACCGCTCGCCCTGTTCGTCTTCGACGCGGAAGTAGTCGCGCACGGCGTCGAGCTCGGCGTCGCTGCGCCACCATTCCTCGAAGATGCGTTCGGGCCCGTCGGCGCGCCGCACGCGCCGGCGCACGCCTCGCCAGGTGAATGTTACGGGCGGATGATCGGGCAGGAGCGCCACGGTCTCGATCGGCTCGGGCGAGGCAAGGAGCCGCACGGGCCGAGGCCACGATCCCGACCAGGACGCGCCGGCGTCGGGCGATGCCGGCGCCGCGCGCGCGACCGATCGCTCCGGCACGTCGCTCTGGACCGGCACGATGCGATAGAGCCGGTCGCCGCCGATGCGATTGGACAGCGTGTCGATCAGGTCGCTGATGTCCGCCTCCGGCGGCGCGGCGAGATCGGAGATGGTCTGCTTCTCGCTCAAAGGCTCGGCGATCGTCGCGGCGAGCCGCATGAGCTCGATGCCGAAGCCCGGATCAATGGTCTCGATCTTGTCGGTGAGGAGCCGCGTCAGCCGCCTGGCGTCGCGCACCGGCAAGGCCGTGCCGACGCGGACCGCGACCATCTGCGCGTCGACGCGGTGACAGAGAAGGTCGAGGCGCCGGGCGCCCTGCCCGCGCGCCTCGAGCAGGATGCAAAGCTCGCTGACCAGCTTGGCGATATAGCGGGCGATCGTCTCGGCGGCCGAGATCGGCTCGGGGAATTGCCGCCGCACCTCGGCGATCTCGGCCGGACGGATCGGGTCGATCGGCTCGCTGAGGCGGCGCATCGCCTGGTCGAGGCGGCGGCCGATCTCGGACCCGAAGCGCAGCGCGAGCGGCGCGCGCGGGGTGCGCTCGAGGTCGCCGATCTGGTCGAGGCCGAGCCGGCGCAGGCTGTCGACGGTCGTCGCCGACAGCCGCAAGGCGGCGATCGGCAGGGGCATGATCGCCGCGGCGCTCTCGCCGGCGGGAACGACGAGCGTCGGCCGCGCGGCGAAGCGCGCGAGCGCATGCGCCGCGCCCCAGGTGTCGGCCATCGCCGCGCGCGCGGACAGGCCGGCGGCTTTCAGGCGCGCCACCATGTCGGTGAGCATGGCGGCTTCGCCGCCATGAAGATGCGTGGCGCCGGTCGCCTCGATGACGAGACCGTCGGGCGGGTCGGCCGCGACGATCGGCGCGTAGCGGTTGAGCGCCCAGAGCGCGAGCCGGTCGAGCGCCGCGAGGTCCGAGTCCGGTTCGGCGTCGCGCATGACGAGATCCCGCACCAGCGCCTGCGCCTTGCTGGCGGCCATGCCGACGCGCAGGCCCGCACGCTGCGCGGCCGTGTCGGCGGCCAAGATCTCGCGCCGGCGGCCCTCGCGGCCGACAAGGACGATCGGCGTCTCAGGCGGAGACGCGGCGTCGCCCAACATCCTTCGCACCCTGTCCGTCGGCCAGGCTGGAAGGAAGAGCGAGACGACCCTGGTCATCACACGCCTCCACAATGAAATCTGCACATTCTCCGGCGCGCGATCGGATGAGCTCGAGGAGCCAGCGCGGCCGCCCGACGCCGGGGACCGGCAGCGGCGCCGACGGCAGGGCCGATACGCGCCATCGCGTCGTGGCGGCGGTTGGCATTCCGAAATCCGCCGCCTCGGTCTGGCGCCGCCAGCGCCGGACCGCGATGCCGAGCGTGCCGGAGGCCTCGCCCGCGAGCTGGAGCCGGCGCGAGGCGGTCATGGAGAGACGCGACACCTCGGCGACGACGGCGCCCAATCCCGGATGCCGCAACCCTTCCTCGAAGCAGGCGAGCAGGGCTTTCTCGTCGCCGCATTCGACATAGACGACGCGCCCGGGCGCGAGCCCGGCCTGGGCGAGCGCCGGCGCGAACAGGTCGGGCCG
>ERZ1645187.70-NODE-70-length-97349-cov-158.918114_pt1 | contig 97349 bp, 91 predicted proteins | sample MGYA00575352_ERZ1645187 | MGnify/ENA primary metagenome ERZ1645187 (study PRJEB40837, sample SAMN11349314) | freshwater sediment metagenome | isolation source: river sediment | host: Sediment | place: India: Wazaribad , New Delhi | collected 2017-02-21 ...
TCGTAGGGCCAGACCAGGAAGTTGTAGATCTGCTTGGCGAAGGCGAAGCAGACGACGAAGGCGACGACCAGCGCGAGTAGGGCACGGATCAGGCGGACCCTGAGCTCGATCAGGTGTTCGATCAACGGGGCGCGTGAAGCTTCGATGTCGTCCGCGTCGCTCATGCGCCGGTCGCCTTCTTCTCACCCTCGGGTGCGGGCGTGGCGGGCGTCGCGGCGATCTCGACCGGACTCGGCGCGGCGGCGAGTGCCGGCATCGGTGCCGGGGTCAGATCCATCACCGGTTCGAAGTCCTCGGTCGGCATGGCGGCATCGTCGATGAGCTTCTCGGCGGCGGCTTCCGAGATCGCCGGTGCCTCGTCGGCGACGGTGAAGGCGGACATGGCGGACCCGGCCTCGCCGGAGCCACCGAAGTTCGGCGTGGCGAAGGGCGCGCCGCCGGCCCAGTCGGCGTCGACCGCGCTGCCGACGCGCTTGACCTCGTCGCCGATCGAGGCGAGCTGGTCGGTGACCAGTTTGGTGGGGCTGAGTGAACGCAGGTCGTCGACGCTCTTCTTGACGTCCTCGAGCTCGGCCTCGCGGATGGCGTCGTTGATCTGGCCCTGGAATTCGGCCGCCATACGGCGCGCCTTGCCGGCCCACTGGCCGACGGTGCGCAGCAGGGAGGGCAGTTCCTTGGGGCCGACGACCACCAGCGCCACCACGCCGATGATCACCAGTTCGCTCCAACCGACGTCGAGCATGTCGTTCGCCATTCGGGACGGAACGCCGAGCGCCTGGGCGCGCCGCGCCGTCTCCCTCGAGAAAAGAGGCCCCGAGCGGGGCCTCCGGGAATCGCCTCGGAACGGACGGGCCGCTCCGATCGGCGTCAGTGCGCCGACTTGGTCGGGTCGGTGGCGGCGACGGTCTCGCCGGGCTTGGCGTCGATGGTCTTGGGCGGAGCCGGCGGCGTGGCGGCGGCGGTGTCGTCCTCGGCCATGCCCTTCTTGAAGCTCTTGATGCCCTTGGCGAGGTCGCCCATCAGGTCGGACACCTTGCCCTTGCCGAACAAGAGCAGCACCACGACCACGACGATCAACCAGTGCCAGATACTCATGGAACCCATTACAGACGTCTCCTGCGGCCGTTTCCGGCGATCATCGCGAAGCCCCCCGGGCGGTGCGCCGCACTATGGCAAAAAGGGTATCCCCCCGCAACAGTGGCCGCGAGGCGCGGATCGCCGGCACCGGTGGGCGACGAGGGTCAATCGGCGGTGCGTTCGCGATCGTCCTCGTCGGGGTCGGTCGGTTCGGTCTCGGCCATCTCCAGGAGATCCGCCGCGTCGAGCGGGTCTTCGTCGGGGGTGAGGGCCGAGTCGTCGCTGGGCAGCGGCACGGCGAAGCCGGCGGGGATCTGGCCCTCGAGCAGGCCGGCGCCCTTCAATTCCTCGAGACCGGGCAGGTCCTGGATCGATTCGAGGCCGAAGTGGACGAGGAAGGCCTCGGTGGTGCCCCAGGTCACCGGTCGGCCGGGGGTGCGCCGGCGGCCGCGCATCCGGATCCAGCCGGCCTCGAACAGCACGTCGAGTGTGCCCTTGGACATGGAGACGCCGCGGATCTGCTCGATCTCGGCGCGGGTCACCGGCTGGTGATAGGCGATGATGGCGAGCGTCTCCAGCGCAGCGCGGCCGAGCTTCTTCTGCTCCACCGTGTCGCGGCCGAGGCGCGCGGCGAGGTCGGCGGCGGTGCGGAACTGCCATCTGCCGGCGACCCGCACCAGTTCGACGCCGCGGCCGGCGTAATCGGCCTCGAGCCGGGCGAGGACGGCGGCGAGATCGACGTCGGCGGGCAACTCGGCGGCGAGATCGTCCTCGCCGACCGGATCGGCCGAGGCGAAGATCAGCGCCTCGACCAGACGGCGAGCGGCGGCGTCGCGCTCGAGGGCGTCGAAATCGTCGTCGATCGCGTCGTCGTCGCGGTCGTCGTCGAAGAGATCGCTCACCGGAGATCCTCCCTGGTGTCGTCGATGTCGGTCGGCTCGTCGTCGCGCGCGCTGCGGGCGCGGGCGTGCAGCGGTGCGAAAGCATCGGTCTGGCGCAGTTCCATGCGCCCCTCGCGCACCAGTTCGAGGCTCGCCGAGAAGGTCGAGGCGATGACGGTGGCGCGCATTTCCGGGGTCAGGAAGTCGGCGACGAGGCTCTCGATCGGCGTCCAGTCGGCGGTGCGGCCGATCAGTCGCTCGAGGATGTCGCGGGCGTCGGCGAGACCCCACACGGCGCGGGCCACCACCCTGACCGAGGTGATCATGTAGCGTTGGCGCTGCACCGCATAGGCGGCGAGGAGGTCGTAGAGGCTCGCCTGCCATTCGGCCCGCACCGTCGCCGTCGTCGTCTCGGGGGCGCCGCGCGGGAAGACGTCGCGGCCGAGGCGGTGGCGGGCCATCAGTCGAGCAGCGGCGGCGCGCATCGCCTCCAGCCGGCGCAGGCGGAAGGCAAGCGCCGCGGCGAGTTCCTCGCCGGTCGGCTCGTCGTCCTGCGGGGGCGCCGGCAGCAGCAGGCGCGATTTCAGGTAGGCGAGCCAGGCGGCCATCACCAGATAGTCGGCGGCGAGTTCGAGGCGGCGGGCGCGGACGCGCTCGACGAAGGTGAGGTACTGGTCGACGAGGGCCAGGATCGAGATGCGGGCGAGATCGACCTTCTGATTGCGGGCGAGGGTCAGGAGGAGGTCGAGCGGACCTTCGAAGCCGGCGACGTCGACGATCAGGGTATCGTCGGGGTCGGCGGTGCGCGGTGGCGTGCTCCAGTCTTCGGCCGGCGCGTCGACGCGTCCACCCGGCGGCAACGGCAACACCGCCTGCGTGTCCCTCGTCTCCGGCGAAGTCTCGGCCTCGCTCGCCACCACGTCGTCGTCTCCCCGGCCCCCCGGGGAGAGGTGTGTCAGACGGAAGGCGTTCCCGTCAATCGGGCGAACTGCGCTCTCGCCGCGGCTTCGTCGAGTGGTTCGGGCGCACGCCGGCAGGCCAGTGCCCGGGCGGCGCGTTCGGCGGCACGACCGGCGAGCGGCACGGCCGCAGCGGCGACCGCCCGCATCTCGGCGAGGTCGCCGTTGCAGTGGAGGGCGAGATCGCAGCCGGCGGCGAGTGCGGCGGCGGTACGTTCGCCGATCGTGCCGGAGAGCGCCTGCATCGACACGTCGTCCGACATCAGGCAGCCGTCGAAGCCGATGAAATCGCGGATCACCTCGTCGATCACCGTTTTCGAGGTCGTCGCCGGCCGCTCGGCATCGAGGGCGGTGTAGACGACGTGGGCGGTCATGGCGAGCGGCAGTCCGGCGCCGTCACGGAAGGGTGGGAAGTCGGTCGCCTCCAACTCGGCGCGGGGCGTGTCGACGACCGGCAGATGGTGGTGGCTGTCGACGCCGGCGCGGCCATGGCCGGGGATGTGCTTGATCACCGGCAGGACGCCGCCGGCGAGCAGTCCTTCCGCCGCGGCGCGGCCGAGTTCGGAGACGACGTCCGGGGTCACGCCGTAGGCGCGGTGGCCGATGACGTCGTGGGCGCCCTCGACCGGCACGTCGAGGACCGGCAGGCAGTCGACGTCGATGCCGAGGGCGCGGAGATCGGCGGCGATCAGGCGGGCGCCGAGCCGGGCGGCGGCGAGACCGTCGGCGGGCGACCGGGCGAAGACGTCGCCGTAGGTGCGGCCGGTCGGGTAGGCCGGCCACTGCGGCGGCCCGAGCCGTTGGACGCGGCCACCCTCCTGGTCGATCAGCACCGGCGCGTCACGGCCGACCGCCTCGCGCATCGCCGCGGTGAGAGCTCGGATCTGCGCCGGCGTCTCGCAATTGCGGCGGAAGAGGATGAAACCCCACGGATCGGCGTCGCGATAGAAGGCGATCTCGTCGGTGGTGAGCACTGGCCCGGAGGAGCCACAGATGAAGGCGGAAGCGGTCATGGAGAGGTTCCGGAGGGCGGGGACGAGGTCGGAAGACGCGAACGGCCGGTCGAGGCTGGACCACGACCGGCCGCACGAGAAGCGAACGCCGGCTCAGCGCTTGACCACCATGCACTGGCCGCCCTGCGACTGGATCTGAGAGCACAGTGCCGCGGCCTGTTCGCGCGATCCGCCGGCGACGCGGGCACGGTAGAACACTCCCTTGGCGCCGAGGTCGGCGCGTTGGACGTCGACCGCCTTGCCGGCGAGGCCGGAATGTTTGCGCTGGGCGGCGGCGAAGGAGGCTCGCGCCGCGGCATCGGTGCCCGAGGCCGAGATCTGGACCATGTAGTCGCCACCACCCGAGGCCGGCGGCGGCGGAGCGATGGCGACCGGCGCCGAGGCCGTCGTCACCGGTGCGGCGGCAGCCGGCTTCGGTGCGGCGGGCGCGGCCGGAGCGGCCGGAGTGGCGGACGGCGCCGGCGGTTCGGGGGCGAGACGGGGGGCGACCGGGCCGAGGGAGAGAGGGGCACCTTCGCCACCGGACGCCGTGGGCCGCGCCGCGGGCTTCGGCACCGTGACCGGGGAGACCGCCACGGTCTTGACCTTCGGAGGCGCGGCGGCCGGGGGCGCGGGTTCCTGAGGTGCCTGCGCCATGGGGGCGGCCGGAGCCGGTTTCGGCATCGGCACGGCGGCGGGTGGCGTCGTGGGCTGGACCGGGGTTCCGGCCATCGCCGGGGCCGGCGGTGGGGTCGTGGCCTGCTGCGCCGGGACGGTGGCCGGCGGCGGCGGAGTGGTGGCCTGCGGTTGCGGGGCCGGCGCCTGCGCCGCGGGGGCCGGGACGGGCGTCTCCGTCTGTGCCGCCGGCTTGGCGGCGCGCACGGCGACACCATCGGAGACGATCGAGCCGTCGGGGCGCACCACCACCGTCTTCACGGTGTGGGGCACATCGGCGCTCGGCCGCTGGGCACCCGGATTGATCAGCCGAACCTCCTTGCCTTCGGGGGTACGACCGGAGACCTGGTCGACCGGGTCCTCCTGCTTGGAGACGATGCGCGTCCCGTTCTTGGGATCGTCGGGGGTCAGCGACGGGCCGGCGTCGGCGCTCGACGTCTTCTCGGCCGGGATGGTCTTCAGCGGCTTGCCGTCGGCCCGTACCAACACGGGTTCGCCGGGGCCGGCGCCGCCGGTGAACTTCCAGGCGGCCAACGCTCCCCCGCCGACCAGCACCAGAGCGACGGCGGCGATCGCGATCTTCAGGCCGCGGCCGCCGTTGTCGTGGGGCAGGCGCGCGGCGGCGAGCTCCTCCTCGCGCGAATGCGGCATGATACGCGGTTCGGCAGCGACGAGCGGGGCCGCCTCGCGGGCCGCCTCGGCGATCTCGTCGCGACCGAATTCGTCGAAGGTGGCGTGGGGGTAGGTCGGTTCGACGCGGGGCGAGCGCGCCGTCGTGCCGCGATCGGAAACCGTCACCTCGACCGGCTCGGGCGCCCCGGGGAGGTTCGTCGTCGGCGCGAAGGCCGGATCGTAGGAGCCGGCGGCGACACCGTCGTCATAGGCGTAGAAGTCGGACCACTGGGCCTCGGCACCTTCCGCCGAACGCGGCGGTTCGGGTTCGACGCGGCCGGAGCCGATGCGCAGCGCCGCGATGTCGTGGTCGTCGGCCGGATGCTGCGGGATCGGAGCGGTGACTTCGCGCGGGAAGTCGCCGCGCACTCGCGTCTCCGGGGTCACCGAGGCGCGCAGTTCGTCGAAGAGTTCGGCCTCGAGCGCCGAAAGCTGCTGGGGGCCGGGGCGCGCTGCGGTCTCGCCGCGACGGCCGGTCTCCGCCGGGGGCTCGGGGCGAGCCGGATGGGCGGTGGATTCGCCGAGAATGCGGGCGAGCTCCTCGAGCGGGTCCTCCATCGCCGGGCGTGCGGCGCGGTGTGACGGCTCGGCGGTCTCGACGGGCCGCGGGTCGTCGAGATCCAGCGGCAACTGACGGCGGGACACGGGTTCGGGCATCGGACGGACCACCTCTCGTGGGCGCGGCGGGGAAGGCGTCCCCCATCGCGCTCGACTTCCGCCCGAACTCCCGCGTCCTCAGCGCATTTCGTCGGGCGCCTTGACCCCGAGGATCGCGAGCCCGGACGCGAGTACGGAAGCGACGGCGCGCACCATCGCCAGTCGGGCATGTGACGACAATGAATCGTCAACGTTAACAAAGCGTAATTGTGGCAGGTCCTTGCCGCGGTTCCAATGGGCGTGCAGATCGGAGGCGAGATCGTGCAAAAAGAACGCGATCCGGTGCGGTTCGTGACTTTCTGCCGCAGCATCGACGACGCGCGGCCATTGGGCGATGCGGCGGATCAGACCGATTTCACCTTCGTCGCTCAGACATTCCAGTGGCGCCCCCGCCAGCCCTTCGGTCGTCAGATCGAGGGCGGGGAGCTGCTCGCGCGCCTGGGCGAAGACCGAAGCGGTGCGGGCGTGGGCGTACTGGACGTAGAAGACCGGGTTGTCCTTCGACTGCTCGGTGACCTTCTGGAAGTCGAAGTCGAGCGGCGCGTCGGACTTGCGGAACAACATCATGAAGCGGACCGCGTCGACGCCGACCTCCTCGACCACGTCGCGGAGCGTGACGAAGGAGCCGGAACGCTTCGACATCTTCACCGGCTCGCCGGCACGGAAGAGCTTGACCAACTGGCAGAGCTTGACGTCCAGCGCCGCCTCGCCGCCCGAGATCGCCTTCACCGCCGCCTGCATCCGCTTGACGTAGCCGCCGTGGTCGGCACCCCAGATGTCGATCTGGGAGGTGAAGCCGCGCTCGAACTTGTCGAGGTGGTAGGCGATGTCGGAGGCGAAATAGGTGTAGGAGCCGTCCGACTTCATCAGCGGCCTGTCGACGTCGTCGCCGAACTCGGTCGAGCGGAAGAGGGTCTGTTCGCGATCTTCCCAGTCCTCGGGCAACTGGCCCTTGGGCGGCTCGAGCCGGCCCTGGTACATCAGGCCCTGGTCGGCGAGCTTGTCGATCGCCTGACGCACCCGATCGCCGGCGGGGCCGATCTGCAGGCTCTTCTCGGAGAAGAAGACGTCGTGGACGACGTTGAGGGCGGCGAGATCCTCGCGGATCATCGCCATCATGGCGTCGATCGCGGTCTGCCGGACGGTCGCCAGCCAGTCGCTCTCGGGTCTGCCCTTCAGGGCGGTTCCGTGAGTGTTCGCAAGGGCTTCGCCGACGGGCTTCAAGTAGTCGCCGGGGTAGAGACCCTCGGGGATCTCGATCGTCTCGCCGAGCGCCTCGAGGTAGCGCAGATAGGCGGAGCGGGCGAGCACGTCGACCTGCGCGCCGGCGTCGTTGATGTAGTACTCCTTGGTCACCGGATGACCGGCGAAGGCGAGCAGATTGGCCAGTGCATCGCCGACGACGGCGCCGCGGCAATGGCCGACGTGCATGGGGCCGGTCGGGTTGGCCGAGACGTATTCGACGTTGACCCGGTCCTTGGCGAGAGTGGCGCGGCCGTAATCCTTGCCGGCGGTGACGACGCGGGCGAGAAAGCCGGCGCGGTAGGCGGGCGCGAGGCGCAGGTTGAGGAAGCCGGGGCCGGCGACCTCGGTCTCGGCGACGTCGTCGTCGGCGGCGAGGATGCCCATCAGCTCGATGGCGAGCGCGCGCGGCGGTTTGCCCACCTGCTTGGCGAGCACCATGGCGGCGTTGACGGCGAGGTCGCCGTTGGCGGCGTCGCGCGGCGGTTCGACGACGACGCGGGAGAGATCGAGGGCCGAGCCGTCGGCGGCGGTCCAGCCGAGCCGTTCGATCGCCCGGGCGACCCGCTGTTCGAAGTCCGCGAAGATGTCCATGGGTGCTCGCCTCGGCCGGGAAGGGGGGCGGATCGACGGCCGGATCGGCCGGACGCGCCGGAAAAACGTGTCCGCGAGCTATACCAGATCGGAGGAGGCGTCAAAGGGGGGGGAGTCCGCTCGCCTCAGCCGAGATCCGGAGCGTCGCCGGTCAGGCGGCGGTGTTCGACCAGCGCGAAGCGGTCGGTCATGCCGGCGATGTAGTCGCAGACGCGGCGGGCGAGGCGCGGGCGGTCGGCGGGGTCGAGGTCGCGGCGCCATTCCTCCGGCAGATCCCGCGGTTCGGCGAGATAGGCGGCGAAGAGCGCTTCGACCACGGTTTCCGCCGCCCGCATCTTCACCATCACCGCCTCCGCCCGGTAGACGGTGCGGAAGAGGAAGGTCTTGATCGCCCGGTCGGCGGCCTGCATCTCGGCGGAGAAGGCGACGAGGGCGCGACCGGCGTTGCGGACGTCGTCGGCGGAGCCGGGCAGGTGGTCCTCGAGCCGGGAGAGGCTGGTGACGATGACGTCTTCGACCATGCGGGTGATGAGACGGCGGACGACCTCCTGCTGGAAGCGCGGGCGCTCGAGACCGGGATGGCGGTCGGCCACCTCGCGAACGACGGCGCCGACCAGCGGCAGGTCGGCGAGGCGTTCGAGATCGAGCAGGCCGGCGCGCATACCGTCGTCGATGTCGTGCGCGTCGTAGGCGATGTCGTCGGCGATGGCGGCACACTGGGCCTCGAGACCGGGCCAGCTCCACAGCCAGAGATCCTGGTGTGTGGCGTATTCGCGGATCGCATAGGGCAGTTCGGCGGGCGCGGCCCGCGTGCCGTGCGCCGCGGCGAGGGGACGGCCGACGGCGTCGACGAGCGGGCCGTTGTGCTTGACCACACCCTCGAGCGTCTCCCAGGTGAGGTTCAGTCCGTCGAAGTCGGCGTAGCGGCGTTCGAGCCTGGTCACCAGCCGCAGGGTCTGGGCGTTGTGGTCGAAGCCGCCGAAGTCGGCCATCGCCCGTTCCATCGCCCGCTCGCCGGCGTGGCCGAACGGGGTGTGGCCGAGGTCGTGGCCGAGGGCGAGCGCCTCGGCGAGGTCTTCGTCGAGCCGGAAGGCGCGGGCGAGCCCGCGGGCGATCTGCGCCACCTCCAGCGTGTGGGTGAGGCGGGTGCGGAAGTGATCACCCTCGTGATGGAGGAAGACCTGCGTCTTGTGGGCGAGGCGGCGGAAGGCGGTGGAATGGACGATGCGGTCGCGATCGCGCTGGAACGGGGTGCGGGTCGGGCTCGCCGGCTCGGGATACAGGCGGCCGCGTGAAGCGGCGGGTTGCACCGCCCAGGGGGCGCGGGCTTCGCCGCCCAATCCGATGCGTCGGGTGAGATCCGACACGACGTGCTGCTCCCTCTTTCGGCGGTTCGCCCGACTCACGGGCTTGAATCCGCGCCGTCGCGGCGTACTTGATCCTCACGCCGCCCCCGTTTCAAGCGCGTGACGACGGGGCAGCAGCCGCATTCGAGGAACCGATCACGATGAACGAAGCGACGACCCCCGACGCCCCGATCTCCGTCACCGCCGCCGCGGCGGCACGCATCCGCTTCGTCACCTCCGACGAGCCCGAGGGTACGGTGTTGCGAATCTCGGTGTCGGGCGGTGGCTGTTCGGGCTTCTCCTACGGCTTCGAACTGACGACGACACGCGGCGACGACGACTGCGTCATCGAGAAGGACGGCGCGATCGTCGTCGTCGACGGCATCTCGGCCGAGTATCTGCGCGGCTCCGAACTCGATTTCGTCGACGATCTGATGGGTCAGGCGTTCAAGATGAAAAATCCCAACGCCACCGCCACCTGCGGCTGCGGCACGAGCTTCGCGATGTGATGCCACCGGCCGGAGGCGACGTCGCGGCCACAGAAATTTCGCATGGCAGACCGGCGTATCATGCAGCGCAGTGTGATTCATGATTTCGGAAAAGTGAATCGACGCGATCCTCATCCTTTATTCATCTCAGTGGTTTAGGGTCACCGCCAGGATGACGGTCCGGGTGGCGCGGGGAAATCCCCAGCGGTTTTTTCGGACTTTCGCTGCGATGCACAAAGGAGTATCGCGACACCGGTCCACGATGCCGCGCCGTATGGCGAGGCGCGTCGGTGGAGGCGCCGGGCGCATCGTCGCCGGCTCTACCGGGACCGGTCCGTGATGGACGAGATCGAAGAGGCCATTCGCGTCATGAACGCCGTTTCCTCCCACAGTTTCTCCCGCGTCCGGGCGCCGTCGCTGCGCTCGAAGATCATGACGGCGAAGGAGGCCGCGGCTCTGATCCCTTCCGGGGCACGGGTCGGCATGAGCGGTTTTACCGGCTCGGGGCACCCCAAGGAGGTGCCGATCGAACTGGCGCGCCGCATCGAGGCCAGCCACGCCCTCGGCGAGCCGTTCAAGATCTCGGTGTGGACCGGTGCGTCGACCGCGCCGGAACTCGACGGGGCGCTGGCCAAGGCCAACGCCATGGAGATGCGGCTGCCCTACCAGTCCGATCCGGTGTGCCGGCGGCGCATCAACGCCGGTGAGATGGACTACACCGACATCCATCTCTCCCACGTGGCGCAGTACGCCTGGTTCGGCTTCCTCGGCCATCTCGATTTCGCGGTGATCGAAGTCGCCGGTATCCGTGAGGACGGGGCGCTGATCCCGTCGTCGTCGGTCGGTAACAACGAGACCTGGCTCGACATGGCGGACCGCATCATCCTCGAGGTCAATTCGTGGCAGTCCGCCGCGCTCGAAGGGATGCACGACATCTACGCCTACACCGACCGGCCGCCGAACCGCCGGCCGATCCCGCTGACGAGCCCCGGCGAGCGCATCGGCGAACCCTATTTCCGGTGCGATCCCAAGAAGATCGTGGCGATCGTCGAGACCCACGACGCCGATCGCAACACCGAATTCACCGCTCCCGACGCGGTGTCACAGGCGATCGCCGAGCACATCCTCGACTTCTTCGACTGCGAGGTGCGTCACGGTCGTATGCCGCGGAACCTGCTGCCGTTGCAGTCGGGTGTCGGCAACATCGCCAACGCGGTGATGGCGGGTCTGGAGAAGGGGTCCTACGAGGGGCTGACCGCCTACACCGAGGTGCTCCAGGACGGGATGCTGCACCTCCTGCGGTCCGGCAAACTCACCATGGCCTCGGCCACGGCGCTGTCGCTTTCCGACCACGCGATGAAGGAATTCCTCGCCGACGTCGACTTCTATCGCGAGCGCATCGTGCTCAGGCCACAGGACATCTCGAACCATCCGGAGGTGATCCGCCGCCTCGGTGTCATCGCCATGAACGGCATGATCGAGGCCGACATCTACGGTAACGTCAATTCGACCCACATCGCCGGGACCTCGATCATGAACGGAATCGGCGGCTCGGGCGATTTCGCCCGCAACGCCTACACGTCGATCTTCATGACGCCGTCGACCCGCAAGAACGGCGCGATCTCCTGCATCGTGCCGATGGTCTCCCACGTCGACCACACCGAACACGACGTGCAGGTGATCGTCACCGAGCAGGGCATGGCCGACCTGCGGGGGCTCAGTCCCAAGGCACGGGCGCGGGTGATCATCGACAACTGTGCCCATCCCGACTGGCAGCCGGCGCTCAACGAGTACTTCGACCTCGCCATGCGGCTGTCGCCGGGGCGGCACACGCCGCATCTGATGGAGGAGGCGTTCGGCTTCCTGCCGAAATGGAAGGCGGCCGGTGCCCGCCGCGTGAGCGGCGACGAGCCGGTCTGAGGCCTCCGTTCGGCGATCGCCGGCGGCCTCGGCGCCCGGTAGCGCCAACCGGTCGCGTGGCATCGGAATTGCCATCGACTCCTGAACCATGGCATCGATGCCGGAGGGGTGAGGGAGTCGGGGAACCGACCTCGCCCGTCGAGACGGCGTCGGAAGAGGAGCGGGGACGATGGAGCGACCGGATATGGCGCAGGCGGGGCATGTCTCCCCCTTCACGCACGATGTGAACCACGTGCGCGAGGCGATCGTCGAAAAGTTGAAATATGCCGTCGGCAAGAACCCGATCGTGGCCTCGGGCCACGACTGGCTCGTCGCCACGACGCTGGCGGTGCGCGACGAGATCGTCGACCGCTGGATCGACTCGACGACCAAGACCTACCGAGAGGACGAGAAGCGGGTCTACTACCTCAGCCTCGAGTTCCTGATCGGGCGGTTGCTGTTCGACGCCATGGGCAACATGGAGATGACCGAGACGGTGCGCGCCGCGCTCGCCGAGCTCGGGGTCGATCTCGATCACATCAAGGAGGTCGAGCCCGACGCGGCGCTCGGCAACGGTGGTCTCGGACGCCTCGCCGCCTGTTTCATGGAATCGATGGCGACGCTGTCGATCGCCGCCTACGGCTACGGCATCCGTTACGATCACGGCCTGTTCCGCCAACGCATCAAGGACGGCTGGCAGTTCGAATATCCGGAAGACTGGCTGGCCAACGGCAATCCGTGGGAGTTCGCCCGTCCGGAAGTCGCCTATCCGATCGGCTTCGGCGGTTGGGTCGAGGCGATGTCCGACCGTGACGGCACCATGCATCACGAATGGCGGCCGGCGGAGACGGTGATGGCGGTCGCCTACGACACGCCGATCACCGGTTGGCGCGGACGGCACGTCAACACGCTGCGACTGTGGTCGGCCAAGGCGCAGGATCCGATGCGGCTCGATGCCTTCAACCGCGGTGACCACGTCGGCGCGGCGGCGGCGCGGGTCAAGGCCGAGGCGATCTCCAAGGTGCTCTATCCGTCGGACGCGACGCCGGCGGGTCAGGAGCTGCGGCTCAGGCAGGAGTTCTTCTTCGCCTCCGCCTCGCTCCAGGACCTCATCCGCCGCCATCTCAACCAGCACGCCGACATCACCACCCTGCCGGACAAGGTGGCGATCCAGCTCAACGACACCCATCCGGCGATCGCGGTGGCGGAGCTGATGCGCATCCTCGTCGACATCCACGAGGTGGAGTGGGCGACGGCGTGGAAGATGACGGTGGGAACCTTCTCCTACACCAACCACACGCTGCTTCCCGAAGCGCTCGAGACCTGGCCGGTGCCGCTCCTGGAGCGGTTGTTGCCGCGCCACATGCAGATCATCTATCTGATCAACGCGTTGCATCTCGACGAACTGAAGAAGACCCGCGAAGGCATCGACGGTGGCCTGCTCTCCGCCCTGTCGATCATCGACGAACAGGGTGGGCGGCGGGTCCGCATGGGCCATCTCGCCTATCTCGGCAGTCACAAGGTCAACGGCGTTTCGGCGCTGCACTCGGATCTGATGAAGGTCACGGTGTTCCGCGACCTGAACACCGCCTATCCGAACCGCATCGTCAACAAGACCAACGGCATCACCTTCCGGCGCTGGCTGCACCAGTCGAACCCGGGACTGAAGGGGCTGTTGGTCGAGACGATCGGGCCGAAGGTCCTCGACGACGAGAAGGAACTGCCGAAGCTCGCGGCCTTCGCCGACGACGCCGGGTTCCAGGACCGGTTCGCGGCGGTGAAACTCCTCAACAAGGAGCGACTGGCGCGGGTCATCCGTGATCGGCTGGAGATCAAGGTCGATCCGCAGGCACTGTTCGACGTGCAGATCAAGCGGATCCACGAGTACAAGCGCCAGCTGCTCAACATCCTCGAGACGATCGCGGTCTACGACGCCATGCGGGCGCAGCCGACGCGCGACTGGATCCCGCGGGTGAAGATCTTCGCCGGCAAGGCGGCGGCCTCCTACACCCAGGCCAAGCTGATCATCAAGCTCGCCAACGACGTCGCCAAGGTGGTCAACTCCGACCCGACGCTGCGCGGCCTGCTCAAGGTGGTGTTCCTGCCCAACTACAACGTCAGCCTCGCCGAACAGATCATCCCGGCCGCCGATCTCTCCGAGCAGATCTCGACGGCGGGGATGGAAGCCTCCGGCACCGGCAACATGAAGTTCGGGCTCAACGGGGCGCTCACCATCGGTACGCTCGACGGCGCCAACGTCGAGATGAAGGAACACGTCGGCGACGACAACATCTTCATCTTCGGCCTGACGGCCGCCGAGGTGGAGGCGCGCCGCGCCCAGGGCATCGACAGCCGCGAGACCATCGCCAAGTCGGCGATCCTCGCCGAGGTGCTCGACGCCATCGGCACCGGGGTGTTCTCTCCGGGCGAGCCGGATCGCTACAAGCCTCTGGTCGACGCGCTCACCTATCACGACTACTTCATGGTGACGGCGGACTTCGAGAGTTACTATGCCACCCAGCGTGCGGTGTTCCGCAAATGGCGGGACAAGGCGGCGTGGCGACGTTCGGCGGCACTCAACACCGCCCGAATGGGGTGGTTCTCGTCGGATCGGACGATTTCCGAATACGCCGAGGACATCTGGAATGTCCCGGTCTACCCGGTCACGGGTGGATGACGCACGATCGGACGGCGACATGGCGGCCGAGGACCGGCGAGGTTCCCGGTTCCTGAACAGAGTGGAAGGGGCGACATCCGTCGGCCCCGAACCACCGAACGGGGGGCGCGATGGGCGACCGAGTGTGGAAGGCGGCACGACCGGACGTCGAGGCGATCGTCGCGGGCAGACACGGCGATCCTTTCGCGGTGCTCGGGCGCCACGGCGGCGCGGCGGCACCGGTGATCAGGGCCTTCGTGCCACATGCCGAATTCCTCGACGTGATCGACGGTGACGGCGAAGTCCTCGCCCAGTTGGAACGCCGGCACGATGCCGGTTTCTTCGAAGGGGTGATCGAACCGTGGGCCGGTCTCGCCGACCGGCCGACCTATCGGCTGCGCGCCACCAATCGCGCCGCCTCGTGGGAACTCCACGACCCCTATTCCTTCGGGCCGGTGCTGGGACCGGTCGACGATCATCTGCTGGTCGAGGGTACGCATCGGACGCTCTACGAGCGACTCGGCGCCCAGGTCATGACCCACGAGGGCGTCGAGGGCACCAATTTCGCGGTCTGGGCGCCCAACGCCGCACGGGTCTCCGTGGTCGGCGACTTCAACGCCTGGGACGGCCGGCGTCATCAGATGCGCAAACGCGTCGACAGCGGCATCTGGGAGATCTTCGCACCCGGTGTCGGTGTGGGCACCGCCTACAAGTTCGAGATCGTCGCAGCCGACGGCCGGCTGTTGCCGCTCAAGGCCGATCCTTTCGGCTTCGCCGGCGAGATGCGGCCGTCGACGGCGTCGGTGGTGGCGAAGATCGACGATTTCGTGTGGACCGACGACGCCTGGATGGCGGGTCGTATCGGTGATCATCGCCGTCGACCGATGTCGATCTACGAGGTCCACCTCGGGTCGTGGGCGCGCGGCGAGGGCGGACGCTTCCTGAGTTGGGACGAACTGGCCGAGCGTCTCGTCGCCTATGCGGTCGATCTCGGCTTCACCCATCTCGAGTTGCTGCCGGTCTCCGAACATCCGCTCGATGCGTCGTGGGGCTATCAGCCGATCGGACTCTTCGCTCCGACCCGGCGCTTCGGCGATCCGGACGGGTTCGCCCGCTTCGTCGACAAGGCGCACACGGCCGGTCTCGGCATCATCCTGGACTGGGTGCCGGCGCATTTTCCGACCGACGAACACGGGCTCCGTGAGTTCGACGGCGAGCCGCTCTACGAACACGCCGATCCGCGGCGCGGCTTCCATCCCGACTGGAACACGGCGATCTACGATTTCGGCCGCGCCGAGGTGGTGTCGATGCTCGCCGCCAACGCGCTGTTCTGGCTCGACCGCTACCATGTCGACGGCCTTCGGGTCGATGCGGTCGCCTCGATGCTCTACCTCGACTACTCGCGCAAGGAAGGCGAGTGGCTGCCCAACGAGGACGGCGGGCGCGACAACCGTGAGGCGGTGGCGTTCCTCAAGCGGGTCAACGAACTGGTCTACGGCCGCGAGGATGGGGCGATCACCATCGCCGAGGAATCGACCGCCTGGCCGGGCGTGTCGCATCCCACCTCCGCCGGCGGTCTCGGATTCGGCTTCAAATGGAACATGGGCTGGATGCACGACACGCTCGACTACATGTCGCGCGAGGGCGTGCATCGGCGCTGGCACCACGACCAGCTGACCTTCGGCCTGCTCTATGCGTTCGCCGAGAATTTCGTCCTGCCGCTTTCCCACGACGAGGTGGTGCACGGCAAGAGTTCGCTGATCGGCAAGATGTCCGGTGACCACTGGCAGAAGTTCGCCGGCTTGCGGGCCTATTACGGCTTCATGTGGGGACACCCGGGCAAGAAGCTCCTGTTCATGGGCCAGGAGTTCGGCCAATGGGCGGAGTGGAACCACGACAAGGGCCTCGACTGGCACCTGACCGCTCATGCCGAGCACGAGGGGCTGCAGGCGCTGATCCGCGACCTCAACCGCGTCTACCGTGGCTCGCCGGCGCTGTCGGCGCGCGATTGCGAGGCGGAAGGTTTCCGTTGGATCGTGGTGGAGGATCGTGACCAGTCGGTCTACGCCTTCTGCCGGTTCGGCGAATGGGGCGACAAGCCGGTGGTGGTGGTGTCCAATTTCACGGCGATGCCGCGTGCACCCTATCGGCTGGGATTCCCGACCGCGGGACGCTGGCGCGAGATCGTCAACACCGATGCGGCCTGCTACGGCGGCTCCAATCTCGGCAACGGTGGGGAGATCCGTGCCTGGGCGGAGGAGAGCCACGGGTTGCCGGCGGTGGCCGAGATCCTGGTTCCGCCGCTCGCCACGGTGATCTTCGAATTCGACGGGGAATGAAGAGAGAAGCTCCGCGTACGGAGAGGAGGGTGCGATGATCGCCAAACCCGACAAGGCTTCCAAGAAAGTGGGTGCGAGCGGCCCGCTGTCGCGTCATGCCATGGCCTATGTGCTGGCCGGCGGCCGCGGGTCTCGTCTGATGGAGCTGACCGACCGGCGGGCCAAACCGGCGGTCTACTTCGGCGGCAAGTCGCGGATCATCGACTTCGCTCTGTCCAACGCGCTCAATTCCGGCATCCGCCGTTTCGGCGTGGCGACGCAGTACAAGGCGCATTCGCTGATCCGCCATCTGCAACGCGGCTGGAACTTCCTGCGCCCCGAACGCAACGAGACCTTCGACATCCTGCCGGCGTCGCAGCGCGTGTCGGAGGAAGCGTGGTACGCCGGCACGGCCGACGCGGTCTATCAGAACCTCGACATCATCAAGGACTCCGATCCGAAGTACATGATCATCCTGGCCGGTGATCACATCTACAAGATGGACTACGAGAAGATGTTGCAGCAACACGTCGAGCAGGGCGCCGACGTGACCATCGGCTGTCTCGAGGTGTCCAAGGAAGAGGCGACCGGATTCGGCGTCATGCACGTCGACGACCACGATCGCATCATCTCCTTCGTCGAGAAGCCGAAGGATCCGCCGACCATGCCGGGCAATCCGGACCGCTGCCTCGCTTCGATGGGTATCTACGTCTTCGAGGCGCAGTTCCTGTGGGATCAGCTGGAGCGTGACGCCGCCGACCCGAATTCGTCGCGCGACTTCGGCAAGGACATCATCCCCTACATCGTCAAACACGGCAAAGCGGTCGCCCACCACTTTTCCAAGTCGTGTGTGCGGTCGCGCCAGGAATCGGAACCCTATTGGCGTGACGTCGGGACGGTCGACGCCTATTGGGAAGCCAACATCGACCTCACCGACGTGGTGCCGGAACTCGACCTCTACGACAGCGAATGGCCGATCTGGACCTATGGCGAGATCACTCCGCCGGCGAAGTTCGTCCACGACATCGACGGAAGGCGTGGTTCGGCGGTGTCGTCGCTGGTGTCGGGCGGCTGCATCGTCTCCGGCGCCTTCCTGAAGCGCTCGCTGCTGTTCACCGGGGTTCGGGTCAACTCCTATTCGATGGTGGAGAACACCATCATCCTGCCGCAGTCGTCGGTGGGGCGAGGATGTCGGCTGCGCAACGTCGTCGTCGACGCGCGCGTGTCGATTCCCGACGGACTGGTGGTGGGCGAGGACCCGGAATTCGACGCCAAACGCTTCCGGCGGACGGAGAAGGGCGTCTGCCTGATCACCCAGCCGATGCTCGATCTCCTGGGCAGATGACCGACCGAACGAGGATTTCCCCCATGTCGGCACTCGAGGTTCTCTCGGTCGTCTCGGAGGTCTATCCGCTGGTCAAGACCGGCGGCCTCGCCGACGTCGCCGGCGCTCTGCCGGGGGCGTTGGCGCAGGAAGGGGTGACGGTGCGCACGTTGGTGCCGGGCTATCCGGCGGTGAAGGCGGCGCTCGAGAAACCGAAGGTGGTGACGAAGATCGGGGATCTCTTCGGCGGACCGGCGAAGGTGCTCGCCGGGCGCGCAGCGGGGCTCGATCTGTTCGTCATCGACGCCGCCCATCTCTACGATCGGCCGGGCAATCCCTATCACGACGGCGACGGTGTCGACTGGCCCGACAATCCCTTCCGCTTCGCCGCGCTCGCCAAGGTGGCGGCGCAGATCGGCATCGAAGGGGCGGCGGGGTTCCGGCCGCAGGTGGTCCACACTCACGATTGGCAGACCGGGCTCACCGCCGCCTATCTCGAATACGACGGGCGCAAGCGGCCGGGAACGGTCGCGACCATCCACAATCTCGCGTTCCAGGGACAGTATCCGAAGGACCTGCTGCCGGCCCTGCATCTGCCCGATCACGCCTGGGGGGTCGACGGGGTCGAGTACTACGACACCATCGGCTTCCTCAAAGCGGGGCTCCGGATGTCGGATCGGGTCACCACGGTGTCGCCGACCTATGCGGCCGAGATTCGCTCGGGCGAGGGGGGAATGGGCCTGTCGGGGCTGCTCTCCGGGCGGGCCGGCGTGGTATCGGGCATCCTCAACGGCATCGACATCGACGTGTGGAATCCGGCGATCGACCCATTGATCGCGGCACACTTCGACGCCGCCTCGCCGTCGTCGCGGCGGCCGAACAAGACGGCGTTGCAACGGCGGATGGGGCTCCGGATCGATTCGAAGGCGATGGTCTTCGGGGTCGTCAGTCGCCTGTCGTGGCAGAAGGGCCTCGACATGGTGCTCGAGGGTATCGAGACCATCCTCGCTTCGGGCGGGCAACTGGCGCTGCTCGGGTCCGGCGACCGCGATCTCGTCGACGGCTTTCGGCGTGCCGCCGCCGCCCATCCGGGGCGCGTCGCCTGCGTCATCGGTTACGACGAGAGCCTCGCCCATCTGGTCCAGGCGGGGGCGGACGTGCTGATGGTGCCGTCGCGGTTCGAGCCCTGCGGGCTCACCCAGCTCTGTGCGCTGCGTTATGGCGCGATCCCGTTGGTGACCAGGGTCGGCGGACTCGCCGACACGATCATCGACGCCAACGAGATGGCACTCGATGCCGGAACCGGGACGGGCGTCGTGTTCACGCCGCCTCATGTCGACATGTTCCGTGCCGCCGTGCAGCGGGCGGCGGCGCTGCACGAGGACCAGAGCATCTGGCGGCGTCTGATGAAGAACGCCATGCGCACCGACGTATCCTGGGCTCGCTCGGCGTCGCGGTACGCGGCGCTCTACCGGGATCTGGTGGCGGAGCGGGGCGGCTGAGGGACGGCCGGCGAGGGGGCGGAGACGCGATGATCCATGGCTCGATCGGCCCCGGTTCGCCGGAACCGCTCGGCGTCGTCCACGACGGCGAGGGGGTCAATGTCGCCGTGGTTTCGGCCGCCGGGACGGCGGTCGACTTCTGCATCTTCGACGAGACCGGCAGCCACGAGATCGAACGCATCCGCCTGCCGGAGCGGACCGGCGACCTCTGGCACGGCCGCATCGAGGGTCTGGCGCCCGACACACGCTACGGGTTGCGGGTGCACGGCCCCTGGGCGCCGGAGAAGGGGCATCGCTTCAATCCGGCGAAGCTGCTGGTCGATCCCTATGCGGTGAAGCTCGACCGGCCGTTCCGGCTCGATCCGTCGATCTTCGACCGGCGGGCGAGCGGGGCGGCGCAGGACGATCGCGACAGCGCGGCGGCGGTTCCGAAGGCGATCATCGAGGCGCCGACGCCACTGCGGCCGGTGATCCGCCCGACGTCACGACCGCGCGACCGGGTGATCTACGAGCTGCACGTCAAGGGCTTCACCCGCCTCCATCCCGATCTGCCGCCGGATCTCAAGGGCACTTTCGCCGGGCTCGGTCACCCGGCGGTGGTCGATCACCTCTACCGCCTCGGCGTCGACGTGGTCGAGATCATGCCGATCTGGGCCGGTATCGACGAACGCCACCTGGCGCCGCTCGGCCTCTCCAACTACTGGGGCTACAATCCGATCGCCCTCAACGCGCCGGATCCGCGGCTGGCGCCGGGGGGCTGGGAGGAGGTGCGCGAGGCGGTCGACGCGCTGCACGACGCCGGCATCTCGGTGATCCTCGACGTGGTGCTGAACCACACCGGCGAAAGCGATCACCTCGGCCCGACCCTGTCGTTCCGCGGCCTCGACAACGCCCTCTACTACCGCCTCGGCGCCGACGATCCGTCGCGTTACGTCGACGATGCCGGGTGCGGCAACGTACCGGCGCTCGACCGGCAGGCGGTGATGCGGCTCGGCCTCGATGCGCTGCGGACCGCGGCGCAGCGCGGCGGCTTCGATGGTTTCCGCTACGATCTCGCCACCACGCTCGGGCGCAAGCGCCGCGGCTTCGATGCGAACGCGCCGTTCCTCGCGGCGCTCGAACAGGATCCGGTGCTGCGCGGCCTGATCCACGTCGCCGAACCCTGGGACATCGGACCGGGAGGCTACCGGCTCGGCGCCTTCCCGGCCAACTGGGGCGAGTGGAACGACCTGTGGCGCGACTGCATGCGCCGATTCTGGCGCGGCGACGAGGGGAAGATCGGCGAGGTCGCCACCCGCTTCGCCGGCTCCGGCGACGTCTTCGGCGGTGGACGGCGGCGGCGGCTCTCCGACAGCGTCAACTTCATCACCGCCCACGACGGCTTCACCCTCGCCGACCTCGTCTCCTACTCGCGCAAGCACAACCGGGCGAACGGCGAGGACGACCGTGACGGCACCGACGCCAACCATTCCTGGAACCACGGTGCGGAGGGGCCGACCGACGATCCGGCGATCCTGGCGGCGCGGGCCCGCGACGTCCGGGCGCTTCTCACCACGCTGATCACCTCGCGCGGTACGCCGATGCTCTCCATGGGTGACGAACTCGGTCGCACCCAGCGCGGCAACAACAACGCCTATGCCCAGGACAACGAGATCTCCTGGCTCGACTGGGCGCGCGGTGACACCGATCTGGCGGTGTTCACGGCGCGGGTGATCGCGCTCCGGCGTGCCCATCCGGCGCTGACCGAAGACCGACCGCTGACCGGCGAACCGGTCGGCGACAGCGGCCTGCCCGACGTCGAATGGACGACCGTCGCCGGCACCCGCTTCACCGACACCGATTGGCAGGATCAGGAAAATTTCCGCCTCGTCGCGGTCTTCGCGGCACAGGGGGACGACGGGGTCGTCGACCGGGTGGCGGTGGTGCTGTCGCCGGATCCGCGGGTGGCGATCTTCGTTCCACCGCCGGCACGACCGGGCCATCGTTGGCGGCTGGTGCTCGACAGTGCCCATCCCTACCGGGTGGCGACCACGGGTGCGAAGTTCGCCGTCGATGGTCGCACGGTCACCATCGTCGTCGAGGAGCCCGTCCCGGAGGAGGCTCGGTCGAAGCCGGTCGACGAGCGCAGTCTCGACAAACTGGCGCGTGCCGCCGGCATCTCCCCGGACTGGTGGGATCTGTCGGGCAACGCCACCCACGTCGGCGACGACACCAAGCGGGCGATCCTGACGGCGATGGGCTTGCCGGCCGAGACGGTCGGCGAGGCGCGGGACAGCCTCGATCTGCTGTTGTCGGAGACCAGCGACCGGCCGTTGCCGCTCGCCCATACGATCTTCGAGGGCAGACCTTTCGAACTGCCGCTCGGGCCGGATCTGTCGCGAGGTCTCAGGTCGTTCACGTTGGCGATCGAGACGGAGGCGGGCGAGGCGCTCGCCCTCACGGTCCAGCCGGGGGACGGGCGGACCGAGCGCCACACCACCCGCGACGGACGGATCGTCACCCGTCGCTTCGTGCGACTGCCGGAGTTGCCGGTCGGCCGTCATCGCATCCATCTCGATCGGCCGGAGATCTCCACCGCCCTCACCGTGGCGCCGGCGACCTGCCATCTGCCGGAGGCGCTGGCGGGGGGGCATCGCCGCTTCGGCCTCGCAGGTCATCTCTATTCCTGGCGTCACGACGGCGATCAGGGCATCGGCGACTTCACCACCTTGCGGCAGATGGGTGTGGCTGCGGCCGAGGTCGGGGCGGCGACGCTCGGCATCAATCCGATCCACGCGCTCTTCCCGGAGGATCGAGAACGGGCGAGCCCCTATTCACCGTCCGACCGCCGTTTCCTCGACCCGATCTACATCGACGTGACGACCCTGCCGGCCGCCCTCCAGGCCGGGCTCGGGGCGGAAGCGGTGCGCACCGCGCTCGAGTTCCCACGATTGGCACGGCTCGACCACATCGACCACGTCGCGGTGTGGTCGGCGAAAGCGGCGGTGCTGCGCGCCGCCTTCGCGACCTTCCGGCAACTCGTGGCCGACCGGCCGAGCGATCCGTTGGTGACCGACTTCGCCGCGTTCCGCGCCGCCGGGGGCGAAGGGCTCGCCCGCTTCGCCTCCTTCGAGGCGATCGCCGCGGTGACCGGCGCGACCTCGGCGAGCGGCTTTCCGGCGGATCTCGCCACGGCCGAGGCCGGCGGCGTCGCGGCCTTCCGCGAGAAGCACGAACGGGCCGTCCACTGGTCGATGTTCCTGCAGTGGCTCGCCGCCCGGCAGATGGCGGAGGCGGCGCGGCGGACGCGCGAGGCCGGGCTCGACCTCGGCTTCTACCGCGATCTCGCCGTCGGCTGTGCCCCCGACGGCGCCGAGGCCTGGGGCGCGGGGCGGAGCCTGATGCGCTTCGTCTCGGTCGGCGCGCCGCCCGATCCCTTCGCCCTCGACGGGCAGGTCTGGTCGCTGCCGCCGCCCAACCCGATCGAATGGGCGCGCTCGGGCCATGCCCCGTTCGCCGAACTGGTCCGGGCCAACATGGCCCATGCCGGGGCGCTCAGGATCGACCACGTGCTCGGCCTGAGACGATTGTTCGTCGTGCCGGATGGGATGCGCGGAGCGCAGGGTGCCTATGTCGACATGCCGTTCGAGGACCTGCTCGGGCAGTTGACGTTGGAGAGCCGACGGGCGGGCTGCCTCGTCGTCGGCGAGGATCTCGGTACCGTGCCGCACGGCTTCCGCGAGCGCATGGCCGAGGCGAAGGTGCTGTCCTACCAGGTGCTGTGGTTCGAACACGAGGGGCAGAACTTCCGACCGCCCGAGCACTACCCGCCACTCGGTGCCGCCTGCGTCTCGACTCACGACCTGCCGACACTCGCCGGCTGGTGGGAGGCGAGCGACATCGCCGAACGCGAGGCACTCGGCCTGCTGCCGGCCGACGAGGGGCTGCGCCAGAGCGCGGCGCGGGTCAAGGAGCGCCGTATCCTGCTCGGCACACTGGTACGCGCCGGGCTGCTCGACGATCGCTGGAGCGAAGAGCCGTTGCCGGAACACCTGCCGAAAGAGGTGGCGGTGGCGATCCACGCCTGGCTGGCGCGCGCAGCCTCGGCGCTCGCCCTGGTCCAGGCCGACGACCTCGCCGGCGAAGTCGAGCGGCTCAATCTACCCGGCACGGACCGCGAGCGGCCGAACTGGCGCCGTCGGCTCGGCGCGACGGTGGCGGAACTCTTCGCCGCGCCCGAGGCGCGGGCGATGCTCGACGGGCTCGCGATGCGACGGCGCAGCGAGAGTTGAGACGACGGCGTCCCGCCGGCGCGTCGGCGGGGCGAACGGCCGCCTCCTCCCCGCTGCCGGGTATGGCGCGGGGATGGGCGCTTCGGCCGAAATTTGTGCGGTGCGGTCGGTGGACAGGATGCGCTATATCTGATCAGATATAGCGCATCGTATCGACCGAGGTCCCGGCCATGAAGCTCTCCGCGCGCAACATTCTCCCCGGCACCATCTTGTCCGTCACCAAGGGGACGACCACGGCGCATGTGGTCCTCGACCTGGCGCCCGGTCCGATCGTCACCGCGTCGATCACCAACCAGGTGGTCGACGATCTCGGCCTCGTCGCCGGCCGACCGGCCAAGGCGATCATCAAGGCTTCCGACGTCATGATCGGCGTCGAGTGAGCCGCGGGCGGGCGGCGGTCCCTCCCGCCGCCCGTTCGTCGCTCCGCCACCGGAACGAGGATGTGCCCGCGATGTCCTGCTTCACCACCATTCGCCGTCTGATCGCCGCGACCGGTCTCGGTGCCGTCCTTCTCGTCGCCGCGGCGGTCGGCCATCCCGTGGCCGCACAGTCGTCCGGCCCGACGGTGTTCGCCGCGGCGTCGATGAAGACGGCGCTCGACGAGGTCGTGGCGGCGTGGCGAGCGCGGTCCGGCAGGGCGGTGACCGTCTCCTACGCCTCCGCCGGAGCGCTCGCCAAGCAGATCGAACAGGGCGCGCCGGCGGACCTCTTCATCTCCGCCGATCTCGAATGGATGGATTTCCTGGAGACGCGGAAGCTGATTCGCCCCGAGACGCGGACGAACCTCGTCGCCAACGCCCTGGTGCTGATCGCACCGGCGGGTACGGCGAGTGCCATCGACATCGTGCCGGGCTTCCCACTGGCCACGGCGATCGGCGACGGCAAGCTCGCCACCGGCGACATTCGCTCGGTGCCGGTCGGCAAGTACGCCAAGGCGGCGCTGACCTCGCTCGGGGTGTGGGCCGAGGTCGAGCCGAAGATCGCCGGGACCGAGAACGTCCGCGTCGCCCTGGCGCTGGTGGCTCGCGGCGAGGCGAAGTTCGGCATCGTCTACGCCACCGACGCCGGATCGGAGCCGAAGGTGACGGTGGTCGGGACCTTCCCCGCGTCGAGCCATCCGCCGATCGTCTATCCGGCGGCGATCACCCGCGATGCGACGGCGCCGGACGCGGCGGCGTTTCTCGACTTCCTGAAGGGCCCCGAGGCTGCCAAGATCTTCGCGGCACAGGGCTTCACCCGGCCGCAGTGACGGCGAGGAGAGATCGCGGACCGTGTTCACCAGTGAGGAATGGACGGCGATCCTGCTGTCGTTGAAGGTCGGGTCGATCGCCACGGCGGCGTCGCTGCCGGTGGCGATCGCCGTCGCCTGGGTGCTGGCGCGGCGCGACTTCCGCGGCAAGTCGCTGGTCGACGGTGTCGTCCATCTGCCGCTGGTGCTGCCGCCGGTGGTGACCGGCTACGCGCTGCTGCTGCTCTTCGGCCGGCGCGGGGTGTTCGGCGCCTTCCTCGCCGACCACCTCGGTCTCGTCTTCTCGTTCCGCTGGACCGGCGCGGCGCTCGCCGCCGGGGTCATGGGCTTCCCGTTGATGGTCCGGGCGATCCGCCTGTCGCTCGAGGCGATCGACGTGCGGGTCGAACAGGCTGCGGCGACACTCGGCGCGCCGCCGCTCTGGGTCTTCGCCACGGTGACGCTGCCGTTGGCGTCGCGCGGCATCGTCGCCGGCGCGGTGCTCGCCTTCGCCAAGGCGCTCGGCGAATTCGGCGCCACCATCACCTTCGTCTCCAACATCCCCGGTCAGACGCAGACCATCCCTTCCGCCATCTACGCCCTGACCCAGACGCCGGGTGGCGAAGCGGGGGCGCTCAAGCTGTCGATCGTCGCGGCGGGCATCGCATTGGCGGCGCTGATCGTCTCCGAAGTGTCGGTGCGGCGGGCGCGGCGGGGGGCGGCGGCATGATCTCGGTCGCGGTGACGCTGGCACGCGGCGACTTCTCGCTCGACGTCGCCTTCGAGGGTGGCGCCGGGGTGACCGGACTCTTCGGCCCGTCGGGCTGCGGCAAGACGACCGTGATCCGGCTGGTCGCTGGGCTCGACCGCCCCGACGCCGGGCGCATCACCCTCGGCGAGCGGGTGTTGATCGACACGGCGACGGGGGCACGGGTGGCGCCGCATCGCCGCCGTATCGGCCTCGTCTTCCAGGATGCGCAGCTCTTTCCCCATCTCGACGTGGCGACCAATCTCGCCTACGGCCGCTTCTTCACGCCGAAGCCGGCGCGCCGGGTCGAGACCGCGGCGGTCATCGAGGTGCTCGGCATCGGCCATCTGATGAAACGCCGGCCGGAGACCCTGTCGGGGGGCGAGAAGCAGCGGGTGGCGATCGGCCGGGCGCTGCTCACCTCGCCCGAACTGCTGTTGATGGACGAGCCGCTCGCCGCCCTCGACGACCGGCGCAAGCTTGAGATCCTGCCGTTCATCGAGCGGCTGCGCGACGAGTTCGCCATTCCCATCCTCTACGTCAGCCATTCGGTCGAGGAGGTGGCGCGACTGGCCTCGACCGTGGTGCGGCTGGAGCACGGGCGGGTGGCGCGGATCGGCACGCCGGGCGAAGTTCTGGCGCCGACGGCGTTGGCGCCGTCGACCGGGCGGTTCGAGGCGATCTCGGTGCTGACCGGCCGGGTGACGCGGATCGATCCCGCCTACGGTGTGTCCTTCGTCGAGCATCCGGCCGGGCGCATCGTCGTGCCCGGACTGCTGGAGCGGGAGGGCGCGGAGGTGCACATCGCGATCCGGGCGACCGACGTCACTCTGGCGCTCGGGCGCACCCCTCAGGTCAGTGTGCGCACCGCCCTCGCCGGCCGAGTGGCGAAGGTCGCCACCGACCACGGGCCCTTCGCGCTGGTGACGATGGAACTCGCCAGCGGCGACCGCCTCCACGCCTATGCGACGCGGCTCGCCGTCGACGATCTCGGCCTCGACGTCGGAGACGGGGTGCAGGCGCTGATCAAGGCGGTGTCGATCGACGAGCGCGGCGTACAGGGTCTCGGCGTCGTCGCGGGTTGACCGTCAACGTTCCGGCAGCGGCGCATCGAGGTCCGCGAAGCGTGGCTCGAGCGGTCCGAGTTCGGCGGCGATCGCGGCGCGGGTGGCGGCCTCGATGCGGCGGAAGGCGGCGACGACGTCGCGGCCGAGGTCGGTCAGATGCGCACCGCCGCCACCGCTGCCGCCGGCGGCGGTCACCACCAGCGGCTCGGTGAACATGTGGTTGGCCTCGTCGATCAACACCCAGGCGCGGCGATAGCTCATGCCCATCGAACGGCCGGCGGCGGTGATCGAGCCGGTGGTCGCCACCGCCTCGAGGAGATCGATCTTGCCGGGACCGAGCTTGTGGCCGGCGCCGAGCACGAGGCGCAACCGCAGTCGAGCCCGGGCGAGGGGGCCGGTGGTCGGCTCGGAGGGTGCGATCGGGTGGAGGGCGACGACGGTATCCGACACGGTCGAGGTCCTGGTTGTGCGGGTCACGTGGGCCTCGACCCTAGCACCGCTTCGCCGGCGCCCGAAGGCGGAAAAGACGGGGAGCGGGTTCCCCGTCTTTCGTGTCTCACGAACGGGTCCGTGCCACCAGGATACGGATCAGGTCACGCGCCGCGGCGGGAGGGGCACGCTCGATCCGACGATACTCGCGGCCGTCGATCGTCCGGCGCATCAGACCGCCGTCGACCAGTTCGCGGCGCAGCAGAGCGTGGTCGCCGAAGCGGTGCTCGGCGGTGAGCCGCTCGTTCACCTCACGCTCGTGCATCACCGCGCCGGCGGGTATCCGTGACCACATCACCCACAGGCAATCGGGCCGATGGCTAGCCTTGCCGGGCCAGCGGATCAACCGGCCGGCCTCGTCGAAGTAGCGGGCGATGCGGGCGAGACGCACCATGTCGACCAGCTCGGGCGGCGGTGGCGGGGTCTCGAGCGCGTCGCGGGCTTCGGCCTGGGCGCGGAAATGTTGGAAGTTCGAGAAGCCGACGGCGCGCGCCAGCATGTTCAACCATTCGGCGTGACCGAGGGCGCCGTCGTGGGTCGCGCTCTGGCGGGCGAGGGATCGGGCGAGCGCGGAGATGTCGCTCGCCGCATAGGGCAGGGGTGTTCTGGACATCGCTCTTCCTCGTGCGATGTGCCGCTCGGGTCTCGAGGACTGCCGGTGGTCGCCCTTGCCGACGCGGCACGACGGGAAGCGTGTCGAGATCGGGGATGATGGCAGGTTCAGCTTGCCCCGCAAGGGGCGGCGACGCCTCGGTGAACTGCCGACCGAGGCTGTTCATACGCCCGCGAGGGGGGCGATTTCAAGGCGGCGTCCGGGAACCGACCGTATCGGCTCGAGGAACCACGTCCTTCGCACTGAAACGACGAAGGGCGGACCTCGCGGCCCGCCCTCACGTCTCGATCCGCGACCGGCGGTCTCACACCGGCTTCAGGAGCACGTGCTTCTTCTTGCCCTGGGAGAGCTTGATCACACCGTCGAGGAGGTCGGCGTCGCCGAGGGTCATGCGGTCGTTGGCGACCGGGATGTCGTTGACCTTGAGTGCGCCGCCCTGCACCGCGCGGCGGGCTTCGCCGTTGGAGGCGGCGAGGCCGGCGCGGACGAAGGCGGTGAGGACGCCGATGCCGGCGGAAAGCTCGGCGGCGGGGACCTCGACGGTCGGCAGGGTCGCGGCGAGGGCTCCCTCCTCGAAGGTCTTGCGTGCCGTCTCGGCCGCCTGTTCCGCCGCCTCGCGGCCATGGACCATGGCGGTGATCTCGGTCGCCAGGATCTTCTTGGCCTCGTTGATCTCGGCGCCGCCGAGGCCGGCGAGCCGGGCGATCTCGTCCATCGGCAGCTTGGTGTAGAGCTTGAAGAAGCGGCCGACGTCGGCGTCCTCGGTGTTGCGCCAGTACTGCCAGTAGTCGTAGGGGCTCAGCATGTCCGGCTCGAGCCAGACGGCGCCGGAGGCGGTCTTGCCCATCTTGGCGCCGGACGAGGTGGTGAGCAGCGGGCAGGTGACGGCATGGAGGCTCGCGTCGTCGGTGCGCCGACCGAGGTCGATGCCGTTGACGATGTTGCCCCATTGATCCGAGCCGCCCATCTGCAGGATGCAGCCGTGGCGGCGATGCAGTTCGACGAAGTCGTAGGCCTGCAGGATCATGTAGTTGAATTCGAGGAACGACAGCGGCTGCTCGCGCTCCAGCCTGAGCTTCACCGAATCGAAGCTCAACATGCGGTTGACCGAGAAGTGGCGGCCGAAATCGCGCAGGAAGTCGACGTAGACCAGCTTCAGCAGCCAGTCGGCGTTGTTGGCCATCAGCGCGTCGGTGGGGCCGTCGCCGAAGGTGAGGAACTTCGAGAAGATGCGCTTGATGCCCTCGAGGTTGGCGTTGATCTCGTCGAGGGTGAGGAGCTTGCGACTCTCGTCCTTGCCGGAGGGATCGCCGACCATGGTGGTGCCGGCGCCCATCAGGGCGATCGGGCGGTGGCCGGTCTGCTGCATCCAGTAGAGCATCATGATCGGCACCAGCGAGCCGGCGTGCAGGCTCTTGGCAGTGGCGTCGAAGCCGATGTAGCCGGTGATCGGGCCCTTCGCCGCCGCCTCGTCGAGACCCTGCGGGTCCGAGATCTGGTGGATGAAACCGCGCTCGGAGAGGACGCGCAGGAAATCGGACTTGAAGGCGGTCATGATCGGCGGAACCCTGGTAGGATGCGGAGCCTCGTGAGGCCGGCGAGGGCTCATAGCATCTCGCGGCGCCGATCGCATCCCTTCTCGAAGGTGGAGACCGACATGGGCGGACAACGGTTGGCGATCGGGCTGATGAGCGGCACGTCGATGGACGGCGTCGACGTCGCGGCGATCGAGACCGACGGGCGGGTCGTCTCCGAGTTCGGGCCGACGCTGTTCCGGCCCTATTCCGATGCCGAGCGCGCGGCGATCCGGGTGGCTGTCGAGGAAGCGCCGGCGATCGGCCATCGCGCCGACCGGCCGGGGGAACTGATCCTGGCCGAGCGGGTGGTGACCGCGGCGCACATCGACGCGGTCACGACCTTCCTCGCCGCGAACGGGCTCGACCGCCAGGACGTGGCGGTGATCGGTTTCCACGGCCAGACGGTGTTCCATGCGCCGGCACGCGGGCTCACCGTGCAGCTCGGCGACGGGCTGGCGCTCGCCCGGGCGGTCGGCGTGCCGGTGGTCTACGATTTCCGCGCGGCGGACGTGGCGGCGGGCGGCGAAGGGGCGCCGCTGGTGCCGATCTATCATGCCGGGCTGGTGGCGACGTCGGATCTGCCGCGGCCGGTGGCGGTGCTCAACCTCGGCGGGGTGGCCAACCTCACCTTCGTCGGCGGCACGCCGGGTGGGGAGGGTGATCTTCTCGCCTTCGACTGCGGACCGGGCAATGCGCTCCTCGACGACTGGTGTCTGAAGCGGACCGGCCGTGCCGTCGACGTCGACGGGCGGGCAGGGGCGAAGGGCCGCGCCGACGAAAAGGTGGTGGCCGAACTTCTCGCCCATCCGTTCTTCGCCGCGCCGCCGCCGAAATCGCTCGATCGCAACGCCTTCTCGAGTGCGTCGGTCGACGGACTGTCGACCGAGGACGGGGCGGCGACGCTCACCGCCTTCACCGCGGCGGCGGTGGTGGCGGGGCTCGCCCTGATGCCGGCGCCGCCACGAACCCTGGTGGTCGCCGGCGGCGGGGCGCACAATCCGACGCTGATGCGGATGATCGGCGAGCGCACCGGTCTGGCGGTGACGACGGCGAGCGCCGTCGGGTGGTCGACCGACTTCCTCGAGGCGCAGGCCTTCGCCCATCTCGCGGTGCGCCATCTCGACGGGCTGCCGCTGTCCTTTCCCGGCACCACCGGGGTGAGGGAGCCGACCTGCGGCGGCGTTCTGGCGAAGAGGTGAGGCGATGAACCCGTTCCGCGCGTTCCGAATACTCGGCGACATCGCCCGGCGTCGCCCCTTCCTCGTCGGCCTGGTCGGCCTCGGACTTCTCGCCGAGGCGGCGCGGGTCGGCGAGGTGCTGCTGTTCGGCGGGACGGTGACGATCTTCGGCCATTCCGGCGCCGAGGAATGGCGGACGGCGGACGGCGAACCATGGATCGCCGCCTATGTGGCGTGGGTCGGCGCCTGCGGGCTCGTCGTGATCGGCCTGGCGATCCTCGGTCGACGGCGGAGCCGGGCCGGGGCGGTCGCTTCGCCGGAGGACGTCGTGCGCGCGCCCGAACCGGCCCCGGCGTCGCCGCCGGCATCGGTCGCGACGCAGGAGACACTGCCGCGCCCGGCGCGGATATCGGTGCGGGCGGCGTCTCCGACATCGCCCTCGACGCCGAAACGGGCGGTCGAACCGGTGAGCGCGAAGCTTCCGGCTCGACCCGCCGGCGGTGCGGTGGTGTGGCGGCGGGGCGTCGACGAGAAGCGACCCGTTCGGCGTGGGCCATAGACCGCGAGATCCGTCGGGTGTGACGAGTGCGGCGGATCGCTCCCAGGGGCGGTCGAGATCGCCGCGGAGGCATCCGGGCCGGCTCAGTCGATGAGCGTCTCCATCCCCCGCGTCAGGCCGACGCGCTCGACCACCTTGCGGGCGGCGAGCAACGTGCCGGCGACATAGGGAGCCGCCGACGAACCGGCGTCGTGGCGGATGACGAGGCGTTCGTCGGGAGCGCCGAAGATCGCCTCGCAGGAGAGCACGAAGGACGGCATCCGAACCGAATGGACCTGGATCGGGGTCGGGCGGGCGACGGTGGCGCCGCGGGTCTCCTTCAATCCGGTGAGGTCTTCGATCGGCTTCGAGGTGCCGGGGCGGCGGACGGCGGAGAGCGCTTCGGCGAGCTCGCGGCCCGTGCCCGAGGGGACGTCCGGCTTGGCGGCGGAGGCGTAGTCGATGATCTCGACGTCCGCGACGAGGCGGGCGGCCTCGAGCGCGAATTTCCGCAGCAGTGTCGCGGTCACCGAGAAGTTGCCGGCAGCGATGACGCCGCGGCCGGCGACTCGTGCCGCCGCGTCGATCTCGGCGTAGTCGTCGGCCGAGAGCCCCGAGGTGCCGACCACCACGTGGCGGCCGGCGGAGAGGGCGGTCAACGCGTGGCCTTTCACGACGTGCGGCTTGGTGTAGTCGATCACCACGTCGGAGGGGACGGCGAGCGCCTCGTCGAGCGTGGCGGCGAGGGTGATGCCGAGGGGCGCCAGCCCGATGGCGAGGCCGGTGTCCTCGCCGGCACGCGAGCGGGCGACGGCGGCGGCGAGTTCGAGATCGGCGGCGGCGGCGATGGCCGGCACCAGGGCGCGACCGACCCAACCGGTGGCACCGGCGACGACGAGGCGAAGGGGCATGGATCACTCCTGGAGGATGGAAGGGGCGATCTTGGCGCGCGCCGCGCCGGGAGACCATCCAATTCGGTTGAGGGGTTCGTCCGTGGGGGCGTCGGTCGCCGGACGAGGGCCCCGGAACGTGAACGGCGGAGGACGTCGCCGTCCTCCGCCGCGCGGAACTCGGGTCCGACGTGCCGGTTCACACCGTCTCGTTGGCCATGGCGAGGCGCATGTCGACGTAGGATTCGCAGTGGCCCATCAATTCTTCGACCTTGTTCTCGAAGAAGTGGTTGGCACCCTCGATGATCCGTTGCTCGATGACGATGCCCTTCTGGGTCTTGAGCTTGTCGACCAGGGTCTGGACGTCCTTCAGCGGCACCACCTTGTCGACGTCGCCGTGAACGATCAGGCCGGACGATGGGCAGGGGGCGAGGAAGGAGAAGTCGTGCAGGTTGGCCGGCGGCGCGATCGAGATGAAGCCCTCGATCTCCGGGCGGCGCATCAGGAGCTGCATCCCGATCCAGGCGCCGAAGGAGAAGCCGGCGATCCAGCAGGAACGGGCGTCCGGGTGGATGGTCTGGGCCCAGTCGAGGGCGGCGGCGGCATCCGACAGTTCGCCGGCGCCGTGGTCGAAGGAGCCCTGCGAGCGGCCGACGCCACGGAAGTTGAAGCGCAGCACGGCGAAACCGCGCTTGGCGAACATGTAGAACAGTTGGTAGGCGATCTGATTGTTCATCGTCCCGCCGAACTGCGGATGGGGATGAAGAATCAGCGCGATCGGCGCGTTGCGCACCTTGGCGGGCTGGAAGCGCCCTTCGATGCGACCGGCCGGTCCGTTGAAGATCACCTCGGGCATGGGTAGGATCGTCCTGAAGGTCGGGGCGAGCGGCGCGTTCGGTGCTCCGGCGATCGGCCGAAGGGAGCCGAGAGGCGCCCGTCCCCTGGGAAGGAGTGGTGGCGCGACGGATGGCATCCGTCGAGGGTCGCCACTGTTACCACGACCGGGGGGGCGAATTTCAAGCAAATCCGACAAGGTTCGGCGGCGACCATACCCTCTCGTAATCCGGGAAGCCGGTTCGCGCGACTACCGGATGGTGCTATGAATGCGAAGAGGCGCTCTTTCGAGCGCCTCTCTTTGGGGTGGTCGGGTGTCCGTCACGGTTTCCCGCGCTGCCGACAGTATTCCCGACCTTTCGACTACAAATTTAGTTGGCTCGGACCATCATATCAATAGGCGCACCGATCGATTTCGAACCAGACGAGTTGATCGAGGCGGAGATTTGCCTCTCTCCAGATAGACTTGCGTCTCTTTTGGATGAAACGGGGTCTGCCTATGCCGCGGTCGTTCGTCAAGGGGAAATCATGCAAATTGGGGCAGCCTTGGCGGCGGTGACTGGCATCATCGAAATATCACTGAGAAATACGATAGCGTGCATTCTCGACGAGGCCTTCAGAATCCCAGAGTGGTTGCTTTCGCCGCCGGCGCCATTCCACTGGCACGAACTCGAAATGAGGGCCATACAGCGAGCTATTCGCAGTGCCAAGAAGGCGCATTATGCGAAATTGAACCATATCGAAAGACGCGCACTCGATACTCTCGCATTTCCCAGCGGGGTGCCCGCCGGCATCCGACACGAAACGCGGGTGCGGCAACGCCAGGACACCATCGAGGTGACGCGCGGTCGGATCATCGCCGAATTGAGTCTGAATTTCTGGAAGCGCCTTTTCGCTTCCGAATATGAGGATCTGCTCTGGAAGCGGGCACTCAGAAAGGCTTTTCCCGACAAGTCGATAGCACGGGCGCAAGTGGCCGCGAACCTCGAGGTGATCTATCAGACCCGCAACAGAGTTGCACACCACGAATTCGTTCGCGGCGAGCGCCTCTATGAGACTCTCCGGGCCATGGATTTCGTGGCGGCGGCCTTCCGGGCTCGACGGACCTCGAACCGGATGATACTCGCGAAGCTCTTGATGCAGCATCGAACCAACCTCGACCAAGTGATCGAGCGGTTCGGTTCGGCTGCTGCGTTGCCGTCGACTGCGCTCGGCCCCAACGTTCGGACTTCGTTCGTCAGGGACGATGAGGTCAATTCGGAACAGTTGCAATTCGAATGACCGCGCCGCGCCTCCACTTCGATCACAACGCCGGCGCGCCGGTTCTTTCCGACGCACTCGAGGCGGCGGTCGCGGCGGCACGGGCGGGGGGCAATCCGTCCTCCGTCCACGCCGAAGGCCGTGCGGCGCGGCGGCGGATCGAGACGGCGCGCGAGGAGGTGGCTCTGCTCGCCGGGGTCGCGCCGAACCGCGTCGTCTTCGGCTCGGGGGCGAGCGAGGCGAACGTCACGGCGCTGACGCCGAAACTCAGCCTCGGGCGCGATGAGATCTCCCTCGATCGGCTGCTGGTCGGGGCGACGGAACATCCCTCGGTGCTGTCGGGCGGACGATTTCCGGCCGATCGGGTCGAGCGATTGCCGGTCGACGGCGAAGGTGTGCTCCGGCTCGACGTCCTCGCCGAGCGCCTCGACCGAGCGCGGCGTGCCGGTGAGCGGGTGATGGTCGCGGTCCAACTCGCCAATTCCGAGACCGGGGTGGTCCAGCCGATCGCCGAGATCGCCGCGATGGTCCGTGCCGCGGGCGGGATCACACATTGCGATGCGGTGCAGGGGGCGGGACGGCTCCGCCTCGACGATTCCCGGTTCGATGTCGACACGATGGCGCTCTCCGCCCACAAGATCGGCGGCCTGCCGGGGACCGGGGCGCTGATCCTGCGCCATCCGGACGTCCTGCCGGCGCCGCTCCTGGCGGGAAGTCAGGAGTCCAATCGGCGTGCCGGTACCCAGGCGACGCCCGGCATCGCCGCCTTCGGGGTGGCAGCGGCCGAGGCACGGCGGAACTTACGCGATATCGCGTATGTTTCCGATCTCAGGGACTGGTTGGAGGCGCAGCTGCGCTCTATATCACCGAGCGTGAATGTCTTCGGCGCCGGCGCGCCGCGCATCGCCAACACGATCATGGTCGCGGTGCCGAGGGTGATGGCGGAGACGGCGGTCATCGCCTTCGATCTCGAGGGCGTGGCGATCTCGGCCGGGTCGGCCTGTTCGTCGGGCAAGGTCGGGGCGAGCCACGTCGCCGAAGCGATGGGGCTTCCGGCCGATCTGGTACGATCGGGGCTCCGGATCTCGATCGGGCCGCGGACGACGCGAGCGGAGGCCGAGCGTTTCGTCGCGGTGTGGGCGCGGGTGATCGGCCGGCTCGCGCGAAAGTGAGGCGGGGAGGAGAAAATCCTTCGACCCGCCGCGGAATACCGTCTAGGTTGGAATCCTTCTCGAACCCGCGGACCTTGACCCCGCGCTGCGAAGAGAGAACGACATGGCTGCAGTGAAGGAAACGGTCGACCAGGTCCGTGCGATCGACGTCGACCAATACAAATACGGCTTCGAATCCGACATCGAGTCGGAGCGCGCCCGCAAAGGGCTCGGCGAAGACGTCGTCCGCTTCATCTCCGCGAAGAAGAACGAGCCCGAGTGGATGCTCGAGTGGCGGCTCGACGCCTATCAGCGTTGGCTGACCATGGAGGAGCCGACCTGGGCGCGGGTGAACTACCCGAAAATCGACTTTCAGGACATCTACTACTACGCCGCGCCGAAGGGCACGGCGGGGCCGAAGAGCCTCGACGAGGTCGACCCGGAACTGCTCAAGACCTACGAGAAGCTGGGAATTCCCTTGCGCGAGCAGGCGGTGTTGGCCGGCGTCGAGGGCGCCAAGGTGGCGGTCGACGCGGTGTTCGACTCGGTCTCGGTGGTCACCACCTTCCGCGAGGAATTGTCGAAGCACGGCATCATCTTCTGCTCGATCTCGGAAGCGATGCGTGAGCATCCGGAGCTGGTGAAGAAGTACCTCGGCTCGGTGGTGCCGGTCACCGACAACTATTATGCCACCCTCAATTCGGCGGTGTTCTCGGACGGTTCCTTCGTCTGGATCCCGGAAGGGGTGCGTTGCCCGATGGAGTTGTCGACCTACTTCCGTATCAACGAGAAGAAGACCGGCCAGTTCGAGCGGACCCTGATCATCGCCGAGAAGGGCTCCTACGTGAGCTATCTCGAGGGCTGCACGGCGCCGCAGCGCGACGAGAACCAACTGCATGCGGCGGTGGTCGAACTGGTCGCCATGGAGGACGCCGAGATCAAATACTCGACCGTCCAGAACTGGTATCCCGGCGACAAGGACGGCAAGGGCGGCATCTACAACTTCGTCACCAAGCGCGGCGACTGCCGCGGCGACCGCTCGAAGATCTCGTGGACGCAGGTGGAGACCGGATCGGCGATCACCTGGAAATATCCGAGCTGCATCCTGCGCGGCGACGACACCAAGGGCGAGTTCTACTCGATCGCGGTGTCGAACGGGCGTCAGCAGGTCGACAGCGGCACCAAGATGATCCACCTCGGCAAGCGCACGTCGAGCCGCATCATCTCCAAGGGCATCTCGGCCGGCCACTCGCAGAACACCTATCGCGGCCAGGTGAAGGTCAATCGCAAGGCGGAAGGGGCGCGCTCCTTCACCAACTGCGACAGCCTGTTGATCGGCCACGACTGCGGCGCCCACACCGTGCCCTACCTGGAGAGCGCCAACCCGCGCGCCAAGGTCGAGCACGAGGCGACCACCTCGAAGATCTCCGACGACCAGCTGTTCTACTGCATCTCGCGCGGCCTCGGCCCGGAGGAGGCGGTGGCGCTGATCGTCAACGGCTTCGTCCGTGACGTGCTGCAGCAGCTGCCGATGGAATTCGCGGTGGAGGCGCAGAAACTGATCGGCGTGAGCCTCGAGGGGAGCGTCGGGTAGGCGACCAGGGGAGGGATGCCTCTCCACGCGATCGGCGCCTTGCCTTCTCCCCTCGCGGGAGAAGGTGCCCCGAAGGGGCGGATGAGGGGGCGCCGCGAAGCGGCAAGGGGCACATCCGATCGCCGAGGTCGTCGAGAGGTCCAGACCCCTCATCCGGCCTTCGGCCACCTTCTCCCGCAAGGGGAGAAGGGGAAGATCGTGGCTCGTTCGATCCGCCCGACGGGCGTGAACGCGAGCCGAAGGGAATGATCGAAGGCCGGATGGCCGCACGAGACGGAAGATGACGATGCTCGAGATCAAGAATCTGCATGCCGAGATCGAAAACGAGGGGCGCGAGATTCTGCGCGGACTCGATCTCACCGTGAAGCCCGGCGAGGTCCACGCCATCATGGGGCCGAACGGCGCCGGCAAGTCGACGCTCTCCCATGTGCTCGCCGGCAAGCCCGGCTACCGGGTCACCGACGGCTCGGCCACCCTCGACGGCGTCGACATCCTGGAGATGGACCCGGCGCTGCGTGCCGCGAACGGCGTCTTCCTCGCCTTCCAGTATCCGGTGGAGATCCCCGGCGTCGCCAACATGACCTTCCTCAAGGCGGCACTCAACGCCCAGCGGAAGGCACGCGGCGAGGGCGAGATCTCGACGCCCGACTTCATGCGGCTCGTGCGCGCCGAGGCCGGCAAGCTCAAGATCTCCCAGGACATGCTCAAGCGTCCGGTCAACGTCGGCTTCTCCGGCGGCGAGAAGAAGCGCAACGAGATCCTGCAGATGGCGATCCTCCAGCCGAAGCTGTGCATCCTCGACGAGACCGACTCGGGCCTCGACATCGATGCGCTCAAGGTGGTCTCCGAGGGCGTCAATGCACTGCGGGCGCCCGACCGCGCCTTCATCGTCATCACCCACTACCAGCGGCTGCTCGACCACATCCGCCCGGACGTCGTCCACGTCCTCTCCAAGGGGCGGATCGTCAAGACCGGCGGGCCGGAGCTGGCGCTGGAACTCGAGGCGAAGGGCTATGCCGACTTCGTCGACGCGGCCTGAGGGGGTGGGCATGAACCTCGTGGTCACACCCGATCGGCGGCGGACCAAGGCGGAAGAGGCGTTGGAGAGCGCCTTCCGCCGGATCGACGCGGAATTGCCCGATCTCGAGCGCGAGGCGGCCTTCGCCCGCTTCGCTGCCCAGGGCCTGCCGCATCGCCGCGTCGAGGCCTATCACTTCACCGACCTGCGTTCGATGCTGGCGAGCGCGCCGGAGCCGGTCGGTCGCCCGTCGCCGGAGGCGGCCCGTGACGCACTCGGCGCCGATGTCTTCGCTGCGGTGAACCCGGCGCGTGCCGTGTTCGTCGACGGTTGGTTCGTCGCGGCGCTCTCCGATCTGACTGGGCTCGGCGACGGCGTGAGCGTCTCGACGCTCGCCGCGGCGCTCACGGCGGGTGAGACGATCGACGGTCTCGGGGCGCGGGTCGCGCCGGGGACGGCCGCCGAGACCGATCCGTTGGTCAGCCTCGTCTGCGCCTTCTTCTCCGATGGTCTGGTGGTCAGGATCGCCGACGGGGCCGCGCTCGCCCGGCCGCTGGAGATCCGCCACGTCGCGACCGGAACCGCGGCTTCGGTTTTCGTCCGCCATTTCGTCGAGGTCGGCGCCGGGGCGTCGGCGACGATCCTCGAGAGCCACGAGAGCCCGGAAGGTTCGGTCGTCCATGCCCACACGCTGGTCGAGGCGAGCATCGGAGTGAAGGCGGCCGTCACCTGGGTCGACCGGCAGCGCGAGAGCCACGACGGCGCGCGCTTCTCGACGCTGGCGGTGGCGATCGGTGACCATGCGAAGCTCGACCACACGGTGGCGACGCTGGGGGCGAAGATCGCCCGCACCCAGATCTTCGCCACGCTCGGGGCACATGCCGACCTCGCGACCCGCGGCGCGACGCTCGCCAAGGGGCGGACCCACGCCGACGCGACCCTGGTGGTGGAGCACACCGGCCCGGGCGCGACCAGCCGTGAGCTCTACAAGTCGGCGGTCGACGACGAGGCGACCTCGGTGTTCCAGGGTCGCATCACCGTCCACAAGGCGGCGCAGCAGACCGACGGCCGGATGGGGGCGCACGCCGTGCTGCTCTCGGATCGCGCCGAGGCCAAGGCCAAGCCGGAGCTCGAGATCTTCGCCGACGACGTCGCCTGTGCCCATGGCGCGACGGTGGCCGAGATCGACGAGACGCTGAAGTTCTATCTGATGAGCCGCGGCATCCCGGCCGACGAGACCGAGCGACTGCTGATCCACGCCTTCCTCGGCGAGGTGACCGACGCGATCGGCGACGAGGCCATCCGCACCGCGATCGAGGGGGAGATCGACGGCTGGATCGACGCGCGAGGGAAGACGGCATGAACGCACCGACCACCGATCTCGGCGGCTACGACGTCGAGGCGATCCGCGCCGACTTCCCGATCCTGACGACGACCGTCCACGGCAAGCCGCTCGTCTATCTCGACAACGGCGCCTCGGCCCAGAAGCCGCGCGCCGTGATCGACGAGATGGTCGACGTGATGGAACATCGCTACGCCAACGTCCATCGTGGCCTGCATCATCTCGCCAATGCGGCGACCGAGGCCTACGAGGGGGCGCGCGAGATCGTCCGCCGCTTCTTGCATGCCGGGTCGACCGACGAGATCATCTTCACCAAGTCGACCACCGAGGGCATCAACCTCGTCGCCAACTCGCTCGGTCAGTCGATCCGGCCGGGCGACGAGATCGTGCTGTCGATCCTCGAGCACCACTCCAACATCGTGCCCTGGCACTTCCTGCGCGAACGCCGCGGCGCGGTGATCAAGTGGGCGCCGGTGGCCGAGGACGGCTCGTTCCTGATGGAGGAGTTCGAGAAGCTCCTCACGCATCGGACCAGGATCGTGGCGATGACGCAGATGTCGAACGTCACCGGCACGGTGGTGCCGGTGAAGCAGGTCTGCGAGAAGGCCCATGCGGTCGGCGCCAAGGTGCTGATCGACGGCTCTCAGGCCGCGGTGCATCTGCCGGTCGACGTCCGCGACATCGGCTGCGACTTCTACGTCATCACCGGTCACAAGCTCTATGGGCCGACCGGTATCGGTGCGCTCTATGGCCGCTACGATCTCCTGGCCGCGATGCCGCCGTTCCTCGGCGGTGGCGAGATGATCAAGGACGTCTCCGAGGAGATGGTCACCTACGGCGAGCCGCCGCATCGCTTCGAGGCCGGCACGCCGCCGATCGTCGAGGCGGCCGGGCTCGGCGCGGCGCTGACCTACATGGAGACGATCGGGCGCGAGCGCATCGCGGCCCACGAGGCGCAGCTCGCGGCCTATGCGCACGAGCGGCTCGGCTCGCTCAATTCGGTCCGCATCTTCGGCACGGCGCCGGGCAAGGGGGCGATCGTCGCCTTCGAGATGGCCGGGGCGCACGCCCACGACGTGGCGACGATCCTCGATCGCTACGGCATCGCGGTCAGGGCCGGCACGCACTGCGCCCAGCCGCTCCTGAAGCGCTACGGGGTGACCTCCACCTGCCGGGCGTCCTTCGCCATGTACAATCGTCTCGACGAGGTCGACCGTCTGGTCGAAGGCCTCGCCAAGGCCCAGAACTTCTTCGCCTGATCCGCGCGCGAGGACCGACACCGATGGAAGCCTACGACACGCATTTCACCGAGGGCCCGGCGCAGGTGGCGACGTCCGGCGGCGCGGCGATCCCGGCCGAGGAGCTCGAGCGCCTGACCCGCGACATCATCGGGGCGCTCAAGACGGTCTACGACCCGGAGATCCCGGCCGACATCTACGAGCTCGGACTGATCTACAAGGTCGACATCGACGACGACCGCAACGTCGCCGTCGAGATGACGCTGACGGCGCCCGGTTGTCCGGTCGCCGGTGAGATGCCCGACTGGGTGCAGAACGCCATCCGCGCGGTCGCCGGCATCAACGAGGTGACGGTGAACCTGGTCTTCGATCCGCCGTGGACGCAGGATCGGATGTCCGACGAAGCGCGTATCGCGCTCGACATGTACTGAGGGGGAACGCCATGGGTCTCTTCGGTGGAATGCCCGTCGTCAAGCTCACCGATGCGGCGGTGGCGCGGCTGAGGGCGATCGTCGCCGGTTCGTCGACGCCGATCGCCGGGTTGCGCCTCGGCCTCGACAAGGGCGGCTGTGCCGGCATGACCTACAAGATCGAGATGGTGAGCGAGCCCGACGGACGCGACGACGTGGTCGAGCAGGACGGGGTGAAGATCTTCATCGCGCCCGAGGCGACGCTCTATCTCCTCGGCACCACGGTCGACTTCAAGACCGACAAGATGGCCTCGACCTTCACCTTCGAGAACCCCAACCAGATCTCCGCCTGCGGCTGCGGCGAATCGGTGTCGCTGGAGCCGGCGAAGGGGTGAGGGGGCGCCACCGTGGCCGGTGTCCGGACGATCAGCCGAGATCGGGGATCTGCGGGATCAGCCGCGTGACCTCCTGAATGCGATCGATCCAGTCGGCCGCGACGCGGCTACGCCAACCGATCATCGCGACGATGCGGCGATAGTCGGTGACGAGGGCTCGGGTGAAGATCGGCTCGTGGTGCGCAATGCGATTGCGCAGCTTTCGGATGGCCTGGATCTCGCGAAAGGCGAGCGCCCGCGCCTCGGCGGCCGCCATGGCTGCGGGAGCCCCGGGAAACACGTCCTGGAAGTGCGGGAGCCACAGCGGTGGTCCTGGCCGACGGTGAACAGCTTTTCCCAGAAGGCGAATCGCAGTTCCGCAACGACCTTGCCGCTCGTCGGTTGGTTGGCGGCGACGTGGGCGAGGTCGGTCTCCGGATTGTAGTCACGTCCGCGGCGGGGCTTGGGGAGGCTCCGTCGGAAGCCGTTCGACCACGGCCAGTTTTCGCCATGAACGCGGCCGATGGCTTCGGCGACGCCGTTGCGGGTGGCCACCTCGCAGACCTGCAGGGGAACGACGAAGGCAGCCGAGATGCGCAGGTTCCATTCGTAGAGGTCCAACGCCCGCTCGCGATCGTTCGCGGTCGCCTTGAGATAGGTGGCGAAGCGGGGCTCGGAGAGAATGCGGGGCAGGTCGTCGAGTTCGCGGCGGTCGAAGGGCACGTCTGAGGTCTCACGCGATGGTGATGCAACCATATGGATACATCTGCGTACGATCAACCACGTGTTGACAATTCTGGGGTAAGTTCCATATCTGAACCGCTGGCTTCGAGACTTGCGGGCGAAAGCCCCCCCTCGTCGTCCCATGCACGGCAACAGGCTCGTCGGCAACGACGGGCCTGTTCGTTTTCATGGGGGCGGCCGGAAGACCGGCGAGGCGACCTGCCGTCGGACCTCCGCGGCGTTCGGCCGACGCACTTCACCCCCGCCCGAGGAGGCGGTAGACGCGGGTGCGCAGGTCGGGGTGTCGGCGCAGGCAGGCGCGGGTGGCGCGGCGCAGGGCGCGGTCGGCGACGGCGGCGTATCCGAGCGGGGTGTGGGCGCGGACGTATTCGACCAGGGCGAAGGACGTGCCGCCGAAGCGCAGCTTGTAGGGGTGCTCACCTGGGCCGAGGTCGAAGCGACCGCCGCCGGCGGCAACGTGATCCTCGAGTACGGTGGCGACCGTGATCATGCCGGGTGAATAGGGGGCGACACTCTCGTCGTCGTCGGTCGCCATCACCGTACCGAAGAAGCGGCCGCGGTGGGAAAGCCCGTGGACCATGGCGATCGTCCGTTCACCGAGCGTCACCTCCCAGACCACCGCCGATCCGTCGGCGAGGCCGCCGGCGACGATCGCTCGGTAGAAGTCGCGCACCGCGGGTTGTTCGAACGCTTCGTGCCGTCCCTCGCGTCGGGCCTTGGCGGTGCGCAGATCGAAGGCGAAATCGAGCAGGTCGAGAGCGTGGGGAACGTCGGTGACGCGGTGAACGGCGCCGCCGGCACGGACGAGTTTGCGGTGCTTGCGGCGGCTCTCCCTGACGGCCGGGAGATCGGCCGGCGGGCATGACGCCGGATCGTAGACCATGGTGACGACGTGCATCGGCGCCGCTCCCGGCCAGAGGGCGAGGGGATTGGGCCGCCCCTCGACCTCGGGGGGTTGTTTGGCGAGAAGCAGGGCATCGTGGGCGGGAAGTACGGCGAGGATCACTCGGCGCAACGCCTCCGCCCGCTCGCCGGCGAGATCGAGATCGGCCGACCAGACCGGCGCGGCGTGATCGATCAGGCCGAAATCGGCATGCTCGATGCGGCGGACCGATGCGGTTCGGCCGAGAACCAGGCCGAGCGACAGGACATGCCGTCCGTCGCTCTCGTACACCTCGACGACGAAGGGGCGGGTGCCGAGGGCGGGTGCGAGCTCGGCGAGGAGCGGGCGGGCGACGCCGACGGTCTGGAATGCGGTGGCGATGCCGTCGCGCGTCAGCGCCTCCCAACGCCGCCACAGGGCGCCGTCGTTCATGTCGAAGGTGACGGCGGCACGAAAGCCGCCGGTTCCGACCGGCGAATGTGAACCCGAGGTGGATGGGTCGGTCACCGAGGGCATGATCCGCCGAACGTCGTCGATGATTCTCCTGGTTGCAGTTTCTCCTCTCCGGGGGCGCGAGACAAATCGTGTCGGGCGGGTCATCGCGATGTCGCCCTCGGCCCGACACGCGGCCGAGCTCGGGAGGGTCGCGGTGGGGGCGGGTGGTTCGATCGCGGCAGATGGCTCCCGGTCGTTTCGCGGCTCGGAACCACCGAGTCGTTGACCGCGCGGGCGAAACCATTCGACACTCACGGGACAAGAGTGTCGGAGTTCGACCACCGGAGAGGCCATGGCCGACATCGAATTCCTGAAGGAACTCTGCGAGCCGCTCGGCCACGTCGTCTTCAAGAAGATGTTCGGCGGCTGGGGGATCATGATCGGCGAGCGGATGTTCGGCCTCGTCGCCCACGACACGCTCCATTTCAAGGTCGACGGACAGACCGCGGCGCGCTTCGAGGCGCGCGGGCTCGAGCGGTTCACCTACGTCACCAAGGACGGGCGGCGCACCGTGATGAGCTATGCGCGGGCGCCGGAGGAGGTGTTCGACGATCCCGAGGCCTTCGTCGTCTGGGCTCGCGAGGCGATCGAGGCGGCGATGCGCTCGGCCGCGACGGCGAAGAAGCCGGCGCACACGCCGACGAAACGACGGGCGGCGGCGACGGGCGAGAGATGATCGGCGGTTGCCCTCGCCGGCGTTTCGGTCGATAAGGGGCGACTTTCGGGGCGGCCGGCCGCCCCGTGCCGACCAACGCTCATTTCACCAGGACCTCGACCGATGGCCGATCTCGATCCCGAAAACACCCTCGTCATCGAAACCACCCAGGGCCGCGTGGTCATCGCCATGCGCCCGGATCTGGCGCCGGGCCATGTCGCCCACATCAAGAAGCTGGCGCGCGAGGGTTTCTACGACGGGATCGTCTTCCATCGCGTCATCGAGGGCTTCATGGCGCAGACCGGTTGCCCGCTCGGTCGTGGCACGGGCGGCTCGAAATATCCGGATCTCAAGGCGGAATTCAACGCCGAGCCGCACGTGCGTGGCACCGCCTCGATGGCCCGCGCTCAGAACCCGCATTCGGCCAATTCGCAGTTCTTCATCTGCTTCGACGACGCTCGTTTCCTCGACCGCCAGTACACGGTGTGGGGCAAGGTCGTCGAAGGCATGGAGAACGTCGACAAGATCAAGCGCGGCGAGCCGGTGGTGAACCCGGACAAGATGATCTCGGTCAAGGTCATGGCCGACATCGCGGCCTGATCGTCGGCGGCACGACGGCAGAATCGACGGCGGCCGGGCTTCGAGCCCGGCCGTTTTCTTTTCGCCGAGACCCGAGCGATCGCGGCGGCGGCTCGGATCGGTTGTTGCTACCCGGAAACTCAAAAATAGTGGTGGTTGCATTCTGCAATCTGGTCGAGAATTCTTCCCGGGGACGTGGCGACGGACGATGCGCGGCGCATGATGACGGGGGGTTCGAAGGCGGCGGCGGATGCGGATCGAGTGGGACGAAGCCGAACGAAATCGGGTGTTGGCCGAGCGAGGGCTGGATCTCGCCGACGCCGGTCAGGTGTTCGACGGCCTCCATTTCGATCTCGTCGACGACGACACGGCGGTCGGGCGGGTGACGACCTTCGGCTTCCTCGGCGAACGTCTCGTGAGCATCATCTGGGCTCGACGCCCGGACGCCCGCCGGATCCATTCGATGAGATATGCCCATGAGCGGGAACCGCGACGCTTCGAAGACGCCTTCCGGCGGATGGATCGACCCCGTTGATCCACCCGAGTGGACGGACGAGATGTTCGACCGGGCCGATCTCTATGTCGGAGAGACGCTGATCCGGCAGGGCCGGCGATCGGAGGACACGACGCGGGTGACCGTGGCGCTGCGGTTGTCCGCCGACGTGGTGGCGCGATTCCGGGCGACCGGACGGGGTTGGCACGCCCGTGTCGACCGCGTGCTGCGCGAGTGGCTGGCCGACCATCCCGACGCGGTCTGACCGCGGAGCGTCGCGAGCGGCGGCGGTCACGCTCCGGGTCCCACTTCGCGACGAAATGCTCTATGAGACGCGGATGCGCGTCGACCTCTTCGATTTCGATCTTCCGCCCGAGCGGATCGCCCTGCGCCCCGCCATGCCGCGGGAGAGTGCACGGCTGCTCGTGGTGCGGCCGGGCGGCGAACCCGAGTTCATCGACGCCACCGTCGGCGACCTGCCCACGTATCTCCGCGCCGCCGATGCGCTGGTGTTCAACGACACCCGGGTCATTCCCGCCGAACTGCACGGTGTCCGTATCCGCGGCGAGAATCGCGTCACCGTCGCCTTCAATCTGATCGAGCGGGTAGGGGCGAACCGCTGGCGGGCCTTCGCCCGGCCGGGCAAACGACTGAAGGCGGGCGATCGGGTGCTGTTCGGCGAGGAGGGACGGGTCTGTCTCCTCGGCGAGGTGTGGGCGAGCGTCATGGCGAAGGCGGAGGACGGCGTCGTCGATCTCGCCTTCGACTTCTCCGGTCCCGATCTCGACCAGGCGATCCACTCCGTCGGCCACATGCCGCTGCCGCCCTACATCTCGGCCAAGCGGGCCGCCGACGTGCGCGACGAGGCGGACTACCAGACGATCTTCGCCCGCGAGGAGGGTGCGGTGGCGGCCCCGACCGCCGGTCTCCACTTCACGCCGGAGATGGTGGCGCGGCTGGAAACGGCCGGTATCGAGCGGCATTTCGTGACGCTGCACGTCGGGGCCGGGACGTTTCTCCCCGTGAAGGTCGACGACACCGGCGATCACGTGATGCATTTCGAGAGCGGCCATCTCGCGGCCGAGACGGCGGAAATGCTCAACGCGGTGCGCGCCCGCGGCGGGCGGATCGTGGCGGTGGGGACGACGTCGCTCCGGATCCTGGAAAGTGCCTGCGACGAGACCGGGCGGCTCTCGGCCTTCGACGGGGCGACGAACATCTTCATCACGCCGGGGCGGCGGGTCCGCTCGATCGACGCGCTGATGACCAACTTCCACCTGCCGCGCTCGACGCTGTTCATGCTGGTCGCCGCCTTCTCGGGCCTCGATCGGATGAAACGGGCCTATGCCCACGCCATCGACCGTGGCTATCGCTTCTATTCCTACGGCGACGCGTCGCTCATCTTCCCCGAGGCGCCATGAGCGAGACCGCTTCCGAGACCACGACCGAGTTCGGCTTCACTCTGCACGCGACCGACGGCATGGCCCGCCGCGGCACGGTGACGACGGCGCACGGTGAGATCCGCACCCCCGCCTTCATGCCGGTCGGCACCCAGGCGACGGTCAAGTGCATGTATCCCACCCAGGTGCACGAACTCGGGGCGGACATCCTGCTCGGCAACACCTATCACCTGATGCTGCGACCCGGCGCCGAGCGGGTGGCGAAGCTCGGCGGACTGCATCACTTCATGAACTGGCCGCACCCGATCCTGACGGATTCCGGTGGCTTCCAGGTCATGTCGCTCGCCCAGTTGCGCAAGATCTCCGAGAAGGGCGTGACCTTCCGCTCCCACATCGACGGGTCGCGCCACGAACTGACGCCGGAGCGCTCGATCGAGATCCAGGGGCTGCTCGGCTCCAACATCCAGATGCAGCTCGACGAGTGCGTGGCGCTGCCCGCCGAACGCAAGGAGATGGAGCGAGCGATGGAGCTCAGCCTGCGCTGGGCGGAGCGCTCCAAGGCGGCGTTCTTCGGTAAGCGTGGCCACGGTATCTTCGGCATCGTCCAGGGCGGCGACGACGAGGAGTTGAGGCTGCGCTCGGCGAAGGGGCTCGTCGACATCGGCTTCCACGGTTATGCGCTCGGCGGCCTCGCGGTCGGCGAGCCGCAGGAGGTCATGTTGCGGGTGATCCAGGCGACCACGCCGGCGCTCCCCGTCGACAAGCCGCGCTATCTGATGGGGGTCGGCACGCCGCACGACATCCTGGAGGCGGTGGCGCGCGGTATCGACATGTTCGACTGCGTCATGCCGACCCGCGCCGGCCGCCACGGCCAGGTCTTCACCCGCCGCGGCCGGGTCAACCTCAAGAACGCCCGCCACGCCGACGACCCGCGACCGCTCGACGAACTCTCCGACTGCCCGGCGGCGCGCGACTGGTCGCGGGCCTACCTGCATCATCTGGTCAGGACCGGTGAGGCGCTCGGCGCCATGCTGCTCACCTGGGTCAACCTCGCCTACTACCAGTCGCTGATGGCCGGGGCGCGGGCGGCGATCGAGGCGGGGCGCTACGCCGATTACAAGGTCGAGGTCGAAGCGGGCTGGGCGGCCGGCGACATCGAGGCGATGTGAGGCGGGATCGGCCGCGACCCTGATCCACCTAGACCGATATGGCGACCGCCGCCGCGCATGATAGGCTCTCCGGGTCTCGCACTCCCGCGTCCCCGGAGGCCGCCATGCTCGACCACATCGGTGTTCCCGTTCGTGACCTCGCTCGCTCCAAGGCCTTCTACGAAAAAGCGCTCGAGCCGCTCGGCTACGGTGTGGTGATGGAGCTCGACCCGTCGGTGACCAACGGCGCCGGTTTCGTCGGCTTCGGGCGGCCGGGCAAGCCGCAGTTCTGGATCACCACCGGCAAGCCGTTGACCGGGGTGCTGCATGTCGCCTTCCGCTCGCTCGACCGGGCCGGGGTGGCGGCGTTCCACGCCGCGGCGCTCGCCGCCGGGGCCAGCGACAACGGCGGTCCAGGCTTGCGGCCGCACTATCACCCGAACTACTACGGCGCCTTCGTCCTCGATCCGGACGGCCACAACGTCGAAGCCGTCTGTCACGAGGCGGAGGACTGAGCCGGTCTTCGGCCGTCGTCCGCCGCAGGGTGACGACGCCCCGGACGCTCTCGAAGGGGGAGGGCGGACGGGGCGGAAATCCCATCGTCCCCCCGTGTCCGAGATGACGCTGCCAGCCGAATTCCCGTCCGAACGTTCGTCCGCCCGCTGGTTCGTCGCCGGCATGGGCGCGTTCTTCTCGTTGCCGGCCTTCATCCTGATGGCGGCCTTCACCGGCTTCGGCGGCCTCGCCCATGCGAGCGGGGTCACGCTGGCGCAGTCGGTGGCGATGTCGGGGCTGATCTGGGCGCTGCCGTCGATGGTGGTGTTGGTCGGGGCGATCAAGGCGGGGACGCCGCTGCTCGCCACGGCGATCGCGGTGTCTCTGTCGGCGGTGCGGTTGATGCCGATGACCATGGCGCTGATCCCGATCGTGCGCGACGAGAAGACGCCGAAGTGGCTGCTCTACTGGATCTCGCACTTCATCGCGGTGACCGCCTGGGTCTTCGGCATGACGAAGTTGCCGGATCTGCCGCGACGGGCGCGGGCGCCCTATTTCGCCGGGTTCTGCATGACGCTGACCACGGTCAACATGGGTGTGACCGCGGTGTCGTGGCTCGCGAGCGCGGCGCTGCCGCCGGTCGCGGCGGTGGCGCTGGTGCTGCTGACACCGCTCTACTTCATCCTGTCCTTGTGGCGGGCGGCGGAGCGGGCGCCGACCGACCGCATGGCGCTGGTGATCGGCATGGCGGTGACGCCGGTGGCGCATCACCTGTCGCCACAGTTCACCCTGCTCGCCACCGGTCTCGTCGGCGGCACGACCGCCTTCATCCTCGGCCGGGCGCTCGACCGGCGGCGGACGGCGGGTGCGGCGACGAACGCGGCAGCCGATCTTTCGGCCGATCTCGGTGGGGAGGGGCGATGAGCGGGCTCTCGTTCACCGCGATCGACGCCTGGTGGTGGCCGTGGGTGTTCATCCTCGTCGCCGGCTGGCTCGCCAACGACATGTGGCGTTTCCTCGGCGTCGCCTTCTCGGGGCGGTTGACCGAGGCGAGCCCGATCTTCACCTACGTCAAGGCGGTGGCGACGGCGCTGGTCGCCGGGGTGATCGCGCAACTGATCCTCTATCCGACCGGGGATCTGGCGGCGACGAGCCCGTGGCTCAGGCTGGCCTCTCCGGCGATCGGCTTCGCCGCGTTCCGCCTGGCGCGTCAGCACATCTTCGTCGGAGTCGCCGCGGCGGAGGCCGCCTTCGTCCTCGGCTGGTGGGCGGGGGTCTGATACCGAGTTCACGAAGTTTCGACCTGTTTGAAACTTCGTGAACGAAGGCGAGCCCGAACGGGCGCCGGGCGGTCGGGCCGTAACGCTCATGGAGTTCGGACGAGTCCGAATTTCATGAGCCCAGTATGACGCGATGATCCGATCGGTTCGTGCCGCTCCGGCCGACAGGGTCCGGCGCCGCTGCGGATCGGCGCTCGCAGCGTGAGGCTCAGCGCTGTAGCCGGGGGATCAACGACAGCACCACCAGGACGATGACCGCGCCGACGGCGGCGCGGAGGATCTCGCCGATCAGGTCGTGGCCGAGGAAGAAGCCGAGGCGCGGCAGGACGAAACCGGCGACGGCGGCGCCGACGATGCCGAGCACCGTGTTGGCGACGAAACCGAAGCCGCCGCCGCGCACCAGAAGGCCGGCGAGCCAGCCGGCGACGGCGCCGACGATCACCCAGACGATCAGACCGTACAACATGGCGGCTTCTCCTAGTCGGGGGCAGGCGGACTCAGGCGAGCGCGGCGCGGATCTTCTCGGCGTGAGCAGCGAGCACCTTCTGGTCGGCGAAGGGGCGGGGCAGGCGGCGGACGGAGTCGGCCATCTGGCGCGGCATGACGTGGACATGGAGGTGGAAGACCTCTTGGCCACCGGCCTTCTCGGAGAACTGCTGAATGGTGATGCCGTCGGCGAGAAAGGCCTTCTTCGCCGCGATCGCCACCTTCTGCACCGTGGCGGCGACGGCGGCGAGATCGGCCGCGCGAACGTCGAGGATGTTGCGTGCCTTGGCCTTGGGGATGACCAGCACATGGCCGTCGACCGCCGGCATGACGTCCATGAAGGCGAGGGTGGCGGCGTCCTCGTAGACGACATGAGCGGGGATCTCGCCGCGCAGGATCTTGGCGAAGACGTTCGAGTCGTCGTAGTCGGGGGTCATGGATGGGCCTCTCGTCGGTTCTGCCGATGCGCGACTTTGGGTCGGCGGCGACGGTGGGTCAAGCCGGGGTGACGCGGGGGAGGGCGATCGCTCGAAGAGGTTCGGTGCGCCGGAGACCTGCCGATGCCGCCATCTTCCTTCCCGCGCAAGGGGAGAAGGGGGTCCCCCGGGGCGAGACTCGTCTCACCGAGACGCATCGGAGGTTTCGAGCGTGTGCCCTGCGATGCGGGGGGGCGGCGTCAGCGGGTCGGCCGGTCGCCGTAGGGCGAGCCGGCGAGGAGCTCGGCATCGGCCTCGGCGACGGCCTCGCGCTCTTCGGCGAGGAAGTGGTCGACGGCGGTGCGGAAGCCGGGATCGCGGACGAGATGGGCCGAACGGGTCGCGACCGGCAGATAACCGCGCGCCAGCTTGTGTTCCCCCTGGGCGCCGGCCTCGACGCGGGCGAGCCCGTGAGCGATGGCCCAGTCGATCGCCCGGTGATAGCAGACCTCGAAATGCAGGAACGGTCGATCCTCGACGGTGCCCCACCAGCGACCGTAGAGAGCGTCGGCGCCGATGAAGTTGAGCGCTCCGCCGATGCGGCGGCCGTGGCGCTTCGCCATCACCAGCAGCACCCGGTCGGCCATGGTGGCGCCGATTCGATCGAAGAAATCGCGAGTGAGATAGGGCCGGCCCCATTTGCGCGAGCCGGTGTCCATGTAGAAGGCGAAGAAGGCGTCCCAGTCGGCGGTGGTGATGTCGCGCCCGGTCAGCGTCTCGATCTCGATGCCGCCCTCCATCGCTTCGCGGCGTTCGCGGGCGAGCTGCTTGCGTTTGCGCCCGAGCAGTGTCGCCAGGAAGTCGTCGTAGTCGCGGTAGCCGCGGTTCGGCCAGTGATACTGGCGATCGATGCGACTCGACCAACCGGCGGCGGCGAAGGCGGCGGCATCGTCGGGGCCGAGGAAGGTGGCGTGGGCGGAGGAGAGGCCGGCGGTCTCGCACAGCGCCTCGAGCCCGGCGATCGACATCCGTCGCCGCGCCACGCACGCGGCTTCGTCGCCGCGACCGACGAGCAGCCGCGGGCCGGTCACCGGGTTGAACGGCACCGCCACCTGGAGCTTTGGATAGTAGCGTCCGCCGGCGCGCTCATAGGCGCGAGCCCAGGAATGATCGAAGACGTATTCGCCCTGCGAATGGGTCTTCACATAGGCCGGGACGATCGCCGCGGGGCGCGCGTCGGGTCCGTCGACGACGATGTGGCGGGGGTGCCAGCCGGTTTCCGGCGCGGCCGAACCGGAGGCTTCGAGGGCGGCGAAGAAATCATGGGCGAGGAGCGGATCGGGGCGCTCGGCAGTGCCGGCGGCGCAGTGGTCCCAGTCGGCGCGGTCGATCTCGGCGACGCCGGCGACGACCCGAATCGCCACCTCTTCGCCCTCACTTCGCCGATCACCCATGCCGTCGCCGCTCCGTCGCTCCATCCCGGGGTGAGAATAGGGGCCGCGACGGCGATCGCCAGCCCTTCCGGTCCCATCAGGGTCCTCGGAAACACGGAGACCGGCCGCTCGAAGGAGGGCCGGTCTCCGGTTCCGTTCATCGGGGCCGTCGCGGCGTCAGCGGCAGAGGCGGCGGACGTGGCGATCGCCCCAGCTGTCGTACCAGACCTCACGCCAGCAGCGACGCGGTACCACCACCTCTTCCTCGTCGTAGACGCGCACCGGGCGGCTGCGGACGACGTAGGTCTCGGGTTGCGGCTGTGCCAGGGCGCCGCCGAGCAGCAGGCCGCCGACGAGGCCGGCGGCACCGGCGGCGACCGCGGCGCCGGGGTCGCCGGCGCGGGCCGGCGCGGTGGTGGCGAGGGTCGAGACCGCGAGGGTGGCGACGGTGGCGGCCACGAGGGCGAACTTCTTGGCGAACATGGGCTTCTCACCTCTGGCCGGACCATTGGTCCGGGAGCGGGACGTTCGGATTCGGCGAACGGCGATTCCTCGCCGGGATTCGAGACCTCAGTTCACCCGCCATTCGAGACGAAAACGTGGCGAGCCGAGTGCTCGGCGCCGGACCGGGGCCAGACTGCCTCGATCACGGTGAAGAATGCGTTGCCGTGCCACGTGGCGCCGGACGGGGACCGGCGGCGGGACTCAGCCGCCGGTCGTGTCGGGATCGAAGCCCTCGAAGACGATCTGATCGGCATGAGCGAGCACGCGCCGGCGCATCTCCTCGTTCTTCACCGTCCAGGAGATCACCGGCAGGCCGAAGATGCGCCGCGCCACCCAGGGGCCGGGGGCGGGCAGATCGCGGACGCAGTAGGAGACGAACTTCGGCCGGGTGCGCGGCGCGTGCAGCAGGTGGCGCAGGGCGAAGCGCTCGATGCGGGTGAAGCGGGCGTAGTAGTCGAGGTTGGTGGCGCTGTCGGCGACGATGCCGTGGGCGATCTGCGGCATGATCCGGTTCGCCGCCTCGACCACGTCGGGATCGAAGGATTTGGTGACCACCGGGCCGCGATAGTGCGCCAGCCGCTCGGCGACGCGTCGTACCAGACGGTCGTCGGGGCGGCGGGGGAACTCGCTCTTCAGCTCGAGGCAGAGCCCGACGTGGCCGTCGACCAGCGCCAGGAGATCGTCGAGCGAGGGGATGCGATCCTCGGTGCCGACGATCGGAATGGCGCGCAGCTCGGCCATGGTGCGGCGGTCGACCCGACCGGTGGCCGTGGTCAGCCGGTCGAGCGTGTCGTCGTGGAAGACGACGATGTCCTCGTCGGCCGAGAGCAGCAGATCGACTTCGATGTTGTAGCCCTTCGCCACCGCGCGGGCGGCGGCACCGAGAGTGTTCTCGATCACGCCGGCGGCGGCATCGTGCAGGCCGCGGTGAGCGATCGGGCGGGCGGTGAGCCAGGAGATGTCCATGTCGTGTCGAGCCTCGTGGCGTCAGGCGACTTCGAAGATGCCTTCGACCTCGACGGCGACGCCGAAGGGCAGGCCGGCGACGCCCATCGCCGAGCGTGAATGCCGGCCGCGATCGCCGAAGACCTCGACCATCAGGTCGGAGGCACCGTTGACCACCTTGGGATGGTCGGTGAAGTCGAGGGTCGAGTTGACGAACCCGGTGAGTTTGACGACGCGGACGAGCTTCTCGAGGTCGCCGATCGCTGCCTTGACCTGGGCGATCAGGTTGATCGCGCAGAGTCGGGCGGCGGCGCGGCCGGTTTCGAGATCGGTGTCGAGCCCGAGCTTGCCGACGAACTCGATACCCTTCGGGCCGACCGGGATCTGACCGGAGACGAAGACGAGATTACCGGTGCGGACGAAGGGCACGTAGTTGGCGGCCGGCGCCGCCGGGGTCGGCAGAGTGATGCCGAGGTCGGTCAGGCGGGATTCGGCGGTGCTCATGGGGGCGGCTCCGAAATCGGTGGCGGCGGCCGGGACGGCACGGCGCGCGGTCACCCTTCATGTCCGAAATCGGCGGAGCCGGCAATCGGCGGCGTGGTGCAGCAGGGTGGCGCCGGGCGGGGCCGGTCGATTGAAATCGCCGGCGAACCGGTCCAAGAGTGGACGAAGGAAGCGGGGCGGTGCAACGAGGGCGGTGTGTCCCCCGGCAGAGAGGTCTCGGATGATCGATCGGGTGTCTAACGGGCTTCTCGCGGCGGTGGCGGTGCTCGCCACCGGCTTCGCCGATCCGCGTCCGGTCGCGGCGACGCCGGCGGACACGCTGCGTGGGCTGGCGCCGCATCGCGCGGTCTACGAGATGAGCCTCGCCCGCCGCGGTGATCGCTCCGACGTGCTCGAAGTCACCGGCCGCCTGGTCTACGAGTTCTCCGGCACCCCCTGCGACGGTTTCTCCTCGCGCTTCCGACTGGTGACGCGGGTGACCAATACCGACGGTGCGGCGCGGGTCACCGACATGCGCACCACCTCTTTCGAGGACGTGCGGGCCGGCAGCTTCGATTTCGTCAATCAGAACCTCGTCGACGGACGCACGATCGAGGACACCAAGGGCGTCGCCCACCATGAGGGCGATGCCACGCGGGTGAAGATCGTCGGCCGGGTCGGCGGAGCGATCGATCTGCCGGCGCCGGTGCGTTTCCCGACCGAGCACATGGTCGACCTGCTGGAGGCGGCGCGGGCCGGCCGGTCGGTGGCCGAGATCGATCTCTTCGACGGCTCCGACGCCGGCAAGAAGGTGTTCCGCACCACCGTGGTGATCGGCCGCGAGCAGACCGGTGTCGACGACACCACCGGCGAGGCGGCGGCGGCGTCGCAGCCCGGACTGACCGCGGGGCACCGGCGCTGGACGGTCGACATCTCCTATTTCGATCGCGCCAAGACGGACAACGACGCGTTGCCCGACTATCAACTCGGATTCCTGCTCTACGAGAACGGCGTGTCGCGCCGTCTTCGGCTCGACTACGGCGATTTCACCCTCGCCGGAACCCTGTCGAGCCTCGAGACCTTGCCGGCGGGGGAATGCCGATGACGATGCCATCGTGTTCGACCGCGGCCGTCGCCGCGACACGGTCGAAGTCGACACCGCAGATGGGCGGATCGCAGGATTTTCGGAGGGACCGATGAAGTCGCTCGGGTTCGCTGCGCTCGTCGCCTCGGGGCTCTTCGCGCTCGCGCCTCCCTCGCTCGCCGCCGAACCCTGCGCCGCGGCACTCTCGGCCAACAATCCGGCCTTCGGTCCGCCGCGCAGTTGTGCCACAGCGCCGGGGACCGCTGCTTCCGCCAAGCCGTCGAAGGGCACGTCGACCACCCCGCGCAAGGTGGAAACGGTGACTTCGGCGGGCGGCAAGACGATCTATCGTTACGACGACACCACCATCGCGGTCGGCGGCTATGTCGCCGCCGACATGATCACGGGGCGCGGCAGGCCGCGGCCGTGACGGGGCGCCGGCGGTGATCCGGCGAGGTGCGGTCAGAGGTCCGGCGCAAGGACCGTGTGGACGGCGTTCATGTGGGCGGCGAGTTCGAGATCCGCGTCGGTGACGCGGCCGGCGTCGTGGGTGGTGAGTTCCACCTCGACGCGGTCGAAGACGTTGCGCCATTCGGGATGATGGTTCATCGCTTCGCAGCGGAAACCGACCTCGACCATGAAGGCGAGGGCGCGCGGGAAGGTGGCGAAGCGATAGACCCGGCGGATCCGCACCCCATCGCCGATCCAACCTTCCGGTAGCGGTTCGATCACGGTCCGACCTCCCGGCTCGAGGCGGGCGAAACGCCGACCGGCGCCGGTCACACACCGATGTTGTCGATGAGCCGGGTCTTGCCCAGCCACAGGGCGGCGAGGAGGCGCAGCGGTTCGCCGGGCTCGCTCGGCGGGGCGAGGGTCACGGCGTTGCGGATCTCGAGGTAGTCGATCCGGTCGAAGCCGACGGCGAGGAGCGCCAATTTCGCCGCGGCGAGCGCCGTCGCGGCATCGCCGCCGGTCCGCACCGCCTCGGCGACCTTGCGCATCTCGCCGGCGAGGCGCGGGGCGATCGCCCGCTCTTCGGGCGAGAGGTAGGCGTTGCGCGACGACATGGCGAGGCCGTCGGCCTCGCGCACCGTGGCGCCGCCGACGATCTCCACCGGAATCATCAGATCGCGCACCATCTGTCGGACGACGGCGAGCTGCTGGTAGTCCTTCTCGCCGAAGATGGCGATGTCGGGGGCGCAGGCGACGAGCAGCTTGGCCACCACGGTGGCGACACCGGCGAAGAAATGCGGGCGGAAATCCGTCTCGAGCCCCAACGCCGGACCGGCCACCTCGACCTTGGTCACCGAGCCGAGCGGATACATCTCGAGCGCGTTGGGGGCGAAGACGAGGTCGGTGCCGAGGCCGGCGAGCTTGTCGACGTCGCTCCCCTCGGTGCGCGGATAGGTCTGGAAGTCCTCGTGGGGGGCAAACTGGGTCGGGTTGACGAAGATCGACACCACGACGTGGTTCGCACGGCGGAAGCCTTCTTCGACCAGCGACAGATGGCCGGCGTGCAGCGCACCCATGGTCGGCACCATGGCGACGGCCTCGCCGGCCTGGCGCCACGCGGCGACCCGAGCCCTGAGATCGGCGACGGTGCGCACGATCAGCGGCCGATGTCCGACTTGCGAACCGATACCCCGCATCGCTTCGATCATTCCGATCTCCCGTCACCACGGCGGTGTGCCCCGGAACCACGGGCGGCACCTCATGTTGCGGTGCGGGAGAATGCCAGAAGCAGGGCTCCCGCGCCAGCCCGTTCTGATCGATTTAAACGGCGAGAACGGCGAAGTCGCGGCGCCTCGATGGTGGGATCGAGACGGAGTGCGACGGGGTGTCGCGCGAGGGATGGGCGCGGCGGAGCCGAAGTGCTATCGGGAGAGTGACGAGGGCGGGGGCTGACCCGGCGGGGGGGCGATGGGCGGAGACGAACCGAGAGATCGCGGCGTACTCGATCGCAGCGGCGGTACCGCGCCGACGGATCGCTCGAGCGGCGACGACATCACCCGCTTCCTCGCCGAGACGAAGCGCAAGGCGCGGCGCACCGCCGGTGGCCGATTGATCTTCGCGCTCGACGCCACCATGAGCCGGCAACCGACCTGGGAGCGTGCGAGCGCACTGCAGGCGGCGATGTTCGAGGAGGCGTCGCGGCTCGGCGGGCTCGAGGTGCAACTGGTCTACTATCGCGGCCAGGGCGAATGCCGGGCGAGCCGTTGGTTCGCCGACGCGGCCGATCTGGCGCGGGTGATGGGCCGCATCGACTGTCGGGCCGGGACGACGGCGATCGGCCGCGTCCTCTCCCACGTCGCGGCTGAGGCGCGCGAGCGCCCGGTGGCGGCGATGGCCTTCGTCGGCGACGCCTGCGAGGAGGATGCCGGTACGCTCGAGGATCTGGCGGCGCGAGCGGCGATGGCCGGGGTCGCTTGTTTCATGTTCCAGGAGGGGCACGACCGTCGGGTGGCACGGCTCTTCGCCGAGATTGCCAGATTGACCCGCGGCGCCCATGTTCCCTTCGACGAGGGTGCGGCCGACCGGCTCGGCGATCTCCTGCGGGCGGTCGCGGCCTATGCGGCGGGAGGGCACGAAGCGCTGGTGCGGCTCTCGGAGCGGCGGGATGGCGAGGGCGCGCGGCTGCTGCTCGGCCGCATGGACGGGTGAGGCGAGGGAGGACGGCGGTGAATTCGGTGTTTCTCGGCATCGCCGTACTGGTCGGCGCGCTGGTGCTGCTGCAGAGCTTCGGCTCGGCCAATCCGGTGACGCTCGCGGTGACGGTGAAGCGCGCCGGCGCGGCGGCGTTGATGGCGCTCGCCGTGGCCATGCTGGTCACCGGGCGCTATGTGGTGGCGGTGCCGTTGTTCGTCTTCGCCCTGATGCTCGCCGGTCCGACGGCGGGTGGCTACGTCCGTTGGATCCGGCCGTTCCTCGGTCCGTGGAGCGGGCTCTTCGCGGCGATGAGCGGCGGTGGAGCGGCGGCGCGGGGGCGGCGCTCGACGGTGCGATCGGCGGCGCTGGAGATGGAACTCGACCACGACACCGGCACGCTCTCCGGCCGGGTCCTCGCCGGCCGTTTCGAGGGGCACGATCTGGCGCGGCTGTCGGTGGACGACCTCGTGGCGTTGTGGCGGGAGATCGGAGCGGATCCGGAGAGCCGCTCACTGCTCGAGGCGTATCTCGACCGCCGGGCGCCCGTCTGGCGCCAGCACACTCAGGAAGATCCGGCAGCGCGGCAGAGCGGCGCGGCGCGCCCGGGCGCGATGACCGACGAGGAGGCCCACCAGATTCTCGGCCTTCGTCCAGGTGCGACCGAGGCCGAGATCCGGGAAGCGCATCGCCGACTCGTGAAGGCGGTGCATCCCGACACGGGGGGCTCGACGTTCCTCACCGCCAAGATCAACGAAGCCAAGGACAGACTCGTCGGCAAACATCGGACGCGCTCCAATCACTGACGCAGAGCAAGACAGGCGAAGTCCTTGCGCTTCAGGGCCTTGCAGGCATCCTCGGCGCGTTTCTGATCCTGGAACCCGGCGAAGCGGGCCCTCCACACACGTCCCGAGCCGGTCACCGCCGGTTCGGTGAAGCCCTCGGCGCGGGCGAGCACGGCGCCGCCCTTGCCCTTGGCCTTGTCGAGGGCGGCGCGCGCCGCCCTGTCGTTGTCGTAGGCGCCGATCTGCACCAGCCAGCCCTGATGATGGACGGCCTTCGGCGTCGGCGCGGGGAGCGGGTCGACCGGCTTCTGACGCGGCAGCGTGCCGGTGGTCGCCGTGGCGACGTCGCGCGAGGAGATCGTCGCCTGGGCGACGGAGGCCGGGCGCGGCGTCACCGGTTCGGCGACGGGCAGCGGCCGCGGAGCGGGCGCCGCGGCGATCCGCACCGGTGCCTCGGCCGGCATCGGGGCGGGATGAGGGATCGGTTGACCGGTGTGCGGCAGCAGGATGGCGCGTGCCATGGCCACGGCGGCACCGTGATCGGCCGAGGTGCGGGGCTCGCTCGCCGGGGCGGTCAGGGGAACGACGTCGGAAGCGGCGAGGCGCGGTTTGTTCGGAACGGCCGGAGCCGGAGCCGGGGTCGGCGCCGGGGTCGGCGGTAGCGGTGCCATCGCCATCAGCGCCATCGGTTCACCGGCCGGGGCGCGGTCGTCGTCGGCGTGGGCGACGTCACGGGTCGGAGCCGCGGCAGGAAGCGCGGCGACGCGGGTCGGCGCAGCGATCGGCGCCGCCGGGGTATCGTCGTCGTCGCCGAGGTCGACGGTGCGCAGCGAGCCGGTCTCGGCGAAGACCGAGGAGACCTTGGCGCCGGCCGAAGCCTGCGGCAGATACGAGGTGAGCAACGACGCCATGTGGTCGTCGCGGGCGCGGCCGGAGGAGCCACCCATCACCGCGGCGACGACGTGACGGCCGTCGCGGCGGATCGACGAGACGAGGTTGAAGCCGGAAGCGTTGGTGTAACCCGTCTTGATCCCGTCGATGCCGTCGAGCCGATAGAGCAGCTTGTTGTGGTTGCCGTGGACCGCATTGCCCCAGGAGAAGGAGCGGGTGGCGAAGTAGCGGTACTGGGCCGGGAAGCGCTCCTGCAGGGCGCGGCCGAGGATCACCATGTCACGGGCGGTGGTGAACTGGGCGTCGTGAGGCAGGCCGGAAGCGTTGTAGAACACCGTGTTGCGCATCCCGATGCGGCGCGCCATCGAGGTCATGCGGCGGGCGAAGGCCTGCTCGGTGCCGCCGAGGTTCTCGGCGACGGTGACGGCGACGTCGTTGGCCGACTTGGTCACCAGGGCACGGATGGCGTCTTCGGCGGCAATGGTCTGGCCGGGCTTGAGGCCGAGCTTGGAGGGCGCCTGGGCGGCGGCCTTGGGCGAGGCGGTGAAGCGGGTGGCGAGGTTCACCTTGCGCGCCTTCATGTCCTCGAACAGAAGGAACAGCGTCATCATCTTGGTGAGCGAGGCCGGATGGCGCGGCGCGTCGGCATTCTTGGCGTAGAGGACCTTGCCGGTGCGGTCGTCGATGACGATCGCGGCATAGCGCGGCGAGCCGGCGAGATCGTCGCCGTGCGAGACGACCCGATGGATCTTGGCCCGGGCGTAGCCGTTCCACTTCTTGGCCTTGCGCCTGGCGGCCTCGGCCGACGTCACGCCGGCGAGGCAGACGATCACGGCCATCAGGACCGTGAGGATCAGGTGGCCCCGCCCGAAGGTACGCGAATACTGCACTGTCACATCCTCGAAGCCGCGGCCCGCCGATCTCGGCGACCACCTCGACGTCCCGATCGACACGCCGGACCTCGAATCCGAGGCGCACTCGGCCTCCCTCTCCGTCACCGCGGGGGTGATGAGGCGAAGGCGAGTGTGGCGTGCCGTCCACAGCCGTCAGAATGCGACCGACGAGGTTGAGGATCGGTAAACCGCGAACGACGAAACCTCGACATGTTGCAGTGCAAAATGGTTCTTGACTGCAATGCGGAATCATATCATATTGCATCGCAACATCGAGCCGGGGATCGAACCGGACCGATCGACGAAACCGGCGTTCGGCGGCGAACGCCCAACCCCCGAGGATGGCTCACATGTTCGCTTCCGTCGAAGACCTCCAGAAGATCGCCAAGGACAACGCCGAGAACGCCCAGAAGGTGTTCGGTTCGCTCTCCAAGGGCCTGCAGACCATCGCCGCCGAGATCGGCGACTATTCCAAGAAGTCCTTCGAGGACGGTTCGGTGGCGCTCGAGCAGCTCGCCGGTGCCAAGACCCTCGACAAGGTCGTCGAGATCCAGTCCGGCTACGCCAAGAAGGCCTACGAGGGCTTCGTCGCGCAGTCGACCAAGGTCGGCGAGCTCTACGTCGACCTCGCCAAGGAGATGGCCAAGCCCTTCGAGGGCCTGATGCCCAAGGCGAAGTGATCCGACGTGCGGGGCGGGTGATCCGACCTCGTGACGTGATTTGCGCGAAGGCCCGGTCGGCGACGACCGGGCCTTTCGTCGTTCACGATCGAGAGAGAAGTCCGCGGCTGCCCGCTTTCGCGCCAAGGGCGAAGACCGCGTCGGCGTTGCGGGCCGGCGGCGATGCCCTACAATGTTCGCGAAGCACCCCCATATGGGAAGGGTGTGGCGGCGTCGATCCCCGCGTCGGGCGGGGCGACCTCACCGAAACGACCCGTGGCCTTCGGGCCTCTCTGCAATCCGCCCCTCCACGGGCGATCGGATCAATCGAAGCGAAATGCGCGTCTTCGTCACGACCATGAGCCAGGATCCTCCCCGCCCTCGGGACGACGACCCCGACATCGGGGTGGTGACCAAGGTCAAACCCAAGGTCAAGCGACCGAACCTCTATCGGGTTCTGCTGCTCAACGACGACTACACGCCGATGGAATTCGTCGTGCACGTGCTGGAGCGGTTCTTCAACAAGGGCCGCGACGAGGCGACGCGAATCATGCTGCACGTCCATCACCACGGTGTCGGCGAATGCGGCATCTTCACCTACGAGGTGGCGGAGACCAAGGTCACCCAGGTGATGGACTTCGCCCGTCGCAATCAGCACCCCCTGCAGTGCGTCATGGAAAAGAAGTGAGGTCCCACCCGTGCCGTCCTTCTCCCGCAGCCTCGAGAAGGCGCTCCATCAGGCCCTGCATCTGGCCAACGAGCGCCGCCAGGAATACGCCACGCTCGAGCATCTGCTGCTGGCGCTGATCGAGGATCAGGACGCCGCGGCGGTGATGCGGGCGTGCAACGTCGATCTCGACGTCCTGAAGCGCAATCTGGTCGAATACGTCGATACCGAACTCGACAATCTCGTCTCCGACGGCGACGACGATGCCAAGCCGACAGCCGGCTTCCAGCGCGTCATCCAGCGCGCCGTCATCCACGTTCAGTCGTCGGGTCGCGAGGAGGTGACCGGCGCCAACGTGCTCGTCGCCATCTTCGCCGAGCGCGAGTCCCATGCGGCCTATTTCCTGCAAGAGCAGGACATGACCCGCTACGACGCGGTCAACTACATCAGCCACGGCATCGCCAAGCGAGCGGGCCTGTCGGAGGCACGTCCCCCTCGCGGTGCGGAGGAAGAGATGTCGTCGACCGAGACCGCCGCCGAGGCCAAGAAGAAGACCGACGCGCTCGAGGCCTATTGCGTCAACCTCAACGACAAGGCGGCGAAGGGCAAGATCGATCCGCTGATCGGCCGCGACGCCGAAATCGCCCGCACCATCCAGGTGCTGTGCCGCCGCTCCAAGAACAATCCGCTCTATGTCGGCGACCCCGGTGTCGGCAAGACGGCGATCGCCGAAGGCCTCGCCCGCCGTATCGTCGAGGGTGCGGTGCCGGAGGTGCTTCTCGGTTCGACCGTCTTCGCCCTCGACATGGGGGCGCTGCTCGCCGGCACCCGCTATCGCGGCGACTTCGAAGAGCGGCTGAAGCAGGTGGTCAAGGAGATCGAGGAGTATCCGAAGGCGATCATGTTCATCGACGAGATCCACACCGTCATCGGTGCGGGTGCGACGTCGGGCGGCGCCATGGATGCCTCGAATCTGCTCAAGCCTGCCCTCGCTTCGGGCAACGTCCGCTGCATCGGCTCGACCACCTACAAGGAATATCGCCAGTTCTTCGAGAAGGACCGGGCGCTGGTCCGCCGCTTCCAGAAGATCGACGTCAACGAGCCGTCGGTGCCCGACGCGATCGAGATCCTCAAGGGGCTGAAGCCCTATTTCGAGGAACACCACAAGGTCCGCTACACCCACGACGCCATCAAGGCGGCGGTGGAACTGGCGGCGCGCTACATCAACGACCGCAAGCTGCCGGACAAGGCGATCGACGTCATCGACGAGAGCGGCGCGGCCCAGATGCTGGTCACCGAGTCGAAGCGGCGCAAGGTCATCGGCGTCAAGGAGATCGAGGAGACGATCGCCACCATGGCGCGGATCCCGCCGAAGTCGGTCTCCAAGAACGACGCCGAGGTGCTCGAGCACCTCGACACCAACCTGAAGCGGGTGGTCTACGGTCAGGAGAAGGCGATCGAGACGCTGGCCGCGGCGATCAAGCTCGCCCGCGCCGGGCTTCGCGAACCGGAGAAGCCGATCGGTTCCTACCTCTTCGCCGGCCCGACCGGCGTCGGCAAGACCGAGGTGGCGCGCCAGCTCGCCAAGCTGCTCGGGGTCGAGATCCTGCGCTTCGACATGTCGGAGTACATGGAGCGCCACACCGTTTCACGACTGATCGGCGCGCCTCCCGGCTACGTCGGTTTCGACCAGGGCGGCCTCCTCACCGACGGTGTCGACCAGCATCCGCACTGCGTGCTGCTGCTCGACGAGATCGAGAAGGCGCATCCAGACCTGTTCAACATCCTCCTGCAGGTGATGGACCACGGGAAGCTCACCGACCACAACGGCAAGCAGGTCGATTTCCGCAACGTCATCCTGATCATGACCACCAATGCCGGCGCCGCCGATCTCGCCAAGGCGCCGATCGGCTTCAACCGGGTCAAGCGCGAGGGCGAGGACCAGGAGGCGATCAACCGACTGTTCACGCCGGAGTTCCGCAACCGGCTCGATGCGGTGGTCGCCTTCCAGAACCTGCCGATAGAGGTCATCCGCCAGGTCGTCACCAAGTTCGTGATGCAGCTCGAGGCGCAGCTCGCCGACCGCAACGTCACCTTCGAACTCGACGCGGCGGCGATCGACTGGCTCGCCACCCACGGCTACGACCGCCAGATGGGGGCGCGTCCGCTCGGTCGCGTCATCCAGGAGCACATCAAGAAGCCGCTCGCCGACGAGGTGCTGTTCGGCAAGCTGAAGCGCGGCGGCGTGGTCAAGGTCACGGTCGGCAAGAGCGCCGAAGGGGCGGACGAGTTGAAGCTCGAGAGCCTTTCGGCGGTGACCGCCGTCGCCGCCCCGGCCCCCGAGCCGGAGGTCAAGGCGAAGGCCAAGGCGAGCCGCAAGAAGCCGGCGAAGGCCAAGAAGGCGCCGAAGTCCGGCGTCCCGGCCTTGTCGCGACCGCGGGCGGTCGTGCCGCTCGATCCGAGCGAGGAGTGAGATCGGAGATCACGCGGTGCGGCGGGTGTCGCTCGCCGCACCGCGTGATCGCACGTCCTTGTTCCCGCATCCCTCCCTCACGCGATCGGGACTGGCGCGGCGCGCCGAAATCCTGTTGAAGAGACGGCATTCGACCCCGCGCGGCTCGCCCGAAAGCCCCTCGCGGGCGTTCGTGCGTTTCTCGCCGCCGAGGTCGCCGCCTTGAAGAAGCTCACCGGTCTCTTCCGCTATCGCTCCCACGTCCGGCTCGCCAGCGTTCCGGACGGCGCGGAGGGACTGGTCATCGGCGATCTCGCCCGCGACGCGGGGGCTCGCGACGGGCGGCCGTCGCTGCTGGTGATCTGCCGCGACGGGGTGCGCATGCAGCGACTGGAGGCGGCGCTCGCCTTCTTCGCCCCCGACGTCCACGTCCTGAGCCTGCCGTCCTGGGATTGCCGGCCCTATGATCGGGTGTCGCCCAATTCGGTGGTGGTGGCGCGGCGGATGACGACGCTCTCCCATCTCGCCACGCCGCGGGAGCGGGGGAAGCCGATCGTGGTGTTGACCACCGTCAACGCCGCCGCCCAGCGCCTACCGGCCCGCGACATCGTCGCCGGCGAGACCTTCTCGGCGGTCGCCGGCGGTCGTGCCGACATGGCCGATCTGGTCAAATGGCTGGAGACCAACGGCTTCGAGCGCACGCCGACGGTGCGCGACACCGGCGAATACGCGGTCAGGGGCGGCATCCTCGATCTCTTCGCGCCGGGTACCGAAGCCCCCGTCCGGCTCGATTTCTTCGGTGACGAACTGGAGCAGATCCGCCGCTTCGATCCCGAGACCCAGCGCACCACCGGCCAGTTGAAGCGGCTCGAGTGGGTGCCGATGTCGGAGGTGACGCTGACGCCCGAGGTGGTCGCGCGCTTCCGGCGCAACTACGTCACCAGCTTCGGCGCAACCACCCGTGACGACGCCCTCTACGGCGCCATCTCCGACGGGCGGCGCTATGCCGGCCTAGAACACTGGCTGCCGCTGTTCCACGAGCGGCTGGAGACGCTCTTCGACCATGTCGGCGATGCCCGCATCGTCCTCGACCACCATGTCGACGAGGCCTTCGCCGAGCGTCTCGCCGACGTCGCCGACCATTACGAGGCTCGCCGCGAGGCGATGGACGAGGCGGCGTCGGGTGCCGTGCCCTACAAGCCGTTGGAGCCGAAGGCGCTGTTCCTCACCGAGGGCGAATGGAAGAGCCGCCTCGCCGACGCCAAGACGGCGCGCCTCACCCCCTTCGCGCTGCCCGACGACCTCGACGTCGTCGATCTCGGCGGGCGCCAGGGCCGCAGCTTCGCCGCCGAGCGGGCGTCGAGCGAGGGCAACGTCTTCGACGCCGCCGTCGGTCACATCGCCGAACTCCGCGCCGGGCCGCACCGGGTGATCGTCGCCGCCTGGTCGGACGGTGCCCTCGATCGCCTGAAACAGGTGCTCTCCGACCATGGCCTCGGCCGGGTGAAGGCGCTCGCCACCTTCCCGGAAGCCGGGCTGATGGCGAAGGGCGAGGTCGGCCTCGCCGTGCTGGGGCTGGAGAGCGGCTTCGAGATCGAGGATACGGCGATCGTCGCCGAGCAGGACATCCTCGGCGATCGGCTGATCCGGGCGAAGCGCAAGCACTCCAAGGGCTCGGACTTCATCAAGGAGGTCGCCGGCCTCGCCGAGGGCGATCTCGTCGTCCACGTCGACCACGGCATCGGCCGCTTCTCGGGCCTGAAGACCATCACCGCCGCCGGCGCCCCGCACGACTGCCTGGAGCTGATCTATCAGGGCGGCGACAAGCTCTATCTGCCGGTCGAGAACATCGAACTGCTCTCTCGCTACGGCTCGGCCGACGAGGGTGACGCCATCCTCGACAAACTCGGCGGCGTCGCCTGGGGGATGCGCAAGGCGCGGATGAAGAAGCGCATCCGCGAGATCGCGGATCAGCTGATCAGGACCGCCGCGGCGCGCCTCCTCAAGACCGCGCCGAAATATGTCGCCCCCGAGGGCCTCTACGACGAGTTCCGCGCCCGCTTCCCCTACGAGGAGACGGACGATCAGTTGGCCTCGATCGACGCCGTCTTCGACGACCTCGCCGTCGGGCGCCCGATGGACCGGCTGATCTGCGGCGACGTCGGCTTCGGCAAGACCGAAGTGGCGCTGCGCGCCGCTTTCGCGGTGGCGGCTTCGGGCCGCCAAGTGGCGGTCGTGGTGCCGACGACGCTGCTCGCCCGCCAGCATTTCCGCACCTTCGCCGAGCGTTTCAAAGGGCTGCCGATTCGCGTCGCCCAGGCGTCGCGGCTGGTCTCGGCCAAGGACCTCGCGGCGGTGAGGAAGGAACTCGCCGACGGTACCCTCGACGTGGTGATCGGTACCCACGCGCTGCTCGCCAAGGGCATCGACTTCAAGGACCTCGGCCTCCTCATCATCGACGAGGAGCAGCACTTCGGCGTCAAGCACAAGGAGCGGCTGAAGGAGCTGAAGTCGGACGTCCACGTCCTGACGCTGTCCGCCACACCGATCCCGCGCACGTTGCAACTGGCGCTGACCGGCGTGCGTGAGCTGTCGATCATCGCCACGCCGCCGGTCGATCGCATGGCGGTCCGCACCTTCATCTCGCCCTTCGATGCGCTGGTCGTCCGCGACGCGCTCCTGCGCGAGCACTACCGCGGCGGGCAGTCGTTCTATGTGGTGCCCCGCGTCGCCGATCTCGCCGAGCGCAAGGAGTTCCTCGAACGGGTGGTGCCCGAGGTGAAGGTCGCCGTCGCCCACGGCCAGATGGCGGCGGGCGAGCTGGAAGACGTCATGAACGCCTTCTACGAGGGCAAGTACGACGTGCTGCTCTCCACCACCATCGTCGAATCGGGCCTCGACATCCCCACGGCCAACACGCTGATCGTCCACCGCGCCGACATGTTCGGCCTCGCCCAGCTCTACCAGCTGCGCGGCCGCGTCGGCCGGTCGAAGATCCGCGCCTACGCGCTGTTCACCGTGCCGGCGAAGAAGCCGCTGACCCTGCAGGCCGAACGCCGCCTCAAGGTGCTGCAGTCGCTCGACAATCTCGGCGCCGGCTTCCAACTGGCGAGCCACGACCTCGACATCCGCGGCGCCGGCAACCTGATCGGCGAGGAGCAGTCCGGCCACATCAAGGAGGTCGGCTACGAGCTCTACCAGCACATGCTGGAGGAGGCGGTGGCGGCGCTGAAGTCGGGCGACGAGGCGATGCCGGAGGAGCAGTGGTCGCCGTCGATCACGGTGGGCACGCCGGTGTTGATCCCCGACCACTACGTCGCCGATCTCGGCCTGCGTCTCGGGCTCTACAAGCGCCTGTCGGATCTGTCGACGACGGAGGAGATCGACGGCTTCGGCGCCGAGCTGATCGATCGCTTCGGCCCGCTGCCGGAGGAGGTCGAGCACCTCCTCAAGATCGTCTACATCAAGTCGCTGTGCCGCCGCGCCAATGTCGAGAAGATCGAGGCGGGGCCGAAGGGCGTGGTCATCGCCTTCCGCCATTCGAGCTTCGCCAACCCGGCCGGGCTGGTGAAGTGGATCGGCGAGCAGGGCTCGCTCGCCAAGATCCGGCCCGATCAGAAGATCGTCCTCGTCCGCGACTGGCCCGATCCGCTCGATCGCCTCAAGGGCGCGGCAGTCGTCCTGACCCAACTCGTCCGTATCGCCGAGAAGAAGGACGACGGCCCGCTGACGCTGTCGGCCGGGATGATCGAGCAGCCGGAGACCAAGAAGCTCAAACTGGCCCCGACCCCGCCGCCCCCGCCGCCGCCGCAGAAGAAGCTCGGGAGATACCCGAGCCTGCAGAGCCTCGGAAGGGACAAGAAGCCGCCCGGAGGGTGGGGGAGACGGTGAGGGGGCGGGATCGGTATTGAGTCTCTCCGCCTCAATAGCGGCAGCTCTGGCCGGCCATGATCGTGCCAGCGCAGGTCGGAGTTGCCGGAGCAATGGTGATGCAGGTGTTTCCATTCGAATAGGTGCCCGGCGGGCAGAACTGTCGTATTTGCTGCGATCCGCCCGTGTGATCGCTCCCGCCTTGTCCAGTATAGCTCCTTGAATTATAGTTATTCATAAAGTTGTAACTGCGGCGCATTATGCCAAGAATTCGCTCTTCTTCCTTTTTTGTGTATCTTTTATGGCATTGCTTTAGAGTTTCTTCAGCAACGAAAGATACATTTCGGTGTGCGCTGTAACATTGGTCACCGCGGCCGCAGTATTTTTTGAGCTTGGCAACTTCGGCATCGACCTTGCGGCTGGAGATCGCACAAGGATCCAGCTCTGAACTGAAACTGTGGGATTCGCCGGACGACCGAAACACGAGAGCCTTTTCGAGCAGGTCGATCTCTTTGTCGATATCGGCGATCAACGACTTGAAGAGGCGCTTGTCTTCGTCGGTAAGCTTATCCCCGCATTTCGATAGTGCATTGATCATATGAACACGTTCTGCGCGTTCAGCCGAGAGGCATTGAACCGCATTTCCAGATTCGCAGACGTGTGTTGTTCTTTCGGCATGCGTTGTGTCATTTATCAATTTTTGGCAATCTAGGTTCTTCGATTCCGCCAATTGGATCGAAAGCAAGATGCCTACAAAGAATGAAATGAAACGTATCATCATGTGAATCTCCATCCATGCAGGGCTGTCGGTTTTCAAAGTCGATTGCGCAACGATCTTTGGGGCCCTCCGATGTTTCACTGAATCTCCACTGGTAGTGGCGTTCAATGATGCAATTCATCGCAGGTACTCGGATCGCAGGGGAGATCGACCAACACAACGCGCGCGTTTGAGGTGTTTCTCGGTTGTTTCGAGCGATGTTTCAACTGGCGCGATGGCGGCCCGCCGTTGTTTCATTCGGCAAGGTGTGTGTGAACTTGCCCCCCCCCGTCACCGAAACGTGACCCGGCGCCATCTGCTCGTGTACTGCGTCGCCGCGCGACTTCCGGCTCAATGGCTGCGAACCGTTCTCGAGAAACGGCGTGACCGGAGGTGCCCCCGATGACCGAACTGCCGCGCATGCGTGCCAGCGACTTTCCCGCCGAACTGCTCGAGATCTTCGACGGCTACGTCCACGGCCGAATGACCAAACGCGACTTCCTCGATCGCGCCGCCAAGTACTCGGTCGCCGGCCTCACCGGGGCGGCGCTGGTGAAGGCGCTGTCGCCGAACTATGCGCTGGCGCAGCAGGTCAAGGCCGACGATCCGCGCATCGTCGTCGCCAAGGCGTCGTATGCCTCGCCGAACGGGCAGGGCACCGTCTCGGGCCTGCTGGTCAAACCGGCGGGCGCCACGGGCAAGCTCCCCGGCGTGATCGTCGTCCACGAGAACCGCGGCCTCAACCCCTACATCGCCGATGTGGCGCGGCGGGTGGCGGTGGCGGGCTACGTCGCCTTCGCCCCCGACGGCCTGTCGCCGCAGGGCGGCTATCCCGGCAGCGACGACGCCGGCCGCGAGATGCAGGCGAAGATCGAACCGGCCAAGCTGATGGAGGACTTCTTCGCCGCCTATACGTTCCTCAAGGGCCACGAGGCGGTGTCGGGCAAGGTCGGCTGCGTCGGCTTCTGCTACGGTGGCGGGGTGTGCAACGCGCTGGCCGTCGCCTTCGCCGATCTCGCCGCCGCTGTGCCGTTCTACGGCCGCCAGCCGAAGGCGGAGGACGTCGCCAAGATCAAGGCGCCGCTGCTCCTCCACTACGCCGAGCAGGATCAGGGCATCAACGCCGGCTGGCCGCCTTACGAGGCGGCGCTCAAGGCGGCGGGCAAGACCTACGAGGCGCACATCTATCCGGGCGTCAACCACGGCTTCCACAACGACACGACGCCGCGCTACGATGAAGCTTCGGCGAAGCTCGCCTGGGAGCGGACGCTGGCATTCTTCAAGAAGCACCTCGGGTGAGGAGGCGGGGGCGAGCCGATCAGCGGCCGGTCTTCGCCGGCCGTTCCGGCGGTTCGCAGTCGACCGCCACCACCTTGCGGCCGTCGAAGGAGAGGGCGAGGCGGCCGTGCTTCAGTTTCAGTGCCTCGGCGCCGAAGAGATCGCGGCGCCAGCCTTTCAGGGCCGGCACATCGGCGTCGTCGTCGGTGGCGATCGCCTCCAGTTCGTCGACGGTCGCCACCACCTTGGAGGCGACGCCGTGCTTCTCGCAGACGAGCTTGAGGAGCACCTTCATCAGGTCGACCGCCGCCCCGGCGCCGTCCGGCATCGGTCGCCCCCGCGGGATGACCGGCAACTGGTCGCGCGGAATCGCCATCGCCCGCTTGACGCAGGCGAGAATCTCCTCGCCCGCCTTGGATCGTTCGAAACCCTTCGACAGCGACCGGAGATTGCCGAGGGCGCTCGCATCCTTCGGCTGATCGGCGGCGATCTCGTAGATGGTGTCGTCCTTGAGAATGCGTGAACGGGGCACGTCCCGGGCCCGCGCTTCGCGTTCTCGCCATGCCGCGATCTCTTTGAGAATGGCGAGTTCGATGGGTTTCTTCACCCGGAGCTTCAATCGCGTCCAGGCGTTCTCGGGATCGAGATCGTAGGTCTCGTGGGAGGTCAGGACCTCCATCTCCTCCGCCACCCAGTCGCTGCGGCCCTGATCGGCGAGGCGCTTCTCGAGGTGGTGGTAGACGTCGCGCAGGTGGGTGACGTCGGAGAGGGCGTAGTCGTACTGCTTCTGGGTCAGCGGCCGGCGGGTCCAGTCGGTGAAGCGCGACGACTTGTCGATGTGGTGGCCGCAGATGCGCTGGACGAGCTGATCGTAGGAGATCGAATCGCCGAAGCCGCAGACCATCGCCGCGACCTGGGTGTCGAACACCGGATGCGGCACGAAGCCGCCGAGATTGAAGACGATCTCGATGTCCTGGCGGCCCGAGTGGAACACCTTCATCACCCGTTCGTTCCGCATCAGCTCGAGGAAGGGAGTCATGTCGAGTCCGTCGGCCAGCGCGTCGACGACCACGGCGGTGTCGGGGCCGGCCATCTGCACGACGCAGAGCTTGGGCCAGAAGGTGGTCTCGCGCAGGAACTCGGTATCGACCGCGACATAGTCGTGGGCGGCGAGGGCGCGACAGGCGGCGGAGAGATCGGCGGTCGAAGTGATGAGATTCATGGGCCCGCTCTATAGCGCGCTTCGCTCGTCTTGTCGCCTCTTCCCGCCGCCGCGACGGGTGGCGCGCCACCGATCTCGGACGTCGCGGTCGGAGGCGTGTCGCGGGCGGGCACCGTCGGCGTGTGATGTGGCGGCGAGCCTTGTTGGTAATGCATCCGACTTGCAGTCTCGGAAGTGCGCGTTAGGGTCGGTCGAGACCGCAGGACGGCGCGGCATCCGATACGACGGCCGTGCCGCGGGAGTGACAGACGGAGACGACGGTATGAAAGGCGACGCGAAGGTCATCGATTATTTCAACCGCGGTCTGCGCAGTGAGCTGACCGCCATCAATCAGTACTGGCTCCACTATCGCATTCTCGACAACTGGGGTCTGAAGGCGATGGCGAAGGTTTGGCGCAAGGAATCGATCGAGGAGATGGAACACGCGGACGGGTTCGTCGAACGCATCCTCTTTCTCGAGGGTTTCCCCAACATGCAGCAGCTCGACCCGTTGCGCATCGGCGAGACGGTGAAGGAGGTCCTCGAGGCCGATCTCGCCGCCGAACTGGGGGCTCGCGCCCTGTATCAGGAAGCTGCCGCCTACTGCGAGCAGGTCAAGGACTACGTGTCGCGCGATCTGTTCGTGAAGGTGATGACCGACGAGGAAGGTCACATCGACTTCCTGGAGACCGAACTCGATCTGATCGGACGCATCGGTCTCGAGCTCTACACCCAGACCAAGATCGGCGAGAGCGGCTCCTGATCGGGCGGCCGACGGATGCGGTGATCGACGTCCCCGTCGCGGGGCATCGGCCGGTCGGGCCGTAACGCTCATGAAATTCGGACGAGTCCGAATTTCATGAGCCCAGTATCATTCGGCTGCGCCGGGGGGCGGCCCCTGTGCCTCGTCGCCGATGTCGTCGAGCGCCGCCGGGCAGTGGGTCGCATCGCCCGCGGTACTCTCGCGGATCAGTCGACGCAGGGTCGGGGCGCAGCGGCCGCATTGCGGGTGGCAGCCGAGATGGCCGAAGAGACAGGAGACCCGAGCCACCGAAGTGTCGGGATCTTCGATCGCCCGCCGCACGACGTGATCGCTGATGACGTTGCACGAACAGATGATCACCGAACCCCTCCCGCCGCTCGGCGGCTTCGATCGCGCCGGCACTTCGCCGCGTCTTCCGGCCGACGACCGCTCCAACGGTCTCCGCGGTCGGACGTGGTGCGCCTCGCGGTTCGGCCGATTATGCGAGACTGCATGTCATTCGCAAGATGTCATTTCTGCATGGTCGACGATGGAGCCCGAGGCGATGCCCCGGAGCGGATCGGTCGGTAGGACGTCGGTGGGTGCGGCGTGCATGGCGGGCGGGACGCCGGTACGACCGGTCTCGGGGACGGATGGCGCTCTCCTCGGCGCACGGACGTCGCTCGCGCCCCGTTTTCGCCGCATCGGCGGTCTTCCTTTTCTCACCCGGCCGGCGCGTCAGGCCGAGCGCGGGAGGACGGTCCGAGATGATCACGCGTGCGACGACGACCGCGGTCCTGCTGCTCGCCCTCACCACCGCCGCCTCCGCCGCCTCGCCGGCCGGACGCTGGATCGCCACCGAGATCGGCGGCCTGCCGGTGGCGCGCGGGGTGGAGACGACCCTCGATCTCGACATCGAGGGTCGAGTCTCCGGTAAGGGCGGCTGCAACCGCTACGGCGGGTCCGCGACGGTGGGCGAGGGCAGCATCGCCTTCGGCATGATGCGTTCGACCCGCATGGCCTGCCAGGCTCCCGAGATGGACCAGGAGGTGCGCTTCCATCGCGCCCTCGCCCGTGCCGGCGGCTGGCGGGCCGACGACGATCGGCTGGTGCTCACCGATGCGGCCGGCGGGGTGGTGGCGCACTTCCTGCGCCGCCGCTGAGATCCGCCGGCACCGTCGGCGCGAACGGGCATGGCCGACGTTCGCGAAGCTTGACAAGACCGGATGCCCATGCGCTTTTGCCGCCGACTTTCGCACCCTCGCGGGTTCGATCGCGCGATCGGATTCGCTCGGGGCCTCGGGCCGCGTTTCCGCGCCGCGCCCGCCGTCGGATCATCTCGGAAAGAGACGCCATCATGCATCGCTATCGCTCCCACACCTGCGGACAACTGACGGCGGCGAACGCCGGCTCGACCGCCCGGCTCTCGGGCTGGGTGCACCGGGTGCGCGATCACGGCGGCCTCCTGTTCATCGACCTGCGTGACCACTACGGCATGACCCAGGTGGTGTGCGATCCCGACAGCGCCGCCTTCAAGACGGCCGAGACGGTGCGCGGCGAGTGGGTGATCCGCATCGACGGCGAGGTGAAGAAGCGCACCGCGGAGACGATCAACGCCAATCTGCCGACCGGCGAGATCGAGGTCTTCGCCCGCGAGATCGAGGTGCTGTCGACCGCCAAGGAGCTGCCGCTGCCGGTGTTCGGCGAGCCGGACTATCCGGAGGACACCCGCCTCAAGTATCGCTTCCTCGATCTGCGCCGCGAGACGCTGCACAAGAACATCGTCACCCGGACGAAGATCATCCGCTCGATGCGCAATCGCATGGAGGAGATCGGCTTCACCGAGTATTCGACGCCGATCCTGACCGCGTCGTCGCCGGAGGGCGCGCGCGACTTCCTGGTGCCGAGCCGCATCCATCCCGGCAAGTTCTTCGCCCTGCCGCAGGCGCCGCAGCAGTACAAGCAGCTGCTGATGGTCGCCGGCTTCGACCGCTACTTCCAGATCGCGCCGTGCTTCCGCGACGAGGATCCGCGCGCCGACCGCCTGCCCGGCGAGTTCTACCAGCTCGACCTCGAGATGAGCTTCGTCACCCAGGACGATGTGTTCGAGACGATGGAGCCGGTGCTGCGCGGCGTCTTCGAGGAGTTCGGCGAGGGCAAGCCGGTGACGCAGGTGTTCCCGCGCATCCCCTATGACGTGTCGATGCGCAAGTATGGCTCGGACAAGCCGGATCTGCGCAACCCGATCGAGATGCAGGCGGTGACCGAGCATTTCGCCGGCTCCGGCTTCAAGGTCTTCGCCGGCATGATCGCCAACGATCCCAAGGTCGAGATCTGGGCGATCCCGGCCAAGACCGGCGGCAGCCGCGCCTTCTGCGACCGGATGAACGGCTGGGCGCAGTCGGAAGGTCAGCCGGGGCTCGGCTACATCTTCTGGCGCGAGGGCGAGGAGGGCGGCGCCGGCCCGCTCGCCAAGAACATCGGTCCGGAGCGCACCGAAGCGATCCGCGCCCAGATGGGGCTCGGCGTCGGCGATGCCTGCTTCTTCGTCGCCGGGCGGCCGGAGAAGTTCGTCAAGTTCGCCGGCGACGCCCGCGTCCGCGTCGGCAAGGAACTGGGGCTCACCCAGGAAGACCAGTTCGCGCTGTGCTGGATCGTCGACTTCCCCTTCTACGAGTGGGACGAGGACGAGAAGAAGGTCGAGTTCGCGCACAACCCGTTCTCGATGCCTCAGGGCGGCCTCGAGGCGCTGACGACGCAGGACCCGCTCAGCCTCAAGGCCTTCCAGTACGACATGGTGTGCAACGGCTACGAGATCGCCTCGGGCTCGATCCGCAACCAGTCGCCGGAGGCGATGGTCAAGGCGTTCGAGCTGGTGGGGCTCTCCAAGGCCGACGTCGAGGAGCGCTTCGGCGGCATGTACCGCGCCTTCCAGTACGGCGCCCCGCCGCACGGCGGCATGGCGGCGGGTGTCGACCGGGTGGTGATGCTGTTGGTCGGCGCCGAGAACCTGCGCGAGATCACGCTCTTCCCGATGAACCAGCGTGCCGAGGACCTGCTGATGGGCGCGCCGTCGGCTGCGACGCCGAAACAGTTGCGCGAACTGCACATCCGGTTGAACCTGCCGAACTGAGGCGGGCGCCGACATCACCGACGACGCGAGGGGACCCGATCGGGTCCCTTCTGCGTTTCGCGGCGGTCGGCGCCGGCGGCGGCGAGGGGATGGCCATGGCGAACGCGGCCTCGGGGAAGAAGCGTGGTGGTGGTGCGAGCGGCAAGGGCGGCGCACCGCGATCGACCGGGATGGCCTGGACGGTGATCGTTCTCGGCTCGGTGCCGCTCGGCTTCGGGCTGTGGGGCCTGAAGCAGGGGCTCGAGACCCTGCGCTGGCCGAAGGTCGAGGCGGAGATCGTCGACAAGCGGCTCATCCTGCGAGACGACACGCCGACCCGTGGCGGGGTTCAGGTCGGCCACGTCCGTATCCAGGAGCGAACCGAATTCGCCGCCTTCGCGGTGCTGTTCCGCTACACGGCGGCCGGTGAGGTCCGGCTCGGCGCCGGGGTCGAGCGCGGCGATCTCGGGCTGCAGAATTCGGCGAAGTCACGCGAACAGGACAACGCTCATCCGGTCGGCGCCAAGGTCATGGTGGTGGTCGATCCGCAGGATCCCGACGACGCCTATCTTCTCGCCGGGCCGAGTTCGGCGGCCAAGATGTTGAGCGCGGTCGGCGCCGGCATGGTGCTGATCGGCCTGTGGATGCGCTCCCTCATGCGCCGTGGGATCGGCTCGGGCGCGCCGGCGGACGAGGTCTGACGGCGTCTCGAACCGCGCCGGGAGAGACCTCCGTCGGGCGCAGAGCGCGCCGCGTCAGATTTCCATCAGATCGCGGCCGACGACCAGTTCGCCGGAGAAATGCGGGCGTACTGCGTCGTACCACACCTCATCGGCGGGGAAGCCGCCGGGGACGAGGTGGGAGAGCACCAGCTTCTTCACGCCCGCGCGCGTGGCGATGTCGCCGACCTGTTCGGTGGTGGTGTGGCTGGCCAGCAGGTGCTCGCGCAGGGTTCGGGCGTTGGGCTCGCTGGCGATCAGCGGATCGAGCGAGGGCAGGTGCATCACCTCGTGCACCAGCACGTCGGCGCCCTCGGCGAGGCGGATCAGTGCGTCGCAGGGGCGCGTGTCGCCGGAGAAGACGATCGACCGGTCGGGGCAGTCGAAGCGATAGGCGAAGGCCGGCTCGACCGGCGGGTGTTCGACCACCGCTGCGGTGACCCGTACGTTGTCGTCGGCATGGACGAAGCCGGTTTCGGTGATCTCGCGGGTGTGGACGATGCGGCGCAGGTCCGGGCGGCCTTCGTCGGCGATACGGGTGCGGATGTCGTAGTCGTTCATCAGCAGGAACAGCCGCATCATCTCGGCGAGCGGCGGCGGGCCGAAGAGGTCGACGCGCTCGGCGATGTCGGCCGACCAGGTGAGCAGCACCAGATTGCCGATGTCGGCGTTGTGGTCGGAGTGGTGGTGGGTGAGGAAGACACCGCGGATCGAGGCGAGCCCGACCTTGGCCATCACCAACTGTCGGGCGACGCCGTTGCCGCAGTCGACGACGTAGGAGGCGCCGTTCACCGTCACCACCTGTGACGGTGCCGCCCGGTTCGGCTTCGGCGTCGGCCCGCCGGCGGTGCCGAGCAGGATCACTCGCGACGTCACGGTGGCATCGGCGTTCATGCGGCGTCTCCCGGCGGCGGTAGGCGGTGGTCGGGCGGGGTCAGGCCCGGCGCGGCGGCGGCCGGCGATCTCCCGCCGGCGAGCTTCGGCGATCCATCGGCCACTGACAAGCACTCCCACGAACGGCAGCGACCGATCCGATTCGGTCGTATCGTGAGGGCGCCGTGCAGCCGCGGCCTTCAGCGGGGGGCTGGGAGAGGTGCGGAGAGGAGGGCGTGGACGGCGCGGGCGGTCAGTCCTCTTCCTGCGCGTCGGTGGCGATCTGTTGCGGGAGGCCGGTGCCCTGCGCCTTGGCCATCGTCGCCGGCACCTTGCCCCATTTGCCGGGAGCGCCGCGCATGGCGAAGTAACTGCCGCAGCCGTATTTCCAGTCGCGCGGCGTGCCGATGTCGACGTGGATCATGTGGGGGTGGCAGTAGGTGCCGACACCGCCGATACCGGGAACGGTGCGGGCGTAGGCGGCGAGTTCGGCGGCGCCGACATTGTTGATCTGGATGTCGACGGCGGCACACTGACGGTGCAGCGAGCCCTGCCGGCCGCGATCGCGGAAGCCGGAGGTGATCACCACCTTCTGCTGATAGCGGTTCTCGATCCGCCGCAGGATGTCGACCAGTTCGGGCTTGAGACAGGCCGTCTCGACCGACCCCGTCTGCAGCACGTAGGGAACGCCGAAGGGCGTGTCGATCTTGGTCCGGCCCGGCGGTTTCACCGGCTCGGTCGGGCTGGAGAAGAAGCCGAGAACGTTGCCGGACGGCGGCGCCTCCGGCGGTGCCGCGCGGATCGGGGCCACTTCGAGCGGGGGCTGCGACGACGGCCCCAGCGAGGCGAGCAACAGCGGACGCGGCTTCGGCAGCGGCAGGCGGGTCGGCTCGACGTTCGGTCGCGCCCGTGGCATCGGCAGGGCGAGCGGGACGATCGCTTCGTCGTCCTCGTCGTCTTCCCGCAGACGAGCCGAGACGGTCGGCGGCGCGTCGATGACGCGATCGATCACCATGTTGCCACCGGAAGCCGTCGGGTCGGTCGGCGCGAAGGCCATGGTCGACAGCGAGGCGGTGGCGAACGAGCCGGCTTCCGACCCGGTCATCTCGCCGGTGCCGGGGACCACGGCGCCGACCGTGTCGGCGATCGCCGCGGCGCGGACGGGTAGGGGCAGGCGGTCGGCCTTCGTCGCGGCGGTCTCGATTGCCAGGGCGATCTCCTCGACCTGTTGCGTCGACAGCGCGGCGTGGGCGGCGATCGTCGCGACGCCGGCGGCGACGACGACCGCGCCGGCCACGGCGCCGAACCCGGCGTACCGCAGAAGCGCACCGCGGTCGGCGGTGGAATCCGTGTTCGGGCGCGAGAAGACGATGAAGCGACGCACCACGGCGAGACGGTCGTGGAGCGAGTCGATCAGGGTCGCGAGTTGCCGGCGGGCCCGATCGAGCGCGGACGCGTCGTCGGAGCTTTCACCGATGTTGATCCCCGCGGCCAACCGCACGGTGGCGCGCAGTCCACGCTCGACGGGCGCTTCGGGGTCGCTCATTCGGCCTCGGGCTTCTTCTCTTACGACCGGCGACGTCACGTCGCGCATCTCATTCCGGCGGATCGGCGCCGGTTCGGTCGCGCGCAGGACGGCGCGACCCTAGTCGATTTGCGCCACCGGGTAAACACCTCGCGGCGACGAACCCGGTGTGCTCCACCGCCGGCGCGCGATGCGCGAGTGGTCGCGTCCGGTCGGCACCGCGTCCGATCTGTGCGGGCGCCGGAAGCGGGATCCCGATCCGTCGGGACCCCGCGCCGTCGGCATCAGTCGTTGGCCTTGACGTCGGCGCCGAGCACCGTCGGCAGCGACTGCGGCGCCATCATCGCGGCACCCATGATCTCGGCCACCGGGGTCGGCTTGGCCGGGTTCGCGGAGACGGTGAGCGACTTCGGCGCCTTGAGGAAGGCTGAGGCCGCCGTGGCGATCTTCGCTTCGAAGTCCTTGTTGCCGATCGCCGACACCAGCATCGGCACCATAGCGCCGAGCTGCTGGACCAGCGCCTGTTCCGGGATGCCCTGCTTCTTGGCCTGGGAGGCGAGCACCCGCTTGACCAGCGAGGCATCGTCGTAGCGCAGCGACAGCTTCTCCACGGTGAGGCCCTGCATCAGCTCCATCTGCTTGGCCTGGTCGCCCTCGGTCTTCTTGAACGCCTCCACCACCGCCGGCGTGAGGCCGCCCAGGGTGAAGTTGAGCTTGAGACCACCGATCTCGGCACCGGTGACGGAGAGCTGGTCGATGACGAGGCGGCCGGTCTTGTCGTCCCAGGACCCGGTGAGGCCGGCGTCGAGCATGACCTTGGAGTAGCCGAGTTCGAAGAAGTCCTTGAGCTGCGGATCGTTCGCTTCGAGGGGAACCTCGAGGCCCTTCATCTCGAGGCCGGCCTTGCGCGGCACACCGGCGACGAAGTCCGAGGTCGTCACCGTGATCGCGGCGATCGGGACGGTCTTGTCCTTGTCGTCGGTGATCGAGATGCCGGTCGCCTCGGCCCGGTCGAAGCGCTCGCCGGTGGTGGTCTTGGCGCGGATCTTCTCCGGCGACTGGCCGACGTAGTTGACGATCTTCAGCGAGGCGATGGCGATGGTGGCGTCGTCACTCTCGATCTCGACATCGGTGGCGGCGATCTGGTCGGCGGTGAAGCCACCGTCGGCGGTCGGCTTGGCGCCGGTGTAGGTGACCGCGGCGGCGGTGAGCGTCGTGCTCTTGCCGTCGTGCTCCATGGTGGTTTCGGAGTCGGTGACGGTGAAGGCCGCATCGCCGCCGCTCACCGATTCCCACTTCACCTCGGTGGCGCCCGCGGCCTTGCTCGCCTCGGCGACGATCGACAGCACCTTGTCGCGCATCGCCTGGGCCGACGCCGGGGCGATCGGTGCGGTCAGCGCGAGCAGGGCGGCGAGAGATACCGCGGCGAGACCGCGCTTCCGGATCGAATTCGTCATCTTCGCCATCTCCTCGTTGTCGGTCGGGCGTTCTGGTCTGGAGCGTTCGATGCCTTCCTCGCAGCCGGATGCGGCGAAGAAAGGGCATTCCGTCGGGGCATCATCACTCGGTTCGCAAGCGCGCGTCCAGTCGTTCGGCGAGGCGAGCGAGATCGTCGCTCGTCTCGAGGATTTCGACGATCGGCACCGGCGCCGGCGGGCGGACCTCCAGCGTGATCGATGTCGTCCGGTCGAGAAACCGTCGCGCTTCTTCCACCATCCTGCGGCGGCGGGTCGGATCGCGCACCTCGGCGAAGAGCGCCGACATCTCCTTGGCGAGGCGGCGGCGAACCTTCTCCGTCGTCGTCCTGTCGTCGCGGGCGAGTTTGCGGATCAGGCGACCGACGAAGGAGGCGTCGACACAGGTCGCCGACGCTTCGACGAGACCGATCCCGGGAAGCGCATCGGGGATGGTCTCGGGGTGCAGGAACAGCGACGCCGGGATGCCGGCGAGGCGCGCCTTCACCTCGATCCGCCCCATGTCGGCGATCGCCAGATCGGCCGTGTCGACCGCGATCTCCTTCGCCGTTTCGTTCCAGGCGAGGCGCAGGGCGGCGGAGATGTCGAGCTCTGCATAACCGAGGTCGCCGAGCACCCGCCGGCCTTCGGCGTCGGCGAGGCCGGTCGGCACGACGAAATGATCGAGCTTGGCCGAAACCGTCGTCGGCACGGCGCGCCGGAAGCGGTCGAGGTCGATCACCAGCGCTCCCAGTCTGATCGCCGGCACCCCCGGCTCCGCCACCTCGAATCGTTCGACATCGAAATGGCCGAGCCGCGGCATCAGCGACGAGGGGTCGATCTCGGCTCCCACCGCGCCGGCCTCCAGGGCGCGACGCAGATCGTCGCCGTCGGGAAAGGCCAGATCGCGGGCCGTCATCCGCGCGAGGCGCAGGATCGCTTTCGGCGCGACGATGTCGACGCCCTCCACCGTGAGCTCATCGAGGCGCTCGCCGGAAAAAGCGCCGACGGCGATCCGCGCCACGTCGGCATGGTCGAGATCCGGCCCGGTGAGGTGAAAGCCCTCGATCGTCCATCCCTCGTCGCGGGTCGCCAGGAACAGCTCCAACAACACCCGTGCCGCATCGCCCCGCGAGGCGTCGGGCGATCCGACGAGGAAGCGGTCGATCAGGCGCCCGAGCGGCGCCGGGCCGCGACCGATCCGGCGCGCACCGATGCGCATCGCCTGGAGCGACAGGACCGCATCGCCGGTTTCGAGCGCGACCGGGCCGGTCCGCAACCCGTCCATCGAGGTGAGGAGGGCCGCGTCACGTTCGGCGCCTTCGGCTCCGCCGTCGTCGAAGACCCGGCGCCAGACCGTCGGATCGAACCCGAGGAGCTCCGTATCGGCGACGGTCAACCGGGCCCTGCCGACCGCAGCGATCGCATCGAGGGTCGCGCGGGCGAAGGCGAGCCGTTCGATCCGCCCACCGGCGAGCCCGGTCAGCGCCACCGTCTCGGCCGTCGCTTCGGTGTGTTCGGACCCGTCCGCCCGGCGGCTCGAGAAACCGAATCGACCGATCGTGGCGCGGCCGACGGCGACGGCGTCGTAGACCCGCGTCGCCGCCAGCGACGAGGTGATGGGTCGATCCGGATCGATCGACGGCCGATCGAAGGTCGGGATCGCGACGTCGGCGAGGGCGACATCGGCGAGTTCGAGCGCGATGGTCTCGTCGCCCTGCGTCGTCGACATCGTGAGTCGCGGGAGGTCGAGGCCGCGCAGGGCGAAGCCGCCCCCGGGGCGCTCGGAGAGGTCGGCGATCGTCACCGAGGGAACGGTGATGCGGATCGGCACGCCGCCCTCGGTCGGCACAGTGATCGTCAGGTCGCGTAATTCGACGCGATCCTCGCCGGTGGAGCGGGAGAGGCCGCCCCATTCGACGGTCCGTCCGGCCGCCCGTGCCGACGACGCCCAGGCGTCGAGGAGACGTTCGGTCGTCTCACCGGCCAAGGCGGTGGCGGCCGAGACCGCGACGACGATCGCGGCGAGGATCGCCGAGGTTCGGCGCGGCGGAACGGGGCATCGACGACCGACGAGGCTCATGGCCGCTCCTGGCCGCCGGCACCACGGACCCCGCCATCCCGTCGCCGGAGTGGGGACGGGCGAGACGCGCACCCCGACGACATCGCAGCGACCGGCGGAGAGGGGGCGGGGAGGCCGATTCGCGCCCGCGGCGGAGGCGGAATCGGCCATCTTCAGATCCTGTTTACCACGCGTGGCGGACACTCGCCGAGACCTCGAACGAATCCGGAGAGCCCTTGCGCAACCGAGGCCGCAATCTGCTGGTGGCGATCTTCGTGGTCGTCCTGATCGGCGTCACGCCCTACCTGCTGGGGCGGGCGGTGCTGCGCGTCCATGCCGACAAGATCGGCCGGGCCGAACTGCTGTCGATCGCCGAGCAGGAACTGCGGCGCGCCGAGAGCGCCGTCGCCGAGGCGGTCACGGCGCTGCGCGACGCCGATCGCGCCGGCATCTCCGACTGCACCGGCGCCAAGGTGGCGCGTCTCGGCGACATGGCGGCCCGCTCGCGCTTCGTCCGCCGGATGGGGCTGGTCGACGCCGCCGGATACGCCATGTGTTTCGATCCGCCGACGGCCAAGCGTCGCGGTGCCGTGCTCTTCGACGTCGCCGAAGCCCGGCAGGTGACGATCACCCTTCTCGACCCGGAGCGTATCCCCGATGTGGTGCCGGGAACCGTGCTCGTCGCCTGGCACACCGCAGCGGGAGCCCATCTGGTGGCCGAACTGACCGCTTCGGTCGTCGACGTCGATGCCGGAGCCGAATACCTGCGCGGCTCCCGCCACCTCGCCCTTCTCATCGGCGACGCCGACGTCTGGGCCTCGGCCGGGGTGCGGCCGACCGGAGCGGATGTCGTCTCGCAGCAGGCGCGGTCCGATCATTTCCCACTCACCGCGAGGGCCGAGATCTCCGCCGCGGCACTCTACGAACTGGTGCGGCCGCTCGAGGCGACGCTCGCCATCGGGACGCTCGCCGGAACCACCGTGCTCATCGGCATCGCCTTCCTGATCTACTGGAAGCCGACCTCGGAGGTCGACGACGAGATCCTGGTGGCGCTGCGGCGCGAGGAGTTCGTGCCCTATTTCCAGCCGGTGATGAACATCGACACCGGCCGCATCGAGGGCTGCGAGATGCTGGTGCGCTGGATCCGTCCGGACGGAACCACGGTGTCGCCCGGCGCCTTCATGTCCTATTGCGAGACCTCCGGCCACGTCTTCGAGATGACGCGGCTCCTGATGCGCACCTCGGTCGCCCAGCTCGGCGCCCTCTACGCGCGCCACCCCGAACTGAAGCTGTCGATCAATCTCTTCGCCGGCCATTTCGCCGACCGGCGGATCATCGAGGACGTCGTCGCCATCTTCGAGGGGACGTCGATCGCCTTCGATCAGCTGGTCTTCGAGGTGACCGAGCGCTATCCGCTGCGCGACATCGTCCAGGCCCGCAAGATCATCGCCGAGTTGCACGCTCTGGGCTGCCGCGTGGCGCTCGACGACACCGGCACCGGCCACGGCGGACTGGCCTACATCCAGCAGCTCGGCATCGACATCGTGAAGATCGACAAGATGTTCATCGACGCGATGGGCTCCGACCTCGGCGCCTCCACCATCGTCGACGTGCTGGTCGAACTGGCCAATTCGCTCGGCATGGGCGTCGTCGCCGAGGGCGTGGAGAACCAGGAGCAGCTCGAACGGCTGCGCGAGAAGGGCGTCACCTCGGCTCAGGGCTACGTCTTCGCGCCGGCACTTCCGGCCAAACTGTTCATCGACCTCGCCGAGGGCATGCTGTCGCGCCGCCGCGGATCGGCGGCAGCGGCGGAGAGCGCCGCCGACAGCGAAGCGGCCTGACGCGCCCGTCCCATCACCCGACGCGATGGAGCCGCCGGGCCGCTCGGATCGCGGTGCCCCGGCGTTCGCTCGTCGCCGCGGCGGGAGCGGGGGCGCTTCGCGACCTCGCGCATCGGTCGGAGCCGGGTGCGGCGCAGCGCGCGGGGTCCGCGCGATCGGGCCGTTCCCAGCGACGCGGAACATGCTCTAACCTCGACGGATGACCGCCACCGTCTTCGCCGCCGTCCTTCTCTCCGCCGTGCTCCACGCCGGTTGGAACGTCCTGGTGAAACGGACCGACGATCCGCGAGCCACGGCGATGCTCGTGGTCATCGGCGCAGGTTTCGTCGCGGCGGCGATCCTGCCCTTCGTCGATCCACCGGCGGCGGCGAGCCTGCCGTGGCTGGCGGGGGCGGTGGTGTTGCAGGTCGTCTACGTCCTGCTCCTCGCCACCGCCTACCGCGTCGCCGACATGAGCCTCGTCTACCCGACGATGCGCGGCAGTGCTCCGATGATCGTCACGGCGGTGTCGATCGGGCTTCTCGACGAACGCCTGTCGGCAACCGCCTGGTTCGGTATCGCCACCATCGCCCTCGGCATCCTGTCGCTCGCCCTCGGGGCGCGCCGCACCGGCGGCGGTCGGGGCGTGGCGATCGCCCTCCTCACCGCCTGCGCCATCGCCGGTTCCACCCTGGTCGACGGTCGTGGTGTCCGTCTCTCCGGCTCTCCTGTCGCCTACACCCTGTGGGAAGGGCTCCTGACCGGGCTTCCCTTCCTCGGATGGGCGATCGTCTTCGGCGGTGCCCGCTTCCGCGCCCATGCGCGCCGCCACTTCGTCGCCGGCCTCGCCGGCGGCGTCGGCACCACCGCGTCCTACGGCGTGGCGCTGTGGGCGATGACCCAGGCGCCGGTCGCCCTGGTGGCGGCGCTACGCGAGACCTCGATCGTCTTCGGCCTGATCCTCGCGCGCCTCGTCCTCGGCGAACGGGCCGGCGGGCGGCGCCTCGCCGCCGCGGGCCTCATCCTCCTCGGCGCCGCCGTGCTCCGGGCGGCCTGAGTTCGCCTCGTTCGGCGCCGAGACACCGGTTCGGCCGTCGACGGACCGGACGGTCCGATGCGAGCCGCGACGGGCCCGGCGAGACCGATCGCGACGCGGTAGGGACGTCGCAACGTCCGACACGCGTGATCGGACCCGTTCGTGCCGCGATGCGCCGGAGGGAGCGACGATCGTTTCCGGGCGCCGAGAGCGGGCGAAGCCCCTTCGATCCGACCGAATGGATAAGATCACCTCGTCCGCCCCCGGGGCGTTCGCTCGCGACGGAACATCGAAGGGCCTGGCCGAGCCACTCCACCGAGACCACTACCGATCGCGTGTCGCGGGACGGCCCGGCCATCGCAACTCGGCGCTTGACGAAAGAACAAAACACGAACATGATGTGGATATCGGGTGGATATCCCGTCGAAGGAGGGTCCCATGGCTCATCTGGTTCGCGGTTTCGTTCGTGAGTTCGCCTCGTTCGGTGCGCTGCTGGCTTTCGTCGCGATGGTCACCATGTGGAGCGATCTGATCGCGCGGGCGGCGCGTTTCTGAGAACATGTCATGAATATTCGGCGGATCTCGATCGCCCGCCCGCGACCGGAAAGGCGAGGAGCGCGGGCCGGTGCCGGCCGAAGGCGCGACCGCGATCGCGCCGGTGGTGGCGCGAGGATCTCGGGGACGGCGGCGGAGACGGGCATCCTCCGCGTTGACGAGGTCCCGCCGGCGACGACACTTGTCGGCGCGCCGACCGCGACTCGCGATCGGTGCCGGGAGGGTGGGCGACATGGTCGAGACGAACCGGACGGAGCGAGGCGGAGGGGTGGGTGTCGGCTTCGTCCACCTGCGCGTCCATTCCGCCTATTCGCTGCTCGAAGGTGCCTTGCCACTCGGCCGCCTCGTCGAGCTCGCCAAGGCCGACGGCCAGCCGGCCCTCGGGCTCACCGACACCGGCAACCTCTTCGGCGCGTTGGAATTCTCCGAGAAGGCCGCCGACAAGGGGCTGCAGCCGATCGTCGGCTGCCAGATCGCCGTCGACTTCGCCGATCACGCCGGCGAGCCGGGACGGCGGACGACGCTGGTCGAGAAGCATCCTTCGCTGGTTCTGATCGCGGCGACCGAGACCGGCTGGACGAACCTCGTCCGCCTCGATTCGCGCGCCTTCCTCGGCACCGAGGGTGCCGAGACGCCGCATGTCACCGTCGACGACCTCGCCGAGTTCGCCGAGGGGCTGATCGTGCTCACCGGCGGGCCGACCGGGCCGATCGATCGGGCGCTCGTCGGCGGGCAGGCCGATCTCGCCCGCCGCCGCATCGAGCGCCTCGCCGCCCTCTTCGGCGATCGCCTCTACGTCGAACTCCAGCGCCACGGCCTCGACGAGGAGAGGACGGCCGAGGTCGGGCTGATCGATCTCGCCTACGACCTCGGCCTGCCGCTCGTCGCCACCAACGAGCCCTTCTTCCCCGCGCGCGACGACTACGAAGCCCACGACGCGCTGATCGCCATCGCCGAGGGCAAGGTGCTGATCGAGGAGGATCGCCGCCGCCTCACCCCCGAACACCACTTCAAGAGCCGCGCCGAGATGATGGCGCTCTTCGCCGATCTGCCCGAGGCGCTCGCCTCCACCGTCGAGATCGCCCGGCGCTGTTCCTGGCGCCCGTTGAAGCGCAAGCCGCTCCTGCCGCGGTTCACCGGCTCGGGGGCCGATGCGGAAGCGGCGGAAGCATCGGAGATGCGGGCCCAGGCGCTCGCCGGGCTCGAGCGCCGGCTCGCCATACACGGCCCGGCGCCGGGGCGCAGCGCGCAGGACTATCGCGACCGGCTCGATTTCGAGCTCGGCATCATCGAGAAGATGAAGTTCCCCGGCTACTTCCTGATCGTGTCGGACTTCATCAAATGGGCGAAGGAGCACGGCATCCCGGTCGGGCCGGGCCGCGGTTCGGGTGCCGGCTCGCTGGTCGCCTGGTCGCTGACCATCACCGATCTCGATCCCTTGCGTTTCGCCCTGCTCTTCGAGCGCTTCCTCAACCCCGAGCGCGTGTCGATGCCCGACTTCGACATCGACTTCTGCCAGGACCGGCGCGAGGAGGTGATCCGCTACGTCCAGGAGAAATACGGCCGCGATCAGGTCGCCCAGATCATCACCTTCGGCACGCTGCAGGCGCGCGCCGTGCTGCGCGACGTCGGCCGCGTGCTGCAGATGCCCTATGGCCAGGTCGATCGGCTGTGCAAGCTGGTGCCGCAGAACCCGGCCAATCCGGTGACGCTCAAGCAGGCGGTCGACGGCGAGCCCAAGCTGCAGGAGGCGCGGGTCGAGGAGCCGATCGTCGACAAGCTGATCGACATCGCGATGAAGCTCGAGGGGCTCTATCGCCACGCCTCGACCCATGCCGCCGGCATCGTCATCGGCGACCGACCGCTCGATCGGCTGGTGCCGCTCTACCGCGATCCGCGCTCCGACATGCCGGTCACCCAGTACAACATGAAGTGGGTGGAGAGTGCCGGTCTGGTGAAGTTCGACTTCCTCGGGTTGAAGACGCTGACGGTGCTGTCCACCGGGGTGAAGCTCGTCGCCCGGCGTGGCATCGACGTCGATCTCGCGCAGCTGCCGCTCGACGACCCGGCGACCTACGCGCTCTTGGCCAAGGGCGAGACCGTCGGCGTGTTCCAGCTGGAATCGACGGGTATGCGCAAAGCGATCGCCGACATCCGGCCCGACCGCTTCGAGGACATCATCGCTCTCGTCGCCCTCTACCGGCCCGGCCCGATGGCCAACATCCCGGTCTACGGCGCCCGCAAGCAGGGGCTGGAGCAACCCGACTACATGCATCCCCTCCTGGAGTCGGTGCTGAAGGAGACCTTCGGCATCATCGTCTACCAGGAGCAGGTGATGCAGATCGCGCAGATCCTGTCGGGCTATTCGCTCGGCGAAGCCGATCTGTTGCGCCGCGCCATGGGCAAGAAGATCAAGGCCGAGATGGACACCCAGCGGGTGCGTTTCGTCGACGGCGCGCTGAAACAGGGCCTGACCAAGGACCACGCGAACACCATCTTCGACCTGCTGGCCAAGTTCGCCGACTACGGCTTCAACAAATCCCATGCCGCGGCCTATGCGCTGGTCGCCTATCACACCGCCTGGATGAAGGCAAACCATCCGGTCGAGTTCCTGGCCGCGACCATGACCCTCGACATGTCGAACACGGACAAGCTCGCCGACTTCCGCCGCGAGGCGATCCGCCTCGGCATCGGCGTCGAGCCGCCGTCGATCAATCGGTCGCGCGAATATTTCGACGTCGCCGACGGGGCGATCCTCTATTCGCTCGCCGCGGTGAAAGGGGTGGGCGGTCAGGCGGTCGAGCACATCGTCGCGGCGCGCGGTTCACGGCCGTTCCGCGACCTCGCCGACTTCGCCGCTCGCATCGACCCCAAGCAGGTCAATCGACGCACGTTGGAGAGTCTCGTCGCGGCCGGTGCCTTCGACGAGATCGAGCCCGACCGGGCGCGGCTCACCGAGGGTCTCGACATGATCATGGCGGCGGCGATCCGGGCGCGCGACGATGCCTCGGCCGGGCAGGGGGCGCTCTTCGGGGGTGGGCCGGTGGCCGAGCCGATCCGCCTGCCGCAGGTCGCCGGCTGGATGCCGGCCGAGCGGCTGAACCGGGAGCACGCCGCGATCGGCTTCTATCTCTCCGCCCATCCGCTCGACGAGTACCGGGTGGTGCTCGACAAGATGCGGGTGCAGATGTGGCGCGAGTTCGAGGCGGCGGTGAAGCGCGGCGCGAGCTTCGGCCGCCTCGCCGGCACGGTGACCTCGCGCCAGGAGCGCAAGACCAAGACCGGCAACAAGATGGGCATCGTCCGCATTTCCGACCCGACCGGGTCCTACGAGGCGGTGATCTTCTCGGAAGGGCTGGCGCAGTACCGCGAGCTGCTCGACGCCGGGCAGTCGGTGATCGTCTACGCCTCGGCGGAAGAGCGCGCCGAGGGCGTTTCCGTGCGCATCGAAAAAGTCGAGCCGCTCGACCTGTTGGCGGCACGCGAGCAACAGAACCTACGGGTCTTCCTGCGTGATCCCGGCCCGGTCGACAGCCTCGCCCGCCATCTCGGCGAGCGCGGCGAGGGTGAGGTGTCGCTGGTGTTGCTCATCGGCGAGGGGCGGCAGGAGGTCGAGGTCCGCCTCCCCGGCAAGTATCGCGTCTCGCCGCAGATCGCCGGGGCGCTCAAGACCGTGCCGGGGGTGGTGCAGGTACAATTGGTATGAGCGGGCGCGCGGGCGGAGGATCTCATCCCCGCCCGCGGTAGGGCGGAACTCCCTGGTCGGGGATCCACAGATCCTCCGGCGGCTTGCCGGTCGACCAGAAGACGTCGATCGGGATGCCGCCGCGCGGGTACCAGTAGCCGCCGATGCGCAGCCACTGCGGGGCGAGCAGATCGACGAGGCGGCGACCGATGGCCACGGTGCAGTCCTCGTGGAAGGCGCCGTGGTTGCGGAAGGCGGCGAGATAGAGCTTCAGCGACTTCGATTCGACCAACCAGGGGCCCGGCACGTAGTCGATGACGAGATGGGCGAAGTCGGGCTGGCCGGTCACCGGGCAGAGCGAGGTGAACTCCGGGACGGTGAAGCGGGCGAGGTAGCGCGTGTCGGGGTGCGGGTTCGGGACGCGGTCGAGCACCGCCTCTGCGGGCGAGGCGGGAAGGCGGCTCGGGTGACCGAGTTGCAGGCCGTGGGGGTCGAATTCCATCGTCGTCGGGTCCTTCTCGTCGTCGCCGGTGCTGCGCTGCCTCGTCCGAAACCTCCGTCCTACATAATCGCGCCGCGACGATCCGTCATCGGGAGGGGGCGACTACCACGCGGAGATGACGTCGGTGATCCGCCGAGCGAAGGCCTCGACCGCTTTCGGGCGTACCTTTTCCGCGTCGTAGAGGGAGAGGAACTGCAGTCGGCAGTTCGGCGCGCAGGTTCCCAGGATCGCGGCACGCAGGATCCGGCGGACCGGGCGCCGCAGGACGAACCGGTCGACCCACCAGGGCGAGCCGAGCGTGGTGACGGCGAGGGTCCGGCGCAACCCGAAGAGCCGCGGGCGGATGGCCTTCAGGCCTTCGCCATGGTCGTAGGCCGTGCCGGGGGCGAAGACGCGGTCGAACCAGCCTTTGAGGGCCGCGGGAAACCCGAACCACCAGGTCGGAAAGATCAGGACGAGCGCCTCGGCCCAGACCAGATCGTCGAGGAGGTCGGGCACTTGCGAGCGGTATCGCGGCTGGTAGTAGGCCGCCCGTTCCGCGGCCGACAGGCGCGGGTCGAAGCCATCGGCGTCGAGGTCGAGAACCCGCACCTCGAAGCCGTGGGCACGACAGGCCGCGGTCGCGGTCTCGGCGAGGAAGCGGCAGAGGCTGTTCGCGGCGGGATGAGAGAGGACGACGAGGACGCGCATACGACCTTCTCGCCGGGATCGGCGGCCGGTGCAAGGCGCAGGACTTCCGCCATCCGCTGAATGCCGGGGTATGCAGAGCATCCGCGATCGGCTAAACCGGCGCCGACCCTGCCTGCAACGTTATCGGGAGAGTGCCATGACCGCCATCGTCGACATCGTCGGCCGCCAGATCCTCGACAGCCGTGGCAATCCCACGGTCGAAGTCGACGTCGTCCTCGAGGACGGCTCCTTCGGCCGCGCCGCCGTTCCCTCGGGTGCCTCGACCGGCGCCCACGAGGCGGTCGAGCTGCGCGACGGCGACAAGAAGGTCTATCTCGGCAAGGGCGTCACCAAGGCGGTCGACGCGGTCAACGGCGAGATCTACGACGCCATCGGCGGGTTCGACGCCGAGGATCAGGTGCTGATCGACAACACCATGATCGCGTTGGACGGCACCCCGAACAAGGCGCGCCTCGGCGCCAATGCCATCCTCGGCGTGTCGCTCGCCGTCGCCAAGGCCGCCGCGGCCGCGGCCGGCCTGCCGCTCTATCGCTACGTCGGTGGGCCCAACGCCCGCGTCCTGCCGGTACCGATGATGAACATCATCAACGGCGGCGCCCATGCCGACAACCCGATCGACTTCCAGGAATTCATGATCATGCCGGCCGGCCTGCCGTCCTTCTCGGAGGGTCTACGCGCCGGTGCGGAGATCTTCCACACGCTCAAGAGCGAGTTGAAGAAGGCCGGCCACAACACCAACGTCGGCGACGAGGGCGGCTTCGCGCCGAACCTCAAGTCGGCGGAAGCGGCGCTCGACTTCGTCATGGCCTCGATCGAGAAGGCCGGCTACACGCCGGGCAAGGACGTGTTCCTGGCGCTCGACTGCGCCTCGACCGAGTTCTTCAAGGACGGCGCCTACGTCTACGAGGGCGAGCGCAAGACCCGCGATCCCAAGGCCCAGGCCAAGTATCTCGCCAAGCTGGTCGGTGCCTATCCGATCATCTCGATCGAGGACGGCATGGCCGAGGACGACTGGGAGGGCTGGAAGCTCGTCACCGATCTGATCGGTGCCAAGTGCCAGCTGGTCGGCGACGACCTGTTCGTCACCAACACCGCCCGCCTCTCCGACGGCATCAAGAAGGGCACCGCCAACTCGATCCTGGTCAAGGTCAACCAGATCGGCTCGCTGACCGAGACGCTCGAGGCGGTCGAGATGGCCCACAAGGCGCGCTACACCGCGGTGATGTCGCATCGCTCGGGCGAGACCGAGGATTCGACCATCGCCGACCTCGCGGTCGCCACCAACTGCGGTCAGATCAAGACCGGCTCGCTCGCCCGCTCCGACCGGCTCGCCAAGTACAACCAGCTGCTGCGCATCGAGGAGCAGCTCGGCGACGCCGCCCGCTACGCCGGCCTCTCGATCCTCAAGGGCTGATCGGCGCGAGCCACGGCGAACTCACGGACGGCGGCCTTCGGGCCGCCGTTTCGCATTTCGGCGACGGGGACGGGCAGGGGCGACGGGCCGGAGGTGGATCGCACCGCTCGGTGATCGGGGGCGGCCGTTCGGACGGTGGGGCGGTGCCGATCGCGCCGGCTGCGCGAGCCCGCGGCGGCGCTCACCGTCCCTCCCACACCGGGGGGCGCTTCTCGATGAAGGCCGCGATGCCTTCTTCGGCGTCGCGGGCGAGCATGTTCTCGACCATGACGCGGGCGGCGTGGGCATAGGCCGCGTCGAGGCCGATCTCGGCCTGGGCGTAGAAGGCCTCCTTGCCGATCTTCAAGGTCAGCGGCGACTTCGAAGCGATCACCCGGGCCATGGCCTCGGTCTCGGCGGTCAACCGATCGGCCGGCACCACTCTGTTGACGAGCCCCATGCGGGCGGCGTCCGCCGCGCCGATCGAGGCACCGGTGAGCAACATCTCCATCGCGTGTTTGCGGGAGACGTTGCGGGAGAGCGCCACCATCGGGGTCGAGCAGAACAGGCCGATGTGGACGCCCGGCGTGGCGAAGCTCGCGCCCTCGGCGGCGATCGCCAGATCGCAGGAGGCGACGAGCTGGCAGCCGGCGGCGGTCGCCACGCCGGCGATCTCGGCGATCACCGGCTTGGGGCACCGCACGATCGCGGTCATCAGCGCGGCGCAGTTCCCCATCGTCTCCTCGAAGAAGGCTCGGCCGCGATCTTCGCTCGCGCGTGCGGCGGTGAGTTCCTTGAGGTCGTGGCCGGCGCAGAAGGCCGGGCCTTCCGCCGCGACGATCACCACGCGCACGGCCGCGTCGGTGGCGGCGGCGGCGACGGCCTCGGCCAATGCGCAGATCATCCGCATGGAGAGGGCGTTGCGGCGCTTGGCGTCGACGAGGGTGATGCGCAGGAGGCCGTCGTCGAGACGGTCGAGGCGGATCGGCGAGGTGTCCGCGGCGAGTGGGGCGTTCATGGGCATCTCCTCACGGCGGGGCCGGCCCGGTGATCCGCGCACGGCGCGGGTCTTCTCTGTGTGGGGCGACGGGTGAACCCGGTGAAAGCGGTTTTCTCCCGTCGCGTCATTGCTCTACTCTAATCGATCGAAGCGGCCGGTCGAGGGGTGAGGAGAGGGGAATGAGCGAGGTGAAGGGCGCACGCGGACACGGGGCGGCGGCGGCGAGGGCGCCACGCGCCGCGGCGATGTCGGTGGAGGAGATCAAGAGCTTCCTCCTCGCCGAATTCCCCCATCTCGTCGACGAGATCGGCGGCCTCGCGGTGGAGGACGCCTCGGCCGATCACGCCACGGTGCGGCTCACCGTCGGCAACCGCCATCTGCGTCCGGGCGGGACGGTCTCCGGGCCGGCGCAGTTCTATCTCGCCGACGTCTGCGCCTTCATCGCCGTACTGGCGGCGGTGGGGCCGGTGGCGCTGGTGGTCACCACCTCGGCGACCATCAACTTCCTCAAGCGTCCGGCGCCGACCGACCTGATCGCCACCTCGCGTATCCTCAAGCGCGGCAAGCGCCTCGTCGTCGTCGACTGTACCATGCACTCCGAGGGCGAAGACGAACCCGCCGCCCACGCGGTGTTGACCTACGCGATCCCGCAGAAATGAGCAAACCTGCGGGGTAATATGATACCGATATGACGGTATTCAATTACCGTAACTCATAACTCCCTGAAATCATTGCGCAATATCTCGGTGAGGGGAATATCGTGACGCTTGACAGCGGTGCGTCGCTCACGTACACGACCCTCGAACACGGCGGCCCTCGGGCCGTCGTCGTGTTTCCGTCCTCTCGACCTCGGGTTCGAGCCCGGCGAGGGAGGGGAGAGAACGACCGGCAGAGGGTACGAGAGATGAAGACTTATTCGGCCAAGCCGGCGGAGGTCGAAAAGAAGTGGGTGCTGATCGACGCGAAGGGTCTCGTCGTCGGCCGCCTCGCTTCGCTGATCGCCATGCGTCTGCGTGGCAAGCACCTGCCGACCTACACGCCGCACGTCGATCTCGGTGACAACGTCATCGTGATCAACGCCGACAAGGTGGTGTTCACCGGCAACAAGCTGGATGACAAGGTCTACTACTGGCACACCGGCTATGCCGGCGGCATCAAGGAGCGCACCGCGCGCAAGATCATCGAGGGCCGCTTCCCGGAGCGCGTCCTCGAGAAGGCGGTGCAGCGGATGCTGCCGCGCGGGCCGCTCGCCCGCCAGCAGATGACCCACCTGAAGATCTACGCCGGCGCGGAGCATCCGCACGAGGCGCAGCAGCCGGTGGCGCTCGACGTCGCGGCTCTCAACCGTAAGAACGCGAGGGCTTGACGATGGCCGAACTCCAGTCCTTCGAACAGCTCGGCGCCGCCGTCGGCGTCACCAAGGCTCCGGTCGAAGCGCCGGTCCACGAGCGCAAGGTCGATGCGCAGGGTCGCTCCTACGCCACCGGCAAGCGCAAGGACGCGGTCGCCCGCGTGTGGCTGACCCGCGGCACCGGCAAGATCATCGTCAACGGCAAGGACTTCGGCGCCTATTTCGCCCGTCCGGTGCTGCAGATGCTGATCCTCCAGCCGATCCTGGCGGCCAACCGCGACAACCAGTTCGACATCATCGCCACCTGCGAGGGCGGCGGTCTGTCCGGTCAGGCGGGCGCGCTGCGTCACGGCATCTCCAAGGCCATGACCTACTTCGAGCCGGAACTGCGCGGCGTTCTCAAGCCCTACGGCTTCCTCACCCGCGACAGCCGCGTGGTCGAGCGCAAGAAGTACGGCAAGCGCAAGGCGCGCCGGAGCTTCCAGTTCTCCAAGCGCTGATCGCGCTTCGGCAGAGCCGGGTTTCGAGAGGGGCGGTCCGCGAGGGCCGCCCTTCTTGCGTCGGGAGGTGTCGGCTTCGGACGCCTCCCTTCTCCCGTAAGGAGAGAAGGGGACGTCGTGGTGATCGCCGAGATCGATCGGAGCGCCGTCTTCGCGTCGAGGGTCCGCGCCGACCGTCTCACCGGCACTTCAGATACTTGGCGAAGACCCAGCCGAGGCGGTCGCCGAGGGTGCCGGCCATGTCGGAATCGTGGATGAGTGCCCAGGGCTTGCCGTTCACCTCCGCCATGTCGCCGACGCGGACCCAGACGCCGTTGACGATCTCGCCGACGACGCGGCCGTTGGGCGCGCTGCGGACGTTGAGGAGCGTACCGGTCGGATCGGCGACGAGACAGACCGAACCGCGGCTCTGCGCCGACGCCGGGGCGGCGAGGGCGACGACGGCGAGGAGAGCGACGACGAGGGTCGAGGTCTTCATGGCGATCTCCCGTGGCGGTGGTCGTGGAGGGGAAGCTGCAAATCTCCGGTCGGCCGAGAGACGATGCTACGCCCGGGGCGGGCAGAGCGTCCAGGGTGGCGGAGGCTCGCCGAGGGCCGCGGACATGGGACCCGCGGTCGCAGCACCGCCGGTGGTCGTGATCGGGCGATCCCGGTGCGCCCTCTCGCGGAGCGGCGCGACGGCGGCTAGAACAGGGTGAGCGGTCGACGCGGCGATGCCGGTGCGATCGCGTCGCCGCCGTGAGCGGCTCGATCGGAGAACCACCATGGCCAGCGGCACCGGCGATCCCCTCCGTCCCCGTCCGACCGACAACGCCGTCTTCGGCCCGCTCGGCGGCGGGTCCGGGGAGCCGACCTACGGCGGGGCGTTGTCGTTCATGCGGCGACGCTATTCGCGCGATCTCACGAACGTCGACGTGGCCATCCTCGGCATTCCCTTCGACGCCTCGGTCTCCAACCGTACCGGTTCACGCTTCGGGCCGCAGGCGATCCGCCGCGCATCGGCGATCCTCGACGGCGATCCGCAGTACCCGTTCCACGTCGATCCGTTCGAGGTGCTGACCGTCGTCGATCACGGCGACGTGTCGTGGGACTATCAGCGGCCGTGGGAGGCGCACGACTGCATCCATGCGCAGGCGCGCGAGATCGTGGCGTCGGGCGCCAAGTTGTTCTCGCTCGGCGGAGATCATTCGGTGACCTACCCGCTGCTGGTCGCCCATGCCGAACGCCACGGCCCGCTCGCCGTCGTCCACTTCGATGCGCATCAGGACACCTGGGGCGACGAGGGGTTCGCCGGGCCGGGACACTGGACCGACCACGGCGCCTTCGTCCGGCGCGGGGTCGAGGCCGGGGTGATCGATGCGAAGCGCTCGATCCAGATCGGCATCCGCACCCATGCCCCGAGAGACTGCGGGCTGGAGATCGTCTGGGGCTGGGAGCTCGAGACCGACGGCATCCGACGGGTGATCGAGCGCATCTACGAGCGGGTGGGCACGGCGAAGGCCTATCTCACCTTCGACATCGACTGTCTCGATCCGGCCTTCGCGCCGGGGACGGGGACGCCGGTCGCCGGTGGGCTGACCTCGCGCGAGGCGCTCGCCATCCTGCGCGAACTCGGCCGTCTCGATTTCGTCGGTGGCGACGTCGTCGAGGTGGCGCCGCCTTACGACCACGCCGACGTCACGGCGATCGCCGGCGCCGCGGTGGCGCAGACCTTCCTCGGGCTCGAGGCGGAGAAGCGGCGGCGGCGGTGAGGTCGCCACGGGGGCTCAGCGCGGCGGACGAGTGGCGCGGCGGGCGCGCTCGAAGCGGGCGGCGGCGAACATGAGCTGCGCCAGTTCGACGTGGGCGAGGTGGGTGTCGGGTTTCTGGAAGACGCAGTCGGCGCCGCGTTCGTAGGCGGCTCGGTGGATCTCGGGGCGGTCCGAGGTCGTCAGCACGTAGGTCGGCAGCGTTCCCAGCCGCAGGTCGGAGCGCAGTACCTCGAGGAAGCGCATCCCGTCCATCACCGGCATGTTGAGATCCACCACGATGAAGTCGGGCAGTTCGCCGACGACGTCGGCCCGCCCGACGGCACGGATCGCTTCCCAACCGTCGCCGAAGCGCTTGATCGACACCGTGGTGCCGGCGTTCGCCGCCGCGCGGATCAGGGCCCGTTCCAACAGAAACGCGTCGTCCGGGTCGTCTTCGATGATCAGGACGTTCTTCGGCTCGTCCGCCCCCGCGGTCCTCGACATGGCCGCCTCCCCCGATCGGTCCGCCGGACAAGAATGTCACGGTTCTCGAATCGTTCAAGATGAAATTGCGACGCGTTCGCATAATATCATCACGATCGACCCGGTTCGTCGGACGAAGGCGACCGCGGGGTGGGGACGGGTGGCACCGACCGGTCGCCGGCGATCGGCGACCACGACGGAGCGGAGGAGGAGCGAGCCGTGGACGACATGTTCCGCCTCGCGGTGGAGGCCTGCCCAGCCGCGATGATCCTCGTCGACGGGGCGGGGATCGTGAGGTTGGTGAACCAGGAATGCGAACGCATGTTCGGCTACGAACGGGGGAGCCTGATCGGTGCGTCGGTCGATATCCTGGTACCGAACGGGGCGCGCGAAGCCCATTCGGCACGGCGGCGTGCCTTCGGCGCGAAACCGAGCAAACGGCGGATGGGCGAGGGGCGCGATCTCTGCGCGCGGCGTTCGGACGGCAGCGAATTCCCGGTCGAGATCGGCCTGACCCCGATCAACGAGATCGGGGTGCTCGCCTTCGTCGTCGACATCTCGGCGCGTGTCGAGGCGGAGGTGGCGATCCGCGGCTATACGACTCGGCTCGAACAGGCGAACGAGAACCTGGCCCATTTCGCCCACGTCGCATCGCACGACATCCAGGAGCCTCTGCGCAAGATCGCGGCATTCGCCGACGTGTTGAAGATGGCGCTCGCGAACGGCGACACCGCCGAGGCGACCTATGCGGCGGAGGTGATGGCGATGTCGTCGCGGCGGGCGCGGGGGTTGGTCCGGGACGTGTTGTCGCTCGCAACCCTGCAGGCCACGCAACTCGAACTGCGACGCGTTCGTCTCGACACGATCGTCGGCGAAGTGCTCTCGACGCTGTCACAGGCGATCAAGGAAGCGGGCGCGCGCATCGACGTCGACGTGGGGGACTTCGAGATCCGCTGCGACACTCCGAAGACCGAACGGCTGCTCACCAACATCGTCGCCAATGCCGTCAAATACCACGAGGCCGGGGCACCTCCGGTCGTCCACATCTCGGCCGATCGGGGCGCCGACGGTCTGGTGCGTCTGGTGGTGCGCGACGAGGGGATCGGCTTTCCGCCACATCTGGCCGGCGAGATCTTCACGCCCTTCAGGCGCGCCCATCGTCGCGAGGACTACGACGGCACCGGGATCGGTCTGGCCATCGCCAAGACGATCGCGGATCAACACGGTTGGGCGATCACCGCGGCGGGCGAGGTGAAGAAGGGGGCTCGATTCGAGATCCGCTTCGCCGGGCGGTGATCGGCTCGGCGGTGGCGCCGACGGGGAAGTATCCGCGATGCCGGCCTCATACCGAGTTCACGAAGTTTCGACCTGTTCGAAACTTCGTGAACGAAGGCGA
>ERZ1645187.71-NODE-71-length-97068-cov-35.542463_pt1 | contig 97068 bp, 101 predicted proteins | sample MGYA00575352_ERZ1645187 | MGnify/ENA primary metagenome ERZ1645187 (study PRJEB40837, sample SAMN11349314) | freshwater sediment metagenome | isolation source: river sediment | host: Sediment | place: India: Wazaribad , New Delhi | collected 2017-02-21 ...
CAACTTTTCGGGCTGATGGTTTATTGCGCATCAGCTTTTCCGAAAAGTCTGACAACTTTTCGGGCTGATGCGTCAGTGCCGGAAGTGGCGGGTACCGGTGAAGACCATGGCAAGGCCCGCCGCATCGGCGGCCTCGATCACGTCCTGATCCTTCAAAGATCCGCCGGGCTGGATCACGGCAGTGGCACCCGCTGCCGCGGCCTGCAGCAGGCCATCGGGGAAGGGGAAAAAGGCATCGGAGGCCACCACCGACCCCCTGACGAGCGCCTCCTTCACGCCTGCGGCCGCCGCCGCATCCTCGCTCTTGCGGGCGGCAATGCGGGCGGAATCCACCCGCGACATCTGGCCAGCGCCCACCCCCACAGTGGCGCCATCCTTCACATAGACAATGGCGTTGGACTTCACGTGCTTCGCCACCCGAAAGGCAAAGCGCAGGTCGGCAAGTTCCTGGGCCGTGGGCTGACGTTTGGTCACCACCTTCAGCTCCATGTCATCGACGCGGGCTGCATCGCGGGTCTGCACCAGTAGTCCTCCGGCCACTGTCTTGGCCGCATAGCCGGGACCTGATGCATCCGGCATGTCCTTCAGAAGGAGCAGGCGAAGGTTCTTCTTGCCGGCAACAATGGCGCGCGCCATGTCATCAGCCCCGGGCACCAGAATGACCTCGGTGAACAGCTTGGTGATCTCGGCAGCGGTCTTTTCATCAAGCGGGCGGTTGAGGGCAATGATGCCGCCAAAGGCAGACACCGGATCGCAGGTGAATGCTTTCCGATAGGCCTCCAGAGCCGTTTCGCCCAGCGCCACGCCACAGGGATTGGCGTGCTTGACGATGACGCAGGCAGGCTTGCCCTCGGGCGCCAGTTCGGCCAGGCATTCAAGGGCGGCATCGGCGTCATTGATGTTGTTGTAGGACAGTTCCTTGCCCTGCAACTGCTCGGCGTCCATGACGCCGGGGCGGGCATCGGTGGTCTTGTAGAAGGCTGCCTGCTGGTGCGGGTTCTCGCCATAGCGCAGCAGCTGCTGGCGCCGCCCGCCCAGGGCAATGAAGGACGGAAAGGGTTCGCCCAGTTCACCGGCAAACCAGCGGCTGATGGCAGCATCATAGGCAGCGGTGCGGGCATAGGCCTTGAGCGCCAGCGAACGCCGTGTGGCAAGGGTGGTGGCCCCGGCGTTGCCCGCCATGTCGGTGAGCACGCGGGCATAATCCTCCGGCTCGACAATGACCGTCACATGGTCGTGGTTCTTGGCGGCGGCCCGGATCATGGCGGGGCCACCGATGTCGATGTTCTCGATCACCTCATCGGCTGCGGCGCCCTTGGCCACCGTCGCCTCAAAGGGATAGAGATTGACGGCAAGAAGGTCGATATCGGCAATGCCGTGGGCCTGTTGGGCGGCCTCGTGTTCGGCATTGCCGCGCACCGCCAGAAGCCCGCCGTGTACCTTGGGGTGAAGCGTCTTGACCCGGCCGTCCATGATTTCGGGAAAGCCCGTCACCTCGGACACGTCGCGCACGGAAAGGCCCGCCTCCTTCAACGCCCTGGCGGTGCCACCGGTGGACAGAATGTCTACGCCACGGGCGGACAGCGCCCGGGCGAAGTCGATAAGGCCGGTCTTGTCGGAAACGGAAATGAGCGCCCTTCTGACGGGGCGGGCTGTGGCGGTCATGGCGTAATCCCTTTCGCCGACCCCGGTAAAGGATGGCGTTGGCCATGGCAAGGCGGCACGTGTCCGCACATGTCTAGAAGGGCAGAGACTTTGGTTCAGTCACTGGCCGTGACCAGTTCGGGCTGGCTTTCGCTTCTGGCGCGGGCGGGTTTGCCCTGCTTGCGCAGCGCCCAGCGAATGGTCACCGGCCCGGCTGACGCTCTAGGCCGGAGAACGATCTGCTGGCTGCGCCGCGGCCCTTCGCTTCCTGCCATGAACACTGAATCCTCAAGCCGCATCTCCACCTCAGCGGCCTCCATTTCCCACACCGCCCGGCTGGGCAGGATGAGCAGAAATTTCTCGCCCTGATGAAAGCTTTGTGCCCTCACCGTGGGATGGAGATGAAGCCTCAGGCTCACACCCTCTGGCACCTGGCTTAGACTGTCACTCACCCTGAGGTGTTGGCCATTGCCGGACAGGAAGCATTCACGCTGGTGGCTGACACCCTGAGCATGATGGGCTGTCATGGTGAGCAGGCTTCCGGCTCTGGCATGTTCCAGGGTGGCGGCCGCGCTGGAACTGGCCTGGGCCTCATCATCACCAAGGCTCAGCGTGTTGTGGGCAAGGCTGGAGCAGGCCGCCCTGTGCCAGTCGGCATTGCCCCAGCGCGGGCTGCCACAATTGCTGAGGATGCGGTGGGGGCCGTCGGAAAATTCAATGGCGAGCGCGCTGTGATGTGGCCCGCCCGTGGCAGTGTCGGCCACCAGCAGGGCCTGCCCCTGGGCAAGGCGGGCAAAGCCGGCATGGGCTGCAAGGCCCAGCGGTTTGCCCTGGGTGGAATCGAGGGCAAGAAGGGCTGCCACCTCCGCCGTCATGGACGCGGCACCCTGAAACAGAGCCAGGCCGCCATCCCCATGGCAGAGCAGGCGGAGCATGGGCAACATGCGCTCCAGTGCGCCATGCAGGGCGGCGGGTACCGGCAGCCGGGCTTCAAACATGGCCTGGCGCAGCGGCAGAAGAAGGCTCAGCAATTCCATGAGGTGGGCAGGCTGGCGTGAAAGGGGCGCGCCGTCCGGCAGAATGAAACCGGCAAGGCCGCGTGAAAGGCGGGCTTCCATGGCATCGCGCAGCGTGTCGAGGCCGCTGAACACGGTGACGGCATGGGCAAGCGCCACGCCCTGCCACAGGTCAAGGCCCACATCATGGCGGCGCTGGCCGAGAATGCGCTGGGCCTGGCTGGCCACCAGGCGGGCGAGCTTGTCATCGGTGGCGGCGGCAAACAGCAGCGGACCATCAAGGGTCAGGTTGAGCAGGGCGGTTGCCTCAACAGCAGGATCGGGGCTGCGGGCGGTTTCGGCCCAGGCGGCCAGCAGGCGTCGGGCCATGACGCTGGTCAGTGCCCGCGGTTCGGTGGCGAAGTCCCTGAGCCAGACCAGGCCATGGAGCGCGGCCGCAGCCTGGGGCGGCAGATGGGTCGCAAACAGATCAAGCGGCGGGCAGGTCACGGTCATGCCGCCGAGGTCGCAGTGCCCGCGATACATGGCGCGCGCCCGGTCCGGTGATCCGGGCGACAGGCGCGGCACCGCCCGGCGCAGACTGACCGTTGCAGCAGGCTCATGCGCAGGCCAGCCCGCGCGGGGCAGGCCGGCCAGACGTGCTAGCAGTCCACGGGCGCCCATGGGCAGAGGGTTCCATCGCGCGGGGTTGAGGGTTCGGGGGATGGAGTGTCAGCCAGCCATGGTTAATGAAACGCTAATGGCCGGCGAGGATGAGGCGGGCTGTGTAAAATCCGTCCAGCGTGTCGCCGCCGAAGGCCATGGCGGGCAGGGTGCGCAAATCCCCCGCGGGGGTGATGAACCGGGCTTCACCACCCACATCGGCGGGCTTCACCGGCAGGCGGGAAAATTCGGGCTGACGGGTCAGGAAGGCTGCGGTCTGGTCTTCGCCCTCCTCCGGCAGCAGCGAGCAGGTGCAATAGAGCAGCATGCCACCCGGTCTGGTGAGGGTGGCCGCCTTGTCCAGCAGGCGCGCCTGCAGTTTCACCAGCCCGTCAATCTGGCGGGCGGATTTGAGATGGGGCAGGTCGGGATGACGGCGGATGGTGCCGGTGGCCGAACAGGGCGCATCCAGCAAGACCAGGTCATACTGCCGGTGCTCTGGCAGGGCCAGCACATCGGCGGTGAGGACGGTGGCGGCAAGGCGCAGGCGTTTCAGATTGTCGTGGAGCCGGGCCAGGCGCGGGGCGGAATCATCGACGGCGGTGACGGTGGCCCCGCGGGCGGCCAATTGCGCCGTCTTGCCGCCGGGCGCGGCACAGAGGTCAAGTGCCGTCTTACCCGCCACGGACCCGGCCAGCATCACCGGCAGGGCGGCGGCGGCATCCTGAACCCACCACTCACCCTCGGCAAAACCGGGAAGCTCGGTCACCGGACCATGCTGCAGTGGCAGGCGCAGGCTGCCGGTGGGGAGAAGTGTGGCCGAAAGGCGTTCGGCCCACAGCGCGGCATTGTCCTTCACGCTGATATCAAGGGGGGCCTCATGGGCATGGGCCAGGGCAATGGCATGGGTGGTTTCGGCCCCATGGGCGGAAAGCAGGCGGGCCTTGAGCCAGTCCGGCAGGTTGCGCGACGGGTCCGCAGCGAGGCTTTCGGGATCAAGTCCCGCCACCTTGCGCAGCACGGCATTGATGAGACCGGCGAAGTGGCGGGCCTTGGGGTCATGCTTGGCGAGATCGACACTGGCTGAAATGGCGGCGTGCGGCGGGGTGGCCATGAGCAGCAGTTGGGCAGCGCCGAGCAGCAGAATGAGAAAGGCGGGGCCGCTGCTCTTCGGCAGGGGTTTGGCCAGAAAGGGCTGGACTGCCGCCGTCAGATCGCCATGGCGGCGCAGGCTCACGGCGGCCAGCGCATGGGCAAAGGCGCGGTCACGCGGGGCGAGCTTGGTGAAGGCGGCATCCGTCTCCATCTGCTGGTCGAGGGCAACTCCCTCCACCAGCACGCCATAAACAAGCTTCAGCGCCACGGCGCGGGCGGCCAGTCCTTCCGTGCTGCCGCCCGGCTTCACCGTCAGCCCCAGGGGCCCTGGGCGGAGGCGGTGCGCGACGACGCACTCCCCATATCGCGGGCCATGGCCTCCAGCGCGGCAATGCGGTTTTCCGTGGCGGGGTGGGTCGAGAACAGATTGTCCATGCGCTCGCCATGGAGCGGGTTGATGATGAACATGTGGGCCGCCGCCGGATTGGCCTCGGCTTCGGGATTTCTGATATGGGCCGCCGCGCCGGAAATCGTCGCCAGAGCATGGGCCAGCGCCAGAGGCTTGCCGGAAATTTCGGCCCCCATGCGGTCGGCGGCATATTCACGGCTGCGGCTCACCGCCATCTGCACAACCATGGCGGCCAGCGGCGCCAGCAGCATCATGGCAATGGCGGCAATGCCGCCCAGGGGGTTGTCACGGTCGCGGCTGCCGCCAAAAAACATGCCAAAATTGGTAAGCATGGAAATGGCGCCGGCAAGGGTGGCGGTCACCGTCATGATGAGGGTATCGCGGTTCTTGATGTGGGCCAGCTCATGGGCCATCACGCCTTCCACCTGTTCGGGCGACAGGCGCCGCAGCAGGCCGGTGGTGGCGGCAACCGCCGCGTTTTCAGGATTGCGCCCGGTGGCGAAGGCGTTGGGCTGGTCATTGTCCATGAGATAGACCTTGGGCATGGGCAGGCCGGCGCGCCTGGCCAGACGCTCGATCATGTCGAAGAATTCGGGTGCCGCCGCACGGTCGATGGCTTGGGCGCCCGCCATGCGCAGCACCATCTTGTCAGAGTTCCAATAGGAAAACAGGTTCATGGCCAGCGCGGCAAAGAAAGCAATCATCATGCCGGGGCCACGGCCCAGACCATAGCCCACGGCCATGAACAGCGCCGTCATGGCGGCGAGCAGCAGGGTGGTCTTGAAATAGTTCATGACAGGTCTCCGTTCGGCCCTGCTATATTGGGCGGCATGACGGATTCTTCAAGCACGGAACGGGTGTTGCCGCCCGCCGCTCAACGCGCTCTGGCCGAGGCCGAGGCCCGGCGCAAGGCAGCCCAGGACAAGGCATCGCTGCCGCCGGAGGTTCACGGCCGCAAGGGGCCAGAACCCACCCGCTACGGCGACTGGGAAAAGAAGGGTATCATCTCGGACTTCTGAAGGGTTGCTGCCCATCAGCTTGTCCGAAAAGTCTGCATCTTTTCGGGCTGATGGGTGGTGTTTTCCCATCAGTCTGTCCGAAAAGTCTGACGTTATATATTAAGCGCACTTCGAGGAACTGGCAAAGAACATCCTGAAGGGGGAGTTGAAGCGCAGGGGCGTGACCTATGCTACACTCGCTGAAAAGCTGGCAGCAATCGGCGTTCACGAAACGGAACCTCAATAACAAGGTGAGTCGTGACGGCTTTAGTGCCGCCTTTTTGCTTCAGTGTATGGTGGCAATAGGGGCTGGAGAAATTAGGTTTTTGCCTTAGTCCGGAAGATCTATGACTTCGTGAAAGTTGGTGACCTTGTAGGCCGCAACTCGATCCCCGACCATATCAACGAGCACATCCACATAGAAGCCCTTCTTGAAGATGTTGGCTTCACTTTCCGATATCTCGTGCTTGATTCTATCCTTCGCCATTTCTGAAGCATAGACCAGCGGGCGCGGGCGGTGATCTATTGCTTGAATAATGACCTGCTCACCTGATGGCCTTTGCAGTTCCGCATCCTTTAGGTTGGACTGGAAAAATCGCATCAAGACCATCCGTTTATTGTGATCCTCGTGATGCTCAATTATCCTTACATGCTCACGCATGTTCCCGATGGCAGTTCTGGCTTCTTGTGTTGTGAACTTAATAGCAGCGCGTATCTTTGATTGTCCGCCCTCAATCACAATTGACTCGATGTCTTGTCGGCCATTTGGGTCATTGGCAATTGCCGCCATACCCTCCATAACGTCTTTGAGTTCGGACTTCGTGTATTGATCTGGTCTGGCACCGGGGGTTTGGTAGGTTCTTACTATATCGCCCACGCGCTTGATGAACTGGTCAACGATTAGGCCAACGTCAATGGCCTGCAATATTGGCATCACATAGGGAACCAAGTCAGCGATGATTGATCCCTGCCTCACTTCACTTACATAGATTTTTGCATCGTCACTCAGGTCTGGGTTTTCGGCCTTCATGAACCTAGAATATTCACTCCCAATCGAAGCAAAGGCCGAAACAAAGTCATTCAACTCAATGGGTTGAGTTGTTTCAATCTTCACCCGAATAAAGGCGCCAGCCTTTTCCATGAAGTCACGGTAGCCAAGGTTGCAAGGTTTGTCACTATTCATCGGATTCTCTTATCCGGTCCGTGTCAGCGCCTGGTGCGCTTGATACAGAAGGCCGAAAAGTCTGCAACTTTTCGGGCTGATGGTCAGGAAAACCCCAACTGGCGGCGGATGTCCGCGGCTGTCACCCCCGCCGCGCGCAGATCGGCGAGCGACCGATCACCCTGTGACTTGGCCAGTTTGCGCCCGGTGTCATGGCGGATGAGGTCATGGTGGTGGTAGTGCGGCTCAGGCAGACCCAGTATGTCCTGCACCAGACGGTGAATGGACGTGGCGGCGAACAGATCGGTGCCGCGCACCACATGGCTCACCCCCTGCAGGGCATCATCAACACAGACGGCGATATGGTAGGAGGTGCCAATGTCCTTGCGGGCGATGACCACATCGCCCCAGACAGCGGGATCAACCGGTAGCACCCGGCCCTTCTCGGTCATGGTGAGGGCGCGGCCCCCGGCGGCGCGGTCCATGGCAAGGCGCAGGCTGGCGGGAAGGCCGGGCCGTGGCCCGGTGCTGCGGCAGGTGCCGGGGTAGAGCGGCTGGCCCTCCGGATCGGCGGGGGATGGCGGCAGGGCCGCCAGATCCTTCCTTGTGCAGCTGCACGGGTAGGTGAGGCCCGCTTCGGTCAGACGCTTTTGGGCGGCGTGATACTCGGCGAGATGCTCACTCTGCCAGCGCACCGCGCCGTCAAAGCGGAGGCCCAGCCAGTGGAGATCATCAATGGCGGCCTCGCCGAGACTTCGGTTGCAGCGGGTCTGGTCAATGTCCTCGATGCGGAGCAGCAGGTGGCCGCCCGCCTCCCTGGCCCGGTGCTGGTTCAGCAGGGCCGAATAGGCATGACCGAGGTGGAGCCGGCCATTGGGGCTGGGGGCAAAGCGGAAAACGGGCCTGGGCGTCAGCATGGCGCAAGCCTCTTGCGCTGCTTTGGCCCAGCGGTCAAATCTTGGCCCATGAAGCGCATTGCCAATGACCAAGATCTGGCCCGCGGGGTCACCCTTCTGCTGGCGCTGGAGCCGCGCTTCCAGCCGGTGGTGGCAGCCCACGGCCTGCCGCCGCTCCGCCTGGCGCCCGAAGGTCTCCACACCCTCTTGCAGATCATCACCGAACAGTCGATCTCGCTCAAGGCGGCCGCTGCCATCTGGGCGCGGATCGAGGCCAGGGTTTCACCCCATGATGCGGCGGCCATACTGGCCATGACGGTGGAGGACTACCGGGCGCTGGGGTTGAACGGCGCCAAGGCGCGGGCCTTTCACGGGGCGGCCAGGGCGGTGCAGTCGGGCCAGCTTGATCTGGCGGGCCTGCGCCAGCTGACCGAGGCCGAGGCGCGGGCGGCCCTTCTCGCCCTGCCGGGGGTAGGGCCGTGGACGGCAGAAATCTACCTGATGGGGGCTTTGGGCGAGGCCGATATTTTTCCAGCGGGCGACCGGGCCCTGCAGCTTGCCGCCCATGACCTGTTTCACCTCAGGGCCATACCGGAGGCCAAGGCGCTGGCCCGCCGGGCCCGGAAGTGGTCCCCGGTCCGGGCGGTGGCGGCGCGGCTGTTGTGGCGGCACTACCGGGCCATGCGCGAAACGGCACAGGGCTGACGGCTTCAGGCGCGGGTGATTTTCTCCTTCACACTCCCGCCACAGGGTTTATGGTAGGCTGGTTTCCGACCCGGAGGTGACGTCTTCCCTTTTCACCACGCTCGTGTTGCGCCTGAAGCCTGCCCGGCCCTTGTGCTCAATGCCGACTACCGGCCCTTGAGTTACTATCCCCTGTCGCTGTGGAGCTGGCAGGATACGCTGAAGGCGGTGTTCATGGAGCGGGTCAATATCGTCTCCGAGTATGACCGGGTGGTGCGCAGCCCGTCCTTTGAAATGCGCCTGCCCAGCGTGGTTTCCCTCAAGACCTATGTGAAGCCGTCGCGCCAGCCCGCCTTCACGCGCTTCAACGTGTTCCTGCGCGACCGCTTTTCCTGCCAGTATTGCGGCGCCCATGATGACCTGACCTTCGATCATGTCATTCCGCGGTCACGCGGCGGGCAAACCACCTGGGACAATGTGGTCACCGCCTGTTCGCCGTGCAATCTGGCCAAGGGCGGCATGATGCCAAGGGAGGCGCGCATGCATCCGTCACAGCGGCCGCATGTGCCCACGGTGGCCGAGCTGCATGCCAATGGCCGCCACTTTCCGCCCAACTACCTGCATGAAAGCTGGCAGGACTATCTCTACTGGGATACGGAACTGGATCCGTGAGGTCTGCTGCCGAAGAAGGCAGTCATCGCCAGACCAAGACAGACCAGCGCATTCCAGCCGGCGAGCGAAATGCCAAGAATGCGGATGGCCGGCACATCGCACATCACAATGGGCTTGCTGAGGTCTGGCAGACCGCCTGTCAATTGCCCGCCGGTGCAGGTGGAGGGGCCTGGCCAGAATTTCCATTCAATGCCCGCATGCCAGGCGGCGAAAATGGCGTTGCCGAGAAACATCAGTCCGGCCAGCAGCAGCAGGGGCCGGGCGGCGGGTGATTTCTTCAGCGTCAGATAGAAGGCAAGCAGGGTGACGGGAATGCCGGCGTAATAGGCCCAACGCTGATAAAGGCAGAGCGGGCAGGGCGCATAGCCCGCCAGTTGAAACCCCCAGGCCGAGGCCAGGGCGGCAATGGCCGCCAGCGCCACCAGCAGGCTGGCGCGTTGGGTGGTCAGGTGCTTCAGCATGTCAGGCTTCCCGCTTGGCTGAAATATTTGAGCGCCAGATAAAGACCGATCAACAGGGCGGCAATGAGGCCGGCGATGAGATGCAGGCGCTCTTCGATGAAGGTTCGGATGGGTTCACCATAGCGGCGCAGCGCCCAGGCCAGCGCCAGGAAGCGCGCCCCCCGGGCCACCACGCAGGACACCACAAAGAAGACAAAGCTGATCTTGGCCACACCGGCCAGAATGGTGACCACCTTGATGGGTGGCAGATGGGCCAGCCCCGATGTCACCAACAGCAGCATGAGGGTGTCGCCATTGGCGCAGTGGCGGAGCTGTTCGAAACTGTCGAGCTTGCCATAGAAGGCAAGGATGGGCTTGGCCAGGGTTTCATAGGCGAAATAGCCGAGAAAATAACCGGCGATGCCGCCCGCCACCGAGGCCGCCGTGGCCACCAGGGCATAGCGGTAGGCGCGCTGCGGCCGGGCCAGCGACATGGGCAGAAACAGCACATCGGCCGGCACCAGAAAGATCGAGCTTTCGATGAAGGCAATGACCGCGAGCCAGATTTCCGCCGTGGGGCGGGCGGCCAGCGACAGGGTCCAGTCGTAGAGTTTGCGCAGCATGAGGTTCAATCCAGTGACGGGCCACGGCGCAGAGCCTTGACCGAGCCCCGGCGCGACTTGGCGTCGAGGCGGCGGGTCTTGGAGGCTTTGCTGGGCCTTGTGGCGATGCGTTTGCGCGGCCGGATGGCGGCTTTGGCAATGAGGCCGACGAGGCGCTCCAGGGCGGCGGCGCGGTTTCTGTCCTGCGAGCGGAATTGCTGGGCCTGAATGACGAGCTCGCCGTTCTGGGTGACGAGATGTTTGGCCTGGGCCTTGAGACGCGTGATGACGTCATCGGGCAGGCCGCTCCGGTCGAGGTCGCAGCGCAGCTCCACGGCGGTTTCCACCTTGTTGACGTTCTGCCCGCCCGGCCCTGCGGCACGGGCAAAGCTTTCACTCAGCGAGCGCTCGTCAAGAAAGAGGGAATCAGTGACCCGGATCATGGCCCGCTTAAAGGCCATTGGCGCGGGGCGTGCAAGCGCCCGCCCTTGCACGGGCGCCTGCCCTCGTCTAGAGCAGGCGCGGGGCAAGCCTCTGTGGCGGAATGGTAGACGCGACAGACTCAAAATCTGTTGTCCGCAAGGGCGTGGGGGTTCGAGTCCCTCCAGGGGCACCATGGGCCGGTCACATTTACCCGGCAGGAAAGCAATTCCGCCGCCCTGGGTTGATTGCCGGCGCGTGATGGGATAGCTCACGATCTTCATTGAGACAGGTGGTGTGTTGGCTGCGTTTTCACGTCTTCTTCTGCTGGTGGTGCTGGGGTTTGGGCTTGCTCGGCCCGCTCTGGCGCAGGCGGATTCCGATGACGATGGCAGCACCATTCCCGGCCCCGCTGATGTTGCCGCCAGCGGCCCCTATGTGGTGTTCGACGCCGGTTCGGGCGAGGTGATGGCCGCCGATCGGGCGGGGGAGCCCTGGTATCCCGCCTCACTGTCCAAATTGATGACCGCCTATGTGGTGTTCCGCCATCTGCGCGATGGCTCGCTCCGGCTCGATCAGGAAATTACCGTTTCCGCCCTGGCCAACAGCCAGCCGCCGAGCAAGCTTGGCCTCGGCATCGGCAAGACCATATCCGTTGACCTCGCGCTGCAGGCGCTGCTGGTCTATTCGGCCAATGACATGGCCTATGTGCTGGCCGAGGCGGTGAGCGGCACCAAGGTCCGATTCGTTGCCGAAATGAATGCGGCGGCCGAAAGGCTCGGTCTGGCCAGCACGCATTTTCAGAACCCCAACGGCCTGTTTGATCCGCGCCAGCTCACCTCGGCGCGTGACATTGGCATTCTTGCCGCTGTCATCCTGTCCGAATTCCCGGAGTATCAGGGATATTTTTCCCAGCCCTCCGTCAAGGTGGGGGCGCGCACCCTGATGAACCGCAACAGCCTGCTTCGGGTCAATCCGGAGGCCAACGGCATGAAAACCGGCTTCGTGTGCAATTCCGGCTACAATCTGGTGGCGGCCATGAGCCATGGCGGGCGGCGGGTCATCGCCGTCATTCTGGGGGCGCGCTCGGGCGGGCATCGTGTGGCGCTGGCCCAGAAGCTGATGGCCGAAGGCCTTGCCCGTCCGCCCGGTGCGAACCCGGCGCGGGTGGCCCAGATTCCCGACCTGCCGCTGGGCACGCTGGTGCCGGCCGACATGACCACCACCGTGTGCCGCAACAAGCCTGCCGCCACGCTCGCCTCGGCGATGGAGCCGGGCGGCTGGGGGGTTTCCTTCGGCACCTATGACACCGCCACATTGGCCGACATGGCGCTGCGTGGCCGCCTCATTGGTCCGGCGGTCATGCGCGCCACCGGCACGGCGGGGGTGGTGGAACTGCCCGGCAAGGCGGGTTTTGCTGCCATGCTGTGGGGGCAGGAAGCGGTCACCAGCCTCAACCTGTGCACCAAGCTGCGCGAGGAAAAGGTTCATTGTGACGTGATGCCGCCCACGGCCTTCCGTCAGATCGCCATTGCCGCCGTGGCCGAGCAGCCGCCGCCTGCACCAGCGGTGGTGCAGGGGTCTGATCCAGGCCGGGCCAAGGCCGCACCGGCCAAGCCGCCCAAGGCCAAGCGCAGCCCGCGCCCCAAGAAGAAAAAGTGATGGCAGCAGAGGGGCGGCGCACCGGCATTCTTCATGCCCTGGCGGCGGCCACCGCCTATGGCACCCTGCCCAGCATGGTGCGGGCGGCCTCCAGCCTGGGTGTGCCGGCGGTGGAAAGCGCGGTGCTGCGCACTTTGGTGGCGGCAACCCTGCTTGGCGCAGTGGTGGCCGTTTCAGGCGCGGGCTTTCGCGTGCCCAGGGCGGCGCGCGCCGCCTTTGCCGGACAGGCGCTGGCCACGCTCGCCATTTCGGTGTCCTATCTGATGGCGGTGGAATACATTCCGGTCGGTCTTGCGGTCATCATCTTCTTCACCTTTCCGGTGCTGATCACGCTGGCAGCTCCGCTGGTGGAGGGTCATCGACCGGCCACCGCCAGTCTGGTTGCGGCGGGGCTGGCCTTTGCCGGTCTGGCGCTGGCCATCGGGCCGCGCTTTGATGGGCTTGATCCGCGCGGCCTGCTGCTGGCGGCGATCGCGGCCCTGGGGGCGGTGGTGCAGTTCTTCACCGGGCGCATGCTGGCGCGCCACATGCAGCCCAGCCAGTTCGGCGCGCTGGTTCATCTCCTCATCCTGCCGGTTCTTCTGGTGCTGGCGCTCAGCCTCCATGGCGGCAGTCTGGCGCTCATGGGGGGTCAGGGTTGGGGCCTCGTTCTGGCGGGGGCTTTGTCGCTGCTTTATGGTCTCGGTTACATGATGCATATGCGGGCACTCAGCGCCGCTCCGGCTTCGGTGGTGGCCCCGTTCTTCAATCTGGAACCCGTTGTGGGGCTCAGCATTGCCGCACTGGCGCTGGGCGAGCGCCTGGCGCTCCTGCAATATGTGGGAGGCGGACTGGTGCTGGCGGCGCTGCTGGTGGCAGCCTCCGGCCCGGCACAGGCGGAGGCACGGTGATGGCGCACCCTCTGCCGGTGGTGGTGCTGACGGGCTTTCTCGGCTCGGGCAAGACCACGCTGCTCAACCATCTGCTCAAGGATCCGCTGCTCGCCAATGCCTGCGTGGTCATCAATGAATTCGGTGCGGTGGGCATTGATCATCTGTTGGTGGAAAGCGCCACCGAAAACATCATCGAACTGGCCTCGGGCTGTCTGTGCTGCACCATCCGGGGCGATCTCATTGACACGCTGGGCGACCTTCTGGCGCGGCGTGCGGCGGGAACGGTCAAGGCCTTCGACCGGATCATCATTGAAACCACGGGGCTTGCCGATCCTGCCCCCATTCTGCATGTGCTGATGCGCGATCCCGCCCTGCTTAACGCGCTGCGGCTTGAAGGCGTGGTGACGGTGGTGGATGCGGTGAACGGCGATGACACGCTCAACAGCTATGCCGAGGCGGTGAAGCAGGTGGCGGTGGCCGACCGCATCGTGCTCAGCAAGCTTGACCTGCTGGAAGGGCGCGCCGGCGAGGACAGGCTCTTTGCCATCACCACGCGCATGCGCCGCCTCAATCCCACGGCGCGGCTGCTGACCACCTTCCGCGGCGAGGCCACGGCGGAAAGGCTGTTCACCATGGGGTTCTATGATGCGGCCACCAAGGGCGTTGACGTGCAGCGCTGGCTCAATGATGAGGCGCTGGTCCGGCCGCACCGCCATCATCATCATGATGTGTCGCGCCATGACGATCACATCCGCAGCTTTGCAGTGCGCGAGGCGCGCGCCATCAGCCCGCGCGCCCTCGAAATGTTTCTCGAACTCGCCACCTCCTATCACGGCCCGCGCCTTCTGCGTCTCAAGGGCATTGTGAAACTTGCCGATGATCCCGCCCGGCCGGTGATTGTGCAGGGGGCGCAGCATGTGCTGCATCCGCCGCTCCGGCTGGCCGGCTGGCCCGATGACGATCATGACAGCCGCCTGGTGGTGATCGTGAAGGATATCGAGAAGGCCGAGATCGAGGGGCTGTTCAGGGCCTTCACCGACCAGAGCAGCGCCGAGGCGGCGGCCCATCTCGATCAGACCCTGTCGCTGCGCAAGGAGTGAATGATGCTGAGGGTTTATGGACTTTCCACCTGTTCCACGGTGAAGAAGGCGCTTGCCGCGCTGGCGGTGGCCAAGGTGGCACACCGCTTTCAGGATGTGCGCGCCGAGGTGCCCACACGGGCGCAACTGGAAAACTGGTCACAGCAACTGGGCGGCTGGGAGAAGCTCCTGAACCGCGGCTCCTTCACCTGGCGCGGCCTGCCCGATGCCGAAAAGGAGGGTCTGACGGAGGCCCGCGCCCTGGCGCTGGCGCTGAAATATCCCGCCCTCATCCGCCGTCCGCTCATCGAACGCGCCGACGGCCGGGTCACCACCGGCTTTGCCCAGAAGGTGGCGGCCGAATTCGTGAAATAATCAGCCGCGCACCAGGGGTCTGGTCATGCAGGTGGGGCCGCCCTCGCCCTTGCGGCAGATGTCGGCACCCTCGATCACCTCCACCTTCACCCCGGCGGCGGTGAGACGAGCGACGGTTTCGGGATTGCCGGCCACCGCCATGGCATGGCGCGGGCCGAGCGCCAGAACGTTGCAGCCCATGCTGGCAAATTCCTCATCCGGCACATGAACGAAGGTGATGCCGCGTGATTCAAGAAATTCAGCAAGCCTTGCCGGCATGAGCGGCAGATAGACCAGCGCCAGGTCGTGATCGAGCGGTGAGAGCACCGACATGAGATGGAAGACATCGCTTCTGCCCTTGTAATGCGGCAGGTCAAAGGCTTCGACCCGCACATCGTCTCCAACCAGGGCTTGAAGCTGGCGCACCCCCTCCAGATTGGTGCGATAGCCGACGCCGGCCAGCAGGGTGTGGCGGTCAAGCCAGACAAGATCGCCGCCTTCGAGCTTGCCGTCGCCGACAATGTCGCCCGCCAGTGGCAGGCCAAGGGGGGCAAGAGCCGCGCCGTTGATGGCGGGTTCGCCGCGCCGTTCGGGCTTGCCCATGCGCGGCCGCACCAGACCCCTCGGGGTCACCACCAGCGCATCATGGGTATAGAGGGAATCCATGGTGAGGCTGGGGTCATCGGGCAGTTGCACCACCGTTGCGCCGGTTGCCTTCAGGATCGCCTCGGCGCGGTCAAACTCGCGGATGGCATTGGCCAGGTCAGGGCGGGCATGATAGTTGAGCTTCTGCCATTCGGCATCAAGCCTGGCATCCGAGGCAAAGGCCTCGCGCGGGTGGCGCACCGCCACCAGTTTGAGGGGGCCGTAATTGTTGAAGGCGCCGAAATCGAAGCTCATGTGCGTCTGATCCTGAAAATGAACGTGTCGCCGCTGCGGGTCAGGCCAAGCATGTCGTGGCCCTGTTCGCGGCAATAGTGGGGAAGGTCAATTTCGGCCATGGGGTCGGTGGCCATGATCCTGAGGGTCTCGCCGGCCTGCATGGACCTGAGCCGCTTGCCGGCCTTGAGCACCGGTAGCGGACACAACAGGCCAGAAAGGTCGAGAGTTTGCTCCGGGTCATCTTGCATGGGAGGCTCCATATAGTCAAAATCACCTGCGGAGACCAGACATGGCGCCATTGCTGATGAAACTAGGGTTTACCGGGCGGGCCTTGCGTCTGTTCGTCGGCCCGGACCGCGGGAAGACACTGGAAACGGTGCCTGTTCCCGCGCTTGAACTGTCCTTTGCCGGTATTGCGGGTGATTCCCACGCCGGGCTGACGCGGCTTTCCGACAGCCGGACGCTCACCCTCTACCGGCGCAATGTGCCGATCCGCAATGTGCGCCAGGTGACGATCGTTTCGGTTGAGGAACTGGCGGCCCTGGCGGAGGCACTGGGCCTTCCCGCCATTGAACCGGAGTGGATCGGGGCCAATGTGCTGACCCAGGGCATTCCCGATCTCAGCCTGCTGCCGCCCTCGACGCGGCTGCAATTTCCTTCCGGTGCGACGCTGGTGGTGGACATGGAAAACCGGCCCTGCCGCCTCATTGCCGAAACGGTGGGCCAGCGCCACCCTGAAGCCGAGCCGAAGCTGGTGGCGGCGGCACAGCAGAGGCGCGGCATCACCGCCTGGGTGGAGCGCGAAGGACGGATCGCACCGGGTGATGAGATCACCCTGTTCGTGCCGCCACAGCGGATCTATGCCCATACATGATGGCCGGTCTCATCATTGCCGGGGGGCGCGCCCGGCGCATGGAGGGGGTGGACAAGCTTACCGCCCGCCTGGGCGCTGATACGGTGCTGGGCCGGGTGGCAGCGTGCATTGGTCCGCAGGTCGATCACCTGGCGCTCAATCTGAACCGGGATGTGGAGCGGTTTGCCGATCTCCATCTGCCGATCCTGACGGACGATCCGCGATTCACGGGAAACCCCCTTGCCGGCATGCAGGCGGGTCTTTCCTGGGCACGGGCTCTGGGGGCCACGCGGCTGTTGACGGTGTCAGGCGACACGCCCTTTCTGCCCCATGATCTGGTGGCGCGCCTTGCGGCAGCGGGGGAGGGGGCGGTCATTGCCGCATCGGGCGGCCGCCGTCATCCGCTGATCGGGTTGTGGCCGGTTTCACTGCTGCCGGCGCTGGAGGATTTTCTCAAGGGCGGGCCGGACTGCCGCATCGGCGACTGGGCGCGGGCGGCACAGGCCAGCACGGCAGGCTGGCCTGCCACCCCCATTGATCCCTTCTTCAACATCAACACCCAGGCCGATCTTGATCAGGCACGGGATCTTGCGGAGCATGCATGATGGCCAAGGTGATCGGCGTTGCCGGGTTCAAGAATTCGGGCAAAACCACCCTCGTTGAAAAGCTGGTGATGGCACTCACCGCCCGCGGGCTTGCCGTGTCCACCGTCAAACATGCCCATCATTCCTTCGACATCGACCATGAGGGCCGCGATTCCTTCCGTCACCGCCGGGCGGGGGCCACGGAGGTGGCGGTCATTTCGCGTGACCGCTGGGCGCTTATCCATGAAACCCGTGGCACTGAGCCGCCGCCCCTGGACGCGATCCTCGCCATGATGGCGCCCTGCGACCTCATCATCGTCGAGGGCTACAAGCGCGACGGCCATGACAAGATCGAGGTCAGGAACCTTGCCCTCGATCATCCCCGGCTGGCGGGCGATGACCCGACGGTGGTGGCCATTGCCGCCACCGGTGCCGTGGCCGATGCGCCGGTGCCGGTGTTCGACCGCGATGACGTGGCCGCCCTCACCAGCTTCATTTTGCGCCATTGCGGGCTGCGCGGGGCGGCATAAACGACGCCCCCTGTCGGAATCGCTCCGGTGGCGGTCGTTCCCTCTAGACCTGCCGGGCAATTCCGTTCCTAATGTGGGGGATCAATTCAATCCGGCAAACCGGGGCAGAGGACAGATCCATGAAATCGAAGGCGCGGGTGGTGGTGATCGGCGGCGGCGTGGTGGGGGTGGCAACCCTCTATGCGCTGGCGCGCAAGGGCTGGAGCGATGTGGTGCTGGTGGAGCGGAAGGAACTGACCTCCGGTTCGACCTGGCATGCGGCGGGCCTGCTGCCGCTGTTCAACCTGTCCTATTCGGTGGGCCAGATCCACAAATATTCGGTCAACCTCTACAATGAGCTGGAGGCCGAGACCGGCCAGAATGTCGGCTTCAAGAAGGTGTCCAACATCCGACTGGCGCGCACCAAGGACCGCTGGGACGAGTTCATGTATTACGCCGGGGTGGCGGAAACCATCGGCATCACGGTCAACAAGCTGACCCCCGATCAGGTGAAGGCCATCTGGCCGCTGGCCGAGATGGACGGCATCATCGGCGCCATCCAGCATCCTGACGACGGCTATATCCAGCCCGCCGACCTGACCCAGGCCCTGGCCAAGGGGGCGCGCGCCCGGGGCGCTGAAATCTACCGCTACACCACGGTGACGGGCATCAGCCAGCAGCCGGATGACAGCTGGGTGGTGCACACCGACAAGGGCGACATTGCCTGCGAACACATTGTCTCGGCCACCGGCAATTTCGCGCGCAAGACGGGGGCCATGGTGGGGCTTGATGTGCCGGTCATTCCGGTGGAGCACCAGTACATTGTCACCGAACCGCACCCGGCCATCGTCGAACGCCAGAAGAAGGGCCTGCCGGAAATGGGCGTTCTGCGCGAGGCCGATTCAAGCTGGTACATGCGCGAGGAAAACGGCGGGCTGCTGCTTGGTCCCTATGAGAAGGGCGCACCCTGCTGTTATGTCGATGGCCCTTCGGACCAGAGCGAGTATGAATTGTTCCAGGAGGATCTGGACCGTCTGGCGCCGCACATCGAAACCGCCATCACCCGGGTTCCGGCCTTCGGCGAAGTGGGCATCAAGAAGGTCTATAACGGCGCCATTGCCTATACGCCGGACGGCAATCCGATCATTGGCCCGGCGCCCGGCCTGAAGAATTTCTGGCTCAATGAGGGCCACAGTTTCGGTGTCACCGCCGCCGGCGGGGCGGGCTGGCAGCTGGCCGAGTGGATCATCGAGGGTGAGCCGTCCATCGACATGATGGGTGTGGATCCGCGCCGCTTCGGTCCCTATGCCACCGAAGGCTACCTCAAGGAGAAGAACGAGGAGGCCTATGCCAATGTGTTCACGCCGCACTATCCCGATGAGGAGCGGGCGGCGACCCGGCCCCTGAAGAAGACGGCCGTTCACGAGAGAATGCGTGATCTGGGGGCCGTGTTCGGCTCGGTTTATGGCTGGGAGCGGCCGGGCTGGTTTGCGCCCAGGGGCTATTCCCTCAGCAGGGAAGAGCTGGCCAGCCCCGATGTGCTCACCAATCACAATCATGCCCCGGCGCTGGACGATGGCCGCATTGTCGAGAAATGGTCATTCCGGCGCTCCAACTATTTCAAGTTCGTGGGCGAGGAATGCCGCAACGTCATGGAGAATGTCGGCCTGCAGGACATGTCGGCCTTCGCCAAGATGGAAGTGTCCGGCCCCGGCGCCCGCGCCTGGCTGGAACACATCCTCGCCAACAAGATCCCCAAGAAGATGGGACGCATCGCGCTCTGCCACCTGCTGACGCCGCGCGGCGGGGTGCGTTCGGAATTCACCGTCTATGAGTGGAAGCCGGGACGCTTCTATCTCGTGTCGGCGGGTGCCTATGAGCGCCATGACCATGACACGCTGTGGAAGCTTGTGCCCCGCGACGGGTCGGTGACACTGACGCCGCTCACCACCGCCATGGGCGTTCTGGTGCTGGCGGGGCCCAAGTCGCGCGCCGTGTTGCAGAAGCTGACCCGCACCGATCTGTCCAATGCCGCCTTCCCGTGGTTGTCGGGCAAGCAGATTTCGGTGGGGCCGGTGACGGCCCATGCGCTGCGCGTCAATTTCGTCGGCGAACTGGGCTGGGAGTTCCATGTGCCGGTGGAACAGCAGGTCAGGCTGTTTGATCTTCTCATGGCGGCGGGCAAGGAATTCGGCATCCGGCCCTATGGCATCAAGGCCATGTCGTCGCTGGCAGTGGAAAAGAGCTACCGCCTCATCCCGCGCGAATTGTCCATTGAATATTCTGCCTATGAATCGGGGCTCGACCGCTTCGTTCACCCGGACAAGGGGGATTTCATCGGCCGTGATGCCCTGGTTCAGGGCAGGGAGAAGGGCCTTAACTGGAACTTCGTCACCATGGAGGTGCATGGTGTGGGCGATGGTGACTCGGATGCGCGCGGGTCTGAACCCATCCATGTGAAGGGCAGGCTGGTCGGCCGCGTCACCACCGGTGCCTATGGTTTCCGGGTGCAGAAGTCGCTGGCGCTGGGCATGGTGCGGCCGGAGTTTGCCAAGCCGGGCACCGCGGTGGAGATCACCATTCTCGGCAAGCCCTTCAAGGCCACGGTCATTGGCGAAAGCCCCTATGACCCCGACAATGCCGCGCTTCGCGGCTAGGGCATGGCGGCGGGCGGAGGACAGACAAAGCGGCGCTGGGCCACGCTGGTTGGCATCAGCGCCGTTCTGATGTGGGCCACGCTGGCAGCGCTGTCGGCGGCCTCGGGCCGGGTGCCGCCCTTCCAGCTCACCGCCATGACCTTTCTGGTCGGCGGGCTCATGGGGGCGGCAAGCTGGCTTTTCCGGCCCGATGGGTTGCGGGTGCTGAAGCAGGACTGGCGGGTGTGGGCCTTGGGGGTTGGTGGCCTGTTCGGCTATCACGCGGTCTATTTTTCGGCGATCCGCGCCGTGCCGCCGGTGGAAGCAAGCCTGATTGCCTATCTGTGGCCGCTGTTCATGGTGGTGTTCTCCAGTTTTCTTCCCGGCGAAAACCTCAAGGCCCATCACCTCATCGGCGTGGTGCTGGGTCTGGCGGGTGCGGCACTGGTCATCACCCGCGGCGAGGGTCTGGGCTTTGCGGCGGGCCTGTCGCGCGGCCACCTTCTGGCCTTCGCCTGCGCCTTCATCTGGGCCGCCTATTCGGTTTTGTCACGGCGCTTTGCCGCCGTGCCGTCGGATGTGGTGGCGGGCTTCTGTCTGGCCACCGCGGGGCTTGCGGGCCTCACCCATTTTATCACCGAAACCACGGTGTGGCCGGAAACGCCGGGCCAGTGGCTGGCGGTGCTGGGCCTTGGCCTGTTTCCGGTGGGCTCGGCCTTCTATGTCTGGGATTATGGCGTGAAGCGCGGCGACATCATGGTGCTGGGGGCGGCCTCCTATCTGTCGCCGCTGCTGTCCACCCTGGTGCTGGTGGCGGTGGGGCTGGCCTCGGCTCACTGGTCGGTGTGGGCGGCCTGTCTTTTCATCACCGCAGGAGCACTGATTGCCGCCAGGGACATGCTGTTCCGCAAAGGCTGATCAGGCCCTGAAACCATCCTTGCGGCGGCGCAACTCGGCAAACACCTCCATGTCGCGCGCTTTCGTCAGGCCGAGGCTTGCGCGGATTTCCGGTGCGTTGGCGCGCAGGAAGGGGTTGGCGGCCCGCTCAGCCGCGATGGTGGAAAGGGGAGCAAGCTCTCCGGCCGCCTGCAAGGCCTCATAATCAGCCATGCGCGCCTGCAGCGCGGCATTGCCCGGCTCCACCGTCAGGGCAAAGCGGGCATTGCTCCAGCCATAGTCGTGGCCGCAGAGCAAAGCCGTGTCGCCGGGCAGGGCGGCAAACTGGGTGACTGCATAGAACATCTCGGTCAGCGTGCCTTCAAACACCCGGCCGCAGCCCAGGGCAAACAGCGTATCGCCGGAAAGCAGCAGCTTCTCCTGCGCCAGATAATAGGCGACAGCCCCGCGGGTATGGCCGGGGCAGGCCAGAACCTCAATCGTCCGTCCGGCCAGATCAAAGCGGCTGCCGCCTGCCACCGTCTGGTTGATGCCGGGAATGGCCTCCGCCTCGGCGGCCGGGCCGATGATGCGGCAACCGAAGTGTTTCTGCAAAGACAGGTTGCCTGCCACATGGTCGCCGTGGTGATGGGTCACCAGAATGTGGGTCAGCGTCCAGTCGCGTTCCGCCAGTGCCGCCATGAGGGCCTCGGCATCGGGGGCATCAACCGAGAGGGTGGTGCCGGTGGCTTCATCGTGGAGCAGATGGCCGTAATTGTCGTCGCGGCAGCGAAGGGAATGGCGCAGCCAGTGCGGCATGACGGAACTCCGGCAGGGGGTTGTGAAGAGGTCGTGTTTTCAGTCTATGATGGGGTGATGCAGGCAATCAATATCCGCGCCTTCTATGACACGCCGCTGGGCGAAACCACCCGGCGGCTGCTGGCGGCGCGGCTTGCCCCGCTTCTGCCCAGGGCGGCGGATGCGGTGATTGTGGGGCTGGGTCTGGCCCAGCCCTACCTTACGGCGGATGCCTGTGGCGCGGCCCTGGCGCTTGCCCTGACACCCGGCCCGCTTGGGCCTGCGGGCTGGCCCGATGGTGCAGACAACCGCATGGCGCTGGTGGACGAGCTTGACCTGCCGCTGCCGGAAAGTGCCGTTGATGCCGCCCTGGTGGTGCATGGCCTTGAGCTTTCCGATAGCCCGCAGGACATGCTGCATGAGCTGTGGCGGGTGCTGGCGCCGCAGGGAAGGCTCATTGTCGTGGCGCCCAACCGGCGCGGCCTGTGGTCAAGCCTCGATGCCTCACCCTTCGGCCACGGTCAGCCCTTTTCGCGCCCGCAATTGTCGCGGCTGCTGAACGAGGCCCAGTTTGCGGTGACGCGCTTTGACCATGCGCTGTTCCTGCCGCCCGCGCGGCAACCGCTGCTTCATGCCGCTGCCCCCATGGCCGAATGGCTGGGCAGCCTGCTGTGGCCCGGCGCATCGGGCGTCATGGTGGTGGAGGCGGTGAAGCAGGTCTATGCCTTTGCCCCGGCGCGCCGGCAGCGCCGGCTGCTGCCGCGGCTGCCACCGGTGCTGTCGCCCCAGCCGGCCCGGCGCGACCGCGGCTGACCTCGCCCAAAGCCGCTTTGCTTTTGTGGCCTGCCCCGCTTATGAAGAAATCGGGGAACGGCAGGCTGAAGGATGGTCCGGGCATGAGTGGCGCCGACAACAATCAGGCGATACTGGAGGAGGCACGGCGCGAGATTGACGCCCTTGATGAGGGCCTGCTCAATCTTCTGGAACGGCGCTTTGCCTGTGTCGATCGGGTGCGCAGCGCCAAGGGTGACAACGGCCAGGCCTCACCGCTCCGACCGGAGCGCGAGGCCTTCATTCTGCGCCGCCTGTTGCGCCGGGCCGGTGCGGGCGGCGTGCCGCCCGAACTGGTGGTCAGGATCTGGCGGGCCATCATGATCGAGGCCAGCCTGGCCCAGGCACCCATCACCATTCACGTCAGCCGCCGCTTCACCCAGACCATGGGCAACCGGCTCAGGCTGCGCGACTATTTCGGCCCTGTGGCGGTGGAGGATTACCGCGACGAGGCGCAGGCCCTCTATCAGATCAACGGCAACCTGCTCGACCTGTGTGTGGTGGAAACGGATTCCCCCTGGCTTGAGGCCTTTCTGGACGGCAAGGCGGGCCGCGCCCAGGTGATTGCCGTGCTGCCCTTCCTCAAGACCGACGAAGCGCCGGCGCTGCTGGTCATCGGCCATGCCCGGGCCGTGGCCACCGGCGAAGATGAGACATTGCTGGTCAGTGACGGCAAGCTGCCGCGCGATTTTGTCCCCGCCCCCCTGTGGGAAGTGAAAATCGGCAGCCGGCGGCTGTCCAGCCTGCCGGGGTTCCTGTCGGAACATGAAAGCCCGCTGGTGGGGCTGATGCGTTCTAATCCCGGCTTGCATCTGCGGGTGGTCGGGCGCTATCCCAGCCCCTTCGAGGTGGTGTGATGTCGTCGTTCAAAGTGCAGGCGCCGGAACCCAAGCCCGGCATTCTTTCCATTCACCCCTATGTGCCCGGCAAGTCGGGCGCCAAGGGGCACAAGGTGCACAAGCTGTCGTCCAATGAATCGCCGCTGGGGGCCGCTCCCAGTGCATTGGCGGCGTTTCAGGCCGAGGCGGCAAAGCTGGCGCTCTATCCCGACGGTTCGGCGGCCCGGCTGCGTGAGGCCATTGCCCGACGCTTCGGCCTCAAGGCCGATCACATCGTGTGCGGGGCCGGTTCGGATGAACTGCTTCAGCTTCTTGCCCATGCCTATCTCGGCCCCGGTGATGAGGCGATCTATTCGCAATATGGTTTTCTGGTCTATCCCATCGCCATTGCCGCCAATGGGGCCACCGCCGTGGTGGCGCCGGAAAAGGATTTCACCGCTGACGTGGACGCCATCCTGGCGCGGGTGACGGCGAAGACCAAAATGGTCTTTCTCGCCAATCCCAACAATCCCACCGGCACCTATCTGCCGTTCAGCGCCATCAAGCGCCTGCATCAGGGTCTGCCCGCTCATGTGGTGCTGGTGCTGGACGCGGCCTATGCCGAATATGTGAAGCGCAATGACTATGAGGCGGGCATTGCACTGGTGGCGGATTCCAAGAATGTGGTGATGACCCGCACCTTTTCGAAAATTCACGGCCTTGCCGCTCTCCGCCTCGGCTGGGCCTATTGCCCGGAGGCCATTGCCGATGTGCTGAACCGCATCCGCGGACCCTTCAATGTTTCGGCCCCGGCCATTGCGGCGGGGGCCGCGGCCATGGAAGATCACGGCTTTGTCGAGCGCGCGGTTGTTCACAATGAGCGCTGGCTGGCCATTCTCGCCGCCGAGATCGAGAAGATCGGCCTGAAGGTGACACCGAGTGTCGGCAATTTCCTGCTCATTCATTTTCCGCCGGAGGACGGCGGGGCGGCGGCGGCGGACGCCTATCTCACCGATCGCGGCCTTATTCTGCGGCGCATGGACGCCTATGGCCTGCCCAATGCGCTGCGCCTTTCAGTGGGCAGCGAGGAGGCCAACCGGGCCGTGCTGGAAGCGCTGCGGGACTACTGGATATGACTGTGATGTTTGAGCGCGTGGCGCTGATCGGGCTTGGTCTTATCGGCTCGTCCCTGTCGCATGTCATGCGGCGCGAGCGTCTGGCCCATCACATTGCCGGTCATGCGCGCAGTGCGGCAACGCTGGAGAAGGCAGGCGAACTGGGGCTGGCGGATTCACTTCACAGCACGGCAGCCGGGGCGGTAACGAATGCCGATCTGGTCATTTTGTGTGTGCCGGTGGGGGCGCTGGGCGCGGTGGCGCAGGAAATCGGTGCCATGCTCAAGCCCGGCGCCATTGTCACCGATGTGGGATCGGTCAAGGCGGCGGTGATCCGCGATGTGGCCCCGCACATGCCGCCGGGCGTTCATTTCATTCCGGGCCATCCCATTGCCGGCACCGAACAGTCGGGCCCGGCCTCGGGCTTTGCCGAACTGTTCCAGAACCGCTGGTGCATTCTCACACCCCTGCCGGACAGTGATCCGCTCGCGGTCAGGACGCTTGAAGACTTCTGGCGGGCCTGCGGCTCCAATGTCGAGATGATGAGTGCCGAGCACCATGATCTGGTGCTGGCCATCACCAGCCATCTGCCCCATCTCATTGCCTACAACACGGTGGCAACGGCAGCCGACCTTGAGAAGGTGACCAATTCCGAGGTCATCAAATATTCGGCCGGCGGCTTTCGCGACTTCACCCGCATTGCCGCCTCCGACCCGGTGATGTGGCGCGACGTATTCCTCAACAACCGCGATGCCGTGCTGGAAATGCTTGGCCGTTTTTCCGAGGATCTGTCAGCCCTGCAGCGCGCCATCCGCTGGGGCGATGGCGACAGCCTCTATGCCCTGTTCGACCGGGCGCGGTCCATCCGCAAGAGCATCATTGCGGCGGGCCAGGAAACGCCCCTGCCCAACTTCGGGCGCAACCAGAAGCCGGAAGGCTGACATGACAGCCGACGGCAACCATTGGGTTTTTGCCTATGGTTCGCTGATGTGGCAGCCCGGCTTTACCTTCCTGCGGGCTGAACGTGCTAGGCTCTCCGGCTATCACCGTGCGCTCTGTGTGAAATCGGTAATCTATCGCGGCACAGCGGCAGAACCGGGGCTGGTGCTGGGTCTGTCACCGGGGGGCGAATGCCGGGGCCTGGGCTTTGAAGTGGCGGCTGACGGCTGGGCCGAGGTTCAGGATTACCTGCGGGCGCGCGAGCAGGTGACACGGGTCTATCGCGAGGTCATGGTGCCGGTGACGCTGGACGGTCCGGCCGAACGGGTCGAGGCGCTGACCTTCGTGGCTGAACCCACGCATCCGCAATATGCGGGCGACCTTGCCGAAGATGCGGTGGTGCGGATGGTGCGTGAGGCGAAGGGGACAGCGGGCACGGCGCGCGACTATCTCATGACCACGCTCCAGCATCTGCGCAGCCTCAACATTGAGGATGCCGCACTGGAGCGGGTGGCCAGCCTTCTCTAGGCGCCGCCCTCTCTGATCCTCAGCCGAAGGCCAGTTCGATCTGCCGGGGCGCAGGCGGGGTGCGGCGCGGCGGGGTGCGGCGCGGCGCGGTGGCGAGCGGTGTGACGGTGGCCGCCTCATGGAAACCCGCCGGATGGTCCTTGGCCTCGGGGGCAAAGGCGCGCTGCAGGTCGGCCAGAATGGCGCTGGCCTCGGCCGGATTGCGGGCCAGAAGATGGACATGGATTTCATCAAGGTCGAGGCCGGAGAAAAGGGGCTGAACCGCCCCGAAGCCGGCCGGGACCAGGAAGCGGCCGAGAATCACGGCCTGCCTTCCGCCGCCGTCGCGGCGCACGCCGACATAGAGCGCGCCGGGCAAGGGCGGGCAGTTATTCGGCTCATAAATGGAATGGATGTATTTGCGGCCCGAAGCCCCCTGCCAATACCAGAACCGGTCATGAAGACCGAGGTCGGGGGCGAGGTCGGCAGCGATGGGATGGCCCTGAAGGTTCATGGGAACGAAGATAGAACAGAACGGAATGTTCGTCAATCGTTCTTTTTGCCGGATCAGGAACAGAGGGCCGTGCCGCAGGACAGGCAGGTGGTGCAGCCTTCAGCCGCGGCAATGTCGGCGGAACCACAGGACGGGCAGCGGGTGCGCGCCGGTTCGTTCACCGGGGCGGTGAGAATGGCGCCCGTCACATCATTGGGCCTGAAGGTGGTGCAGCCCTTGAGGCCGAGGCGGTAGGCTTCCGCATAGACATGGCGGAAGGCGGCAAAGGGCAGGTCGGCTGGCACATTGATGGTCTTGGAAATGGAACTGTCCACCTGCGGCTGAAGGGCGGCCTGCATGGCGAGATGATGGGCGGGGGTCAGATCATTGACGGTGACGAAGGAAGGCGGCAGGGGTGCATCCCCCTTCAGCCGCCGCCATTCCGCCACGGCATGGTCGGTCAGATGCTCGACCCGGAAGCTGCCATCGGAAAGCCGCACCCGGCGCTCGTGCTCCAGACTGAAAATGGGTTCAACGCCGCTGGAGACATTGCCGGCCAGAAGCGAGATGGTGCCGGTGGGGGCAATGGAGGTGAGAAGCCCGTTGCGCAGGCCGCTGCGGCGGATCATCCGGCGCAGATCCTCCGCCAGGCCCCGGCCATAGGCGGTGGCAAGATAGCGTTCCGCATCAAACAGCGGGAAGACGCCTTTTTCGACGGCAAGTTCGGTTGAGGCGGCGAGGGCCGCATGATTGATGGCGGCCATCCAGCGCGAGGCTGCCGCCGCCGCATCAGCCTGGCCATAGGTGAGGCCCAGCATGGCCAGTGCGTCAGCCAGGCCGGTCAGGCCAAGGCCCATGCGGCGCTTGGCCAGCGCCTCGGCACGCTGTTCGGCCAGCGGATAGCGCGATACATCAATGATGTTGTCGAGCAGACGCACCGCCACGCCCGCGGCCTCGGCAAGGGCCGCTTCATCAAGGCTCGCCTCCGGCGTGAAGGGCTGGCGGACGAAGCGGGTGAGGTTGAGGGAGCCCAGCAGGCAGGCGCCATAGGGCGGCAGGGGCTGCTCGCCGCAGGGGTTGGTGCAGGAAATGGTCTCGCAATAGGAAAGCGGGTTTTGCGCATTCACCCGGTCGATGAAAATGACGCCTGGTTCGGCCGCCTCATAGGTGGCGCGCATGATGGCCTGCCACAGCCCGGCCGCCTTGACGGTGCGGAAAGTCGCGCCGCCGAAGGTCAAGGGCCAGTCGGCGTCGGCGGCCACGGCTGCCATGAAGGCATCGGTCACCAGCACCGACATGTTGAAGTTGCGCAGGCGCTCGCCCTTGCGCTTGGCGGCGATGAAGTCCTCGATGTCGGGATGGTCGCAGCGCAGGGTGGCCATCATGGCGCCGCGCCGGGCGCCCGCTGCCATGATGGTGCGGCACATGGCGTCCCACACCTCCATGAAGCTCACGGGGCCGGAGGCTTCCGCCCCCGTGCCATGCACCAGCGCACCCCTGGGGCGCAGGGTGGAAAAATCATGGCCGATGCCGCCGCCCTGCTGCAGGGTCTGGGCCGCCTCCTTGAGGGCGGTGAAAATGCCGGCGGTCGAATCCTCGATTGTTCCCATGACAAAGCAGTTGAACAGGGTGACGGCGCGGCCGGTGCCCGCCCCGGCCAGAATGCGCCCCGCCGGCAGAAAGCGCAGATCGGCCAGGAGTTCACCAAAAACCTGTTGCCAGTGGCCGCGGCGTGCGGGTTCCTCCTGGCTGGCGGCGGCGCGGGCCACGCGGGCCAGCGTGTCGGACAGGGATGTCTCATTGCCCTCGGACCAGCGGTATTTCATCTCCCAAATGGTGTGGGAAATGGCGGGCAGCGGCGGCAGGGTGGGCGCGGGCATGGCCCGACCATACCCGCAACGGACCAGCGAGTCGATCACATGTTCTTGTTATGTTTTGGTGGGTTCGGGGGGGCGCCAGCGCTGGCGCCCCTCGGCCACCAGGGCTTGGGTGGTGGTTTCAATGGCCGCTTCCAGCCGGGATTGAAATTCCCGGCGCGGCAGACCGGGCGGAATGGGCGGCAGAAATTCCACCACGATCACCCCGGGGTGGCGGAGGAATTTGCGGCGCGGCCAGAACAGCCCGGCATTCAGGCCAAAGGGCACGCAGGGCACATCGAGCGCGCCATAAAGGGCAGCCGCCCCCGGCTTGTAGTCGGGCGGATCATCGGGGGCGCGGCGGGTGCCTTCGGGCATGATGATGATCTGGCGGCCGGTGGCGGCCTCCTCCCTGGCGCGGGCCACCAGACTGCGCAGGGCGGTGGAACCGGCGCTGCGCTCCACCGCGATCATGCGAAGTTTGCGGATATACCAGCCGAACACCGGAATGAGGGTCAGTTCCTTCTTCAGCACCATGGCCGGATCATCAAACAGGGTGAGAAGGGCAAAGGTCTCCCACAGCGACTGGTGCTTGCCCGCCACCAGAAGCGGGCCCTTGGGAACATTTTCCAGACCGCGCACCTCCATGCTGGTGCCGGCCACCACGCGCTGTTCCCACAGCAGCACCCGGCACAGCCCCTGCATGGCCTTGACGGCGGTGGCGTGGGAGACGGGCAGCAACACCAGCCCCGCCAGAAACAGCACCACCAGGGTGACATAGAACAGGATGTTGAACAGCAGCGAGCGCAGGATCGTCACAGCACATTCCTCAGCATACGGATCAGGGTGAGGCGCGAGGTGATGAGGGCAATGGCAGTGGCCGCTACCGGCACGGCCAGCAGAGCAGCATAGCTCGTCAGCGATACGGTGGGTGGGGCAAAGAGCAGGCTGCGGCTCGCTGCCGCCAGGCCTTCGCCGCTCACCCGGCCCGACAGGCCGAGAATGAGGAAGATGAGCAGTGCCAGACCCACACCCATAAGTCCGGCATAAAGCCCGGTGGCGAGAAAGCGCCGGTCGATCTGGCGGGCGATATATCCATCCCTGGCGCCCACCAGATGAAGCACATCGACCACCTGCCGGTTGGCATCCAGCACGGTGCGGGTGGCAAATATGACCATGGCCACGGCGGAAGCAGCAATGAGGGCAAGAATGGCATAGGCAAGAAGCGACAGGCTGCGCGCCATGCGGGTCAGTTCCGCCTGCCAGCGCTGGTGGGTGTCAAGGCTTGCGCCCTTCACCTCAATGGTGATGCGGTTGGCCAGGGCCTCAAGGTCGGGCGGGTGGGTTTCATCGAGGCTGAGGCGGATGAGGCGCGGAATGGGCAGGTCCGCGGTGTTGCCGGTGCCAAGCCAGGGTTCCAGCAGTCTGGCGGCGTCCTTCGGATCCATGACGGTGACGGCGGCAATGCCCGCCGTCTGGCCGAGCAGGGTCTGAAGCTTGGCCAGTTCCGCCTGCGGGTCCACGCCCTGCATCTGGCGCAGTTGCACGGTGGCCTCGGATGACAGGCCATGGCTCCATTGGTCGACGGCGCGGTTGATGAGGGTGAGGGCGCCAATGGCCAGGCAGGCCAGCGTGCACATGACCGCCATGGTCACGGTGAGGGTGCGCAAGGGTGCGGCCTCGGGCGGAATGATGGGGCCGGGCTTTGCCGTGGTCATGCCGCCCTCAACTGGCCGTGTTCAAGATGAAGGGCCGGGGCTCCGGTCTGGCGGATCAGCTGTTCATCATGGGTGGCCACGAACACCGTGGTGCCCTGCTTGTTCAGTTCCAGAAACAGATGCATGAGGCGGCGGGCGAGGGCGGGATCGACGTTGCCGGTGGGCTCGTCGGCGAGCAGCAGTTCGGGTCGTGAAATGACGGCGCGGGCTATGGCGGCGCGTTGCTTCTCCCCGCCGGACAGCACCGGCGGAAAGGCGTCGGCCTGATGGGCCAGCCCGACCCAGGCCAGAAGGTCCATGACATCCTGGGCATAGGCCTCGCGGCGCTGGCCGGTGATGCGGAGCGGCAGGGCGACATTGTCGAAGGTGGTGAGGTGGTCGAGCAGGCGGAAATCCTGAAACACCACGCCGATGCGCCGCCGCATGAGCGGAATGGCGGGCTGCGGCAGGGCGGTTACATCCTCGCCAAACAGGGAAATGAGGCCGCGGGTGGGTTTGAGCGCCAGAAACAGAAGCCTGAGCAGCGAGGTCTTGCCCGCCCCCGAAGGGCCGGTGAGAAAGCAGAAGGCTCCGGGGTCGAGCCGGAAGGTGATGTCTTTCAAAATTTCGGGCCCGCCGCCATAGCGCAGGCCCACCGCATCCAGCCTGACCAAACCCGGCTCCCTGTCGCCGTTTACCGCACGTTAACCTTAGAGGTTGTTAGCCTGATGTGACCTGCCCCCGTGGGGCACCCTCCGAATCATCAGGCCCTGCCGTCCGCCCATGATAATCTCCTGTCCTTCCTGTGCAACCCGCTATGACTGGCCGTCACGCCAGCCGCCGCCCGAGGGCATGACGCTGACCTGCCGCGGCTGTGGCCACAGCTGGATTGAGGCGCGGTCGCTGGAGGTGATCGACGTGGTGGCCCATGAGGCGCCGCGCGGTCTGCCGCCCCCCCTTATCGACCATGGTTTTGAGCCGGAGGGCGAGGTGAGCCGCCTGATGGAGGCCGCCCGCGAAGCCCGTGAGGCCCATGCCGAGCGCCGCCGCCGCCGCCTGCGCAGCCTGCAGGCCTGGGGCATTTTCGCCGCCCTGGCAACATCGCCCTTCGCGGCCGCAGCGGCCTTGCCGGAACAGGTGGTGAAGGTCGCGCCTGCGGCCATCGGCGTCTATGCCCGGCTCGGCTATGACGTCAACATCTACGGGCTTGAGGTGAGGCGGGTGGAGCAGCAGCATGTCACCGCCAATGGCACCCGGGTTCTCACCATCAAGGGCGATATTGCCAATACCACCAGCTCGGCCCGGAAGATTCCGTGGCTGCGCTTTGCCCTGCTGGCGGCCAATGGCAAGGACGAGCTTTATCACTGGACGCTTGACACCGGGGCGCGGCCGCTGCGGCCGGGCGAGGTGACAGGTTTCATCACCCGGGTTGCCTCACCGCCGGAAACTGCGGGCAGAGTGCAGATTCGTTTTGCCCATGCCGATGAAATCGGCTCAAATGCCGGGCATGAGTGAGATCATCATTGACGGACATCGCATTGATGTCCTGTTTCCCGCGACCGAAATTGACACCCGCATCCGGGCCATGGCGCATGAGATTGCGGCGCGCCGGCCGACACGGCTGCTGGTGGTGCCCGTGCTCAAGGGCAGCTTCATATTTGCCGCCGATCTGATCCGCGCCATGCATGGGGCGGGGCTGTCGCCGGAGGTGGATTTCATGATGCTGGCGAGTTATCGCGAAGGCACCACCTCGTCGGGCCGGGTTGATGTGCTGCGCGACATTGAATCGGCGGTCCATGGCCGCGATGTGCTGCTGGTCGACGACATTCTGGAATCGGGCCGCACGCTGGCCTTTGCCAAGGATCTGCTGATGGCCCGTGGCGCCAACAGCGCCATGACGGCGGTGCTGCTCCACAAACCCGGCCATCTCGCGGCCCATATCGCGGCCGACTTCACCGGCTTCACCTGCCCTGACCTGTTCGTGGTCGGCTACGGCATGGACATGGCCAATCAGTTCCGCGAACTGCCCTTCGTCGGCCATGTGCTGTCGCCGGGCGGGGACTAACGCATCACCCCGAAAAGTGCGCAGTGGTTTTCGGATCAGGTGATGCGCAAAAAAGCTCACCCCGAAAAGTGCGCAGCGGTTTTCGGATCAGGTGATGGCCAGGGGTTTTCTCTAATACAATCCCCTCAGCAACCGGTCGATATAGTCGCGCTCCACCGGCGTGAGCGAGGGGTCGGCGCTGCGCTGGCGCAGCAGTTCCAGCAATTGGCGGGCGCGCTCAATGGCCTGTTGTGACGGCAGTTTCAGGTTGGTGGCGGGGTTGCGGCCGTTGCCATCGCGGTCACGCCCCAGCGGGTCGCGGCCCGCCGTGCCAGCTCCCTGGCCCTGCTGCAGCATCTGCTGGGCCATGCCGGACAGGGCCTTGCGCAGGGCCTCCATGGCCTTGCCCTGGGCTTCACCCGCGGTTTCGCTGTCGCCTTCGGCCAGGGATTTTCCGGCCTCCTTCATGTGGCCCTCGGCCTCGCCCAGCTCACCGGGGCCACCGGGCCCCAGCTTGCGGCCCAGCTGGCCGGTGCGGTCGCCCAGATCCTTCTGCTGCTCTGACAGGGACGGACCGCCAGACCCCATGCCGTCCTGCCCCTGCCCATCCCTGGGCTGGCCCTGGGGGGTGCCGTTCTCCTCGCTGTTTCCCTCTGCGTCGCGCTGGCTCTGGCGCTGGGTCTCGTCCATGAGCTTCTGCTGCTGGCGCAGAATGTCGGTGAGTTCGTTCAGCTGCTGCATGGCCTCGCCGTTGTCGCTGCCATCGGTGGGCTTCAGATTGCGCATGATCTGGTCAAGCTGCGACAAAAGCTGGCGGGCCTGATCAGTGGCGCCATTGCGCGACAGCTTCTCGATGTCGTCGAGCATCTTCTGCAGGTCCTGGTCGGTCACCATCTTGCCGTTCTGGCCGGGGGGCGGGTTCTTGCCGCCCGCCTCGCCCATGGCCTTGAGATAGCGCTGCATGGCGTCGCGGAGCTGCTGGGTCAGGGCCTTGATCTTTTCCGGGGGGGCGCCATCGGCAAGCGCCTGTTCCAGGGCGCGTCGGGCCGCCTCCAGGGCGGCGCGCGGTTCGGCAAGGCGCCCTTCCTCCAGGGCCAGCGCTAGGCTCCACAGATCCTTGACCGCTCCCTTTACATCTTCGGTGGTTTCGACATTGGCCAGACGCGAGGCAATGGCGGCGAGCATGATGGCATCGCCCGAATGGTCGAACTGGCCCACGGGATAGGTGAGGAAGGCGCGCAGCATGGTGGCCACATCGGCGGCGGCGCCATCGTCAAGGATGAGGCGGCGGCGCTGCTCAATGAGGGCGCGGGCCATGAGCTTGCTGAAGGGCCGCTCGGGCAGGTCGAGGGTGAGGGGCGGGCTGGTGGTTTCCTGACCGGCACCATCGCGGGCGGTGAGGGTGACGGTGACGCGGAAACCGGCCCAGGGGTGGCTGGTCAGATCATTGACGGCGGTGGCCTTCTCGGTGCGCGAACCGGGCTTTGACAGTTTCACAGGAAAGTCCGGCGGCTCGAACAGGAAAATGCCATTGCCGGCAAAGCCCGGGCCGTCGTTCTGCTGATCGGCGAGGGAGAGATCGGCGGTGATGCCGGCAAGGCCGTAATCATCGCTGGCCGCAAAGGCCAGTCCCAGCGCCCCCAGCGGTTCCACCTGCGCGGGCGGCTCCAGGCTGATGGCGGGCGCCTGATCGGGCAGGATATCGAGGCGCCAGTGTGCCCGCTCGCCGCCGTCTTCCAGCACCACGGTGAGGGGCCGGGCAATCTTGCCGGAGGCCGAGAACAGGCCTTGGGTGAGGGTGGTTTTCAGGTCAGCGGGGGCTTCCTCGCTGCCGGTATCGGTGATGAACCGGAGCGTCGGCGCGCGCGCCCCCGCAAGGCGGACGCTCAGCAGCGAGCCTGCGGGAATGATGGTGGTGCGATCTGCGGCAGGCGGGGTTTCACCGCGGCGGGTGAGCAGAAAGGGTGGCTTGCCGGTGTAGGCGGGTGGCGTCACCCAGGCTTCAAGGGCGGCCTCGGCGGTTGCAGCACTGGCGGCCGGGCGGAGCAGGGCCGACAGGCTGGCAGACGACAGGCCGGGGCCCAGCACCGCCGTGGCGATGACGGCGAGCACCACCGGCACGCGCAGGGCCAGGGGGTCAAACACACGCCAGGCAGACCGCGGCCAGGCCAGCGGCAGCGGGCCAAGACGGGCGTGCTGGCGCTTCAGATGCTCCGTCCACAGAGGGTTGTCCGGCGCTTCTCCGGCGGGCCGGTCGGCAAGACTTTGCAGCGGCTGGTGAGACAGCCTTGAGTGGGTCTCAAGACGCGCCATGGCGGCCTGGGCCGAAGGGTAGGTGAGGCCGCGCAGGGCGCGCAGCGACCACAACAGGCCCACCGCCAGAAGAACCAGCGCGGCAAGGCGAAAGGGCGCGGGCAGCATGAACAGCGCGGCCGAGGCCAGCGCCACATAGATGAGTCCGGCGGCCATGAGCGGGTGTTGCAGGCGCGGCCACAACGCTTCCCAGAACAGCAGGAGGCGCTGCACGGCAATGCGGCGGGCATGATGCGGGGCCGGGGCTTGCGTCATGGCGGCACGATGGCGGTGAATTGGGACGGCATTGTGCCGGGCGGGGTCATGCCGTGATCTGCCAGCCTGCCAACTGGTCAAGGCCGATCATCTCATCCAGGCTCTGGCGCGGGCGGACGAGCGCCCAGTGAGCGCCCTTGACCAGAACTTCGGGAATGAGCGGTCTGGAATTGTAGCTGGAGGAGGCCACGGCGCCATAGGCGCCAGCCGTCAGGGTGGCCAGCAGGTCGCCGCGCTCAACGGGAGCAAGCTTGCGGTCGAGCGCCAGATAATCGCCGGTTTCACACACCGGCCCCACCACATCAACAACCCGGCTGCGCGCTCTGGGCTTAGCTTCCTTCACCGGAATGATGTCGTGCCAGGCGTCATAGAGGGTGGGACGGATCAGGTCGTTCATGGCCGCATCCTGAATGACAAAGCGCTTGCGGTCGGCGTCCTTCACATAAATGACACGCGACACCAGAATGCCGGCATTGCCGACAATCATCCGGCCCGGCTCAAGAATGAGTTTAAGACCAAGCGGCCCCAGCACCTTCTTTACCATGGCGGCATATTCGTCAGGGTGGGGCGGCACATCATTGCTGCCGCGGTAGGGCACGCCCAGGCCGCCGCCGAGGTCGAGATGCTTGAGGCTGTGGCCGCGCGCCAGCAGATCGCGGGCCAGTTCCGCCATCAGGGTGAAGGCCTTGCGGAAAGGGGCGAGATCGGTGATCTGGCTGCCGATGTGCATGTCAATGCCGGTCACCTCGAGGCCCGGCAGCCTGGCGGCGCGGGCATAGACCTCCGGCGCCCGGAGGAATGAGATGCCGAATTTGTCGCCCGCCTTGCCGGTGGAAATCTTGTGGTGGGTTTTGGCATCGACATCGGGGTTGACGCGGATCGACACATTGGCGCGCTGGCCCACCCGGCTGGCAATGTCCGAAAGCAGTTCCAGTTCCGGTTCGGACTCGACGTTGAAACAGTGAATGCCCTCCTTGAGGGACAGCGCCATTTCGCGGGCCGTCTTGCCCACGCCGGAAAAGACGATCTTGCGGGCCGGCACCCCGGCGGCAAGCGCGCGCCGCAATTCGCCTTCGGAAACCACATCCATGCCGCAGCCGAGGCTGGCCATGAGCTTCAGCACCGCCTGATTGGAATTGGCCTTCACCGCATAGCACAGAAGATGGCTCTGGTCCTTGAAGGCCTCGCCCAGCACGCGCACATGACGTTCAATGGTGGCCTGCGAGTAGCAATAGAAGGGCGTGCCCACCTCATCGGCCAGGGAAATGAGGTTGACGGCCTCGGCGTGCAGAATGCCGTCGCGGTAGGCAAAGTGATGCATGTCACAAACCCTGGGTGAAGGCGGGCGGCGGCTCGGGGTTGCCGCGCACGCCGCAGGCAGTGAGGGCAAGCAGGGCGGCGAGCGCCACGGCCATCATACGGAACATGTCATGTCTCCTTTAGAACTTTGAGCCAGCGCCGGGCGGCGCGGGCCACATTGGCGGGTGCCGTGCCACCGTAACTGACACGCGAGCGGGCCGAGTTTTCAACCGTCAGCACACGGAACACATCCCTGGTGATGCGCTTTTCCACGCTCTGCATGTCAGCCAGGGAAAGGGCCGACAGGTCCACGCCCTGTTTTTCGGCCAGCGCCACCAATGTGCCGGTGACATGGTGAGCCTCGCGGAACGGCATCTTCAAGGTGCGCACCAGCCAGTCGGCAAGGTCGGTGGCGGTGGCAAAGCCGGTGGCGGCGGCAGCGCGCATGCGCTGTTCATCCGGCACCATGTCGCGCACCATGCCGGTGGCAGCAGCCAGCGCCAGCGACAGGCTGTCGAAGGCGTCAAAGGCCGGTTCCTTATCTTCCTGCATATCCTTGGAATAGGTGAGCGGCAGACCCTTCATGACCACGGCCAAAGCGGTAAAGGCGCCAAGAATGCGGCCCGGCTTGGCGCGGATCAGCTCGGCGGCATCGGGGTTGCGCTTCTGCGGCATGATGGATGAGCCGGTGGTGAACTTGTCCGACAGCTTGACGAAGCGGAACTGGGCGGTGGCCCAGAGCACGATCTCCTCAGCCAGCCGCGACAGATGAACGGCACAGATGGTGGCACCCGCCAGCACTTCAAGCACGAAGTCGCGGTCGGAGACGGAATCGAGGGAATTGCGGGTTGGCCCGGCAAAGCCCAGGGCCTTGGCCGTCATCCCCCGGTCAATGGGGAAGGAAGTGCCGGCGAGCGCCGCCGCCCCCAGCGGGCATTCATTCATGCGCCGGCGGGCGTCGGCCAGCCGCGAGCGGTCGCGGGCCAGCATTTCCACATAGGCCAGAAGATGGTGGCCGAAGGTGATGGGCTGGGCGACCTGCAGATGGGTGAAACCGGGCATGAGGGTCTTGGCATGGGCCAGGGCCTTTTCGGCCAGCGCCCGCTGCAATCCGGCCATCTGGCTGTCGAGATGGTCGACCGTGTCGCGCACATAGAGGCGGAAATCGGTGGCGACCTGGTCATTGCGCGAGCGCGCCGTGTGCAGCCGGCCCGCCGCCGGGCCGATCAGTTCCTTCAGACGCGCCTCCACATTCATGTGGATGTCTTCGAGGGCTGACGAGAAGGTGAAACTGCCGGCTGCGATCTCGGCTTGCACCTGATCGAGGCCGTGCCTAATTTGCGCTGCGTCGGCCTTGGTGATGATCCCCGTCTCGGCCAGCATGGCGGCGTGGGCCTTCGAGGCCCGGATGTCCTGGGCAAAGAGGCGCTTGTCAAAGCCGATGGAGGCGTTGATCTCGGCCATGATGGCGTCCGGCCCCTGGGCAAAACGCCCGCCCCACATTTTATTGGTCATGGGTTTTCCCCGGCCCGGACCTGAACGAACGGAGTCATGATGTTTCCTTCAAACCCGCGCCACCGGCTTTATCTGGGTGTGGCGCTGCTTCTTGCGGCAATCATTGGCATTTACGGGCTAAACCGCGTGTCGCGCAAGCATGTGGGTGAGGCAGCGGTGGCAGAAGCCTCACTTTCGCCCTTCGCCGCCCATGCCAGGGGCCAGATGGCGCAATTCCAGTTTCATGACGCGCCCAAGAACGTGACCCTGCGGGCGGTGCGCGACGGGGCTGGTGCGGAGGTGGCGCTGGCGCGCTGGCAGGGCCGGGTCATGCTGGTCAATCTGTGGGCCACCTGGTGTCCGCCGTGCCGGGCGGAAATGCCGGAACTGGGCAAATTGCAGGCGGCGCTGGGGGGCGCGGATTTCGAGGTGGTCACCATCAATCTCGACAGCCAGACGCGTCAGGACAAGGCCAGGGAATTTCTGGCCACGGCGGGGGAGGGCCATCTTGCCTTCTACCGCGATGATGAGGGGGCGGCGCGCGAGGCGCTCAATGTGCCGGGGCTGCCCGCCACCATCCTGTTTGACCGGCAGGGCCGCGAGCTGGGCCGCCTGCTCGGCCCGGCGCCATGGGCCGGTGCCGATGCCCAGGCCATGATCAAGGCGGTGATGGCAGCGCAGTAGGACCTATTCCCATCACCTGATCCGAAAACCGCTCCCGCACTTTTCGGGGTGATGGGTTGATGAGGGATCAGCGGGTCGGCACCGGCTTTTCGCCGCGGTAGTCGTAGAAGCCGCGTTTGGTCTTGCGGCCCAGCCAGCCGGCCTCGACATATTTCACCAGAAGCGGGCAGGGGCGGTATTTTGAATCCGCCAGACCCTCATAGAGCACCTGCATGACCGACAGGCAGGTATCCAGCCCGATGAAATCGGCCAGCTCGAAGGGGCCCATGGGGTGGTGGGCGCCCAGCTTCATGGCGGTGTCGATGGCGTCCACCGTGCCCACGCCCTCATACAGCGTATAGACCGCCTCATTGATCATCGGCAGCAGCACGCGGTTGACGATGAAGGCCGGGAAATCCTCGGAAACGGCCACCGTCTTCTTCAGGGTGCCGACGAAGTCCTTGACCTTCTGGAAGGTGACTTCCTCGGTGGCAATGCCGCGGATCAGCTCCACCAGCTCCATCATCGGCACCGGGTTCATGAAGTGAATGCCCATGAAGCGTTCCGGCCGGTCGGTGGTGGCGGCCAGACGGGTCACCGAAATCGACGAGGTGTTGGTGCCAAGGATGGTTTCCGGCCCGAGAGGGGGGCAGAGGTCCTTGTAGATCTGGCGCTTCACGTCTTCCTTCTCGGTGGCGCTTTCAATGACCAGATCATAGCCCTCGAAGTCGGCAAAGGAGGGAACATGGCCAATGCGCGACAGGGCGGCTTCACGGTCGGCTTCGCTGATCCTGCCGGCCTTCACCTGGCGGGCCATGTTGCCGTTGATGGTGGCCAGCGCCTGGGTCACACGCTCCTTGGACACATCATTGAGACCCACCTGATAACCGCCCAGCGCACAGATGTGGGCAATGCCGTTGCCCATTTGGCCCGCGCCGATGATGCCGACTTTCCTGATGGTCATGAAACACCCGCTTGTGAGACAGGGTGTTGACGTTAACGTGCTGAGGGGCGCCCCGCAAGATCATTTCGCAAGTGCGAAAAGACCAGCCGGGCGGGTTGGTTTGGGCCAGAAAAAACCCCCTGCCGGGGGCAGGGGGTTTGGATTCTGAGGGGCCGACGATCAGCCCAGCGCCTTGTCCAGTTCCGGCACGGCCTCAAACAGATCGGCCACCAGGCCAAAGTCCGCCACCTGGAAGATGGGGGCCTCCTCGTCCTTGTTGATGGCCACGATGATCTTGGAATCCTTCATGCCGGCCAGATGCTGGATGGCGCCGGAAATGCCGACCGCAATATAAAGGTCGGGGGCCACCACCTTGCCGGTCTGGCCGACCTGATAGTCATTGGGCACAAAGCCCGCGTCCACAGCGGCGCGCGAGGCGCCCACGGCGGCGTTGAGCTTGGCGGCAACGCTTTCCAGCATCTTGAAATTGTCGCCGTTCTGCATGCCGCGACCGCCGGAAATGATGATCTTGGCCGAAGTCAGTTCGGGCCGGTCAGACTTGGTGAGGTTTTCACCAGCATAGGTGGCAAGACCGGCGGCCTTGGCTGCGGCCACGCTTTCCACCTTGGCGGCACCGCCCTCGCCCGCTGCCGGGAAGGAGGCCGTGCGCACCGTCACAACCTTGTGGGCCTCGCCCGACTGCACCGTCTGCACCGCATTGCCGGCATAGATCAGGCGCACAAAGGTGTCGGGCGATGTCACGGCGGAAATGTCGGAAATCTGCATGACATCGAGCAGGGCGGCCACGCGCGGCATGAAATTCTTGCCGCTGGTGGTGGAGGGGGCAACAATGTGGCTGTAGCCCTTGGCCAGAGCCACCACCGTGTCGGCCAGGGTTTCGGCGATGGGGCGCTCAAGATCGGCCGATTCGGCCAGCAGCACCTTGGCTACGCCCTTGAGCTTCGCGGCCGCCTCGGCGGCCGGTTTGGCGTTCTTGCCCGCCACCAGCACATGAACCTCGCCAGCCATCTGAAGGGCAGCGGTAAGCGCCTTGTGGGTTGCGTCCTTGAGCGTGGCGTTGTCATGTTCGGCAATGAGAAGAACGGCCATCAGAGCGCTCCCGCTTCCTTGAGTTTCGCCACCAGTTCGGTCACCGACTTCACCTTCACACCGGCCTGGCGCTTGGGCGGTTCCTCGGTCTTCACCACCTTGAGGCGGGGTGTCACATCAACGCCGTAGTCGGCCGGGGTCTTTTCCTCGAGCGGTTTCTTCTTGGCCTTCATGATGTTGGGCAGCGAGGCATAGCGCGGCGTATTGAGGCGGAGATCGGTGGTGATGACCGCCGGCAGCTTGAGCTTGAGGGTCTGCAAACCGCCGTCGATTTCACGGGTGACCAGAGCCTCGCCCGCCCCCGGCTCAAACTTCGAGGTGAAGGTGGCCTGGGGCCAGCCCATGAGGGCAGCCAGCATCTGGCCGGTCTGGTTGGCGTCGTCGTCAATGGCCTGCTTGCCGAGAATGACAAGATCGGGCTTTTCCGCTGCGACAATGGCCTTGAGCAGCTTGGCCACGGCCAGGGGCTCCACCACCGCGTCATGCTTCACCAGAATGGCGCGGTCGGCCCCCATGGCCAGCGCGGTGCGCAGGGTTTCCTGGGCGGTGGCGGGTCCCACCGACACGGCCACCACCTCGGTTGCCTTGCCCGCCTCCTTCAGACGCACGGCCTCCTCGACGGCGATTTCGTCGAAGGGGTTCATGGACATTTTCACATTGGCCAGTTCCACGCCCGAGCCATCGGCCTTGACGCGGATCTTGACGTTGTAGTCAACGACCCGTTTGACAGCGACCAGAACCTTCATGTTGTCCTCTGGGGTTAGCGATTTTGCGGCGCAAACTAGTGAGGGGGCGGGCGCGAGTCAATTCCGGGAACGACGGGTTATGGGGCCTGTCCCGACCAAAGTTCAGGGCAGGAAGTTGCCCCGCCTCAGTCACCTACCCGGATGAGCAGGCGGTTCTTCAGCAGCCAGGTCAGGACCAGGCCGGTGAGGAAGCCGCCGATATGGGCCCACCAGCCGATGCTCTGCGACTCCGGGTCGCTGGCAAACAGGCTCAGGATCTGGATGGCAAACCAGATGCCCAGCACCCAGGCGGCGGAAATGCGGATGGGCAGGGGAAAGAAGGCGAGCACCCAGACGCGCGCCCTGGGGTAGAGCACGAAATAGGCGGCCAGCACCCCGGAAATGGCCCCCGATGCCCCCACCAGGGGCACAGGCGAGGTCGGATTGACAACAATGTGGGTGACACCGGCGCCCACGCCGCACAGGAGATAGAACAGCAGAAAACCCAGATGGCCGTAAGCGTCCTCGACATTGTCGGCGAAGATCCACAGGAACAGCAAATTCGAGACGAGATGCATCCAGCCGCCGTGCAGGAACATGTAGGTGATGAGGGTGACCGGCTCGGGCACGGGATTGATGTCATGGGCGCGGGCAGCGGCGGAAACAAACTCGGCCGGCACCACGCCGAAGCCCTGGGCCACGCTGGCAAGGAAGGCCTCACCCGGAAAAGCCCCGGTGATGAGGAACACGGCCACATTCAAGGCGATCAGCGCGAAGGTCATCATCTGGAAGCGGATGACCCGCAGCGGAGCGTCGTCGTGCAGCGGAATGAACATGGCTGCCGGATTAGCCGAAAATCAGCTTGGCGGCGAGGGCGAACATGATGGCGGCAATGGCAAGGTCGATCATCCGCCAGACGCTGGGCCGCGCGAGAATGTGGCCAAGGGCGCGGGCGCCGTAGCCCAGGGAGAAAAACCAGACGGTGGAGGCGAGCGATGCGCCCAGCGCAAACGGCCACTGCTGGCCCGGCGGCCTGGCATTGGCGATGGAGCCCACCAGCACCACCGTGTCGAGATAGACATGGGGGTTGAGCCAGGTGAAGGCGGCACAGGTGGCAAGCGCAGCACTCAGGGACAGGGGATTGGACAGGGCTTCACGGAGCGCGTCCGGGTGGAGGGCGCGGGTGAAGGCCTTGATGCCATACCAGATGAGAAAGGCCGCACCGCCCCAGCGCATGAGGGTGATGAAATCGGGAAAGAGCTTGAGCAGCGCGCCCAGACCATAGACGCCGGCCCAGATCAGGATGATGTCGGACAGGGTGCAGAACAGGACAACGGGGAAGACGTGGTTGTTAAGCGCACCCTGACGGATGACAAAGGCGTTCTGCGCGCCAATGGCGACGATGAGGCTGCCGCCCAGGGCAAAACCGGCAATGAGGGCGGCCAGCATGGGTGCTATCGCGTCCCGCCCGGAACCCAGAGAATGTCGCCCGCACCGGCGACATGGTTCACATAACGGCTGGCAACGAAGAGAAAGTCGGACAGGCGGTTGACATAGGCCAGCGCGGCGGCCCCCACCGGCTCATCCGGCGTGTCATGCAGATGAACCATGAGGCGTTCGGCGCGGCGGCAGATGGTGCGGGCCAGATGAAGCGCGGCAGCGGCGGGGTGGCCGCCCGGCAGCACGAAGGACTTGAGCGGGACCAGTGCAGAATTAAGGTCATCAATCTCGCGCTCCAGCCTCACCGCCTGGTCGGGCAGGATGCGCAGCGGCGGGTAATCCAGTTTCTGGCCACGGTCGGGCACGCAGAGATCGGCGCCGAGGTCAAACAGTTCATTCTGGATGCGGGCCAGCATGGCATCGAGGCTGGCGAGGTTGGCTGTGCCGGTGTGCTGGCGGACCAGCCCCAGGGCGGCATTGGTTTCATCAACCGTGCCATAGGCCTCAATGCGCAGATGGGCCTTGCTGAGGCGGGTGCCATCACCCAGCCCGGTGGTGCCGTCATCGCCGGTGCGGGTATAGATGCGGTTCAGTCTGACCATGGCGCTTGGTAGCCCAAAAGCGGCGGCCTGTCATTCGTCGCGAAGGGCGGTGGAGGGTTTGGCGGTCAGGGCGCGGTTGGTGGCCAGAAGCCCGCCCGCAATGGTCAGCAGAAGCGCCAGCGCCACGGTCAGGGCGGCAGTGCCGGGGGAGAAGGCAAAGGGCAGCTCCAGCACGAAGCGGGCCAGGAACCAGGCCCCGGTGGTGCCGGCCATAAGGCCGAAGACGGCGGCCGCCAGACCGAGCAGGCCATATTCCAGAGCGTAGCTGGCCAGCAGCTGACGGCGCGAAGCGCCATAGGTTTTCAGCACCACCGCCTCATAACGGCGCGCCGACAGACCGGCGGCCAGCGCGCCAGCCAGCACCAGCGTGCCGGTGATGAGGGTGAGGATATTGGCCGAGCGGATGGCCAGCAGGATCTTGCCCATGAGGCCCGCCACCTGATCCAGCGCATCCTTGACGCGCACGGCGGTAATGCCGGGCCAGCGCCGGGCCATGGTGTTGAGGAACTGCGCCTCGTCGGCTCCGGCCATGGTCACGGTGACGATGGCGCTGTGGGGGGCGCGCTGCAGGGTATTGGGCGAAAACACCATGACGAAGTTGATGCCGAAACTGCGCCAGTTCACGCGCCGCAGATTGGCCACGGTGGCGGTGATGTCGCGGCCCAGAACATTGACGGTCAGCTGATCGCCGATCCTGAGGCCGAGACCTTCCGCAATGTCATCGACAAGGGAAACCAGGGGCGGGCCGGCATAGTCGGCGGGCCACCATTCTCCGGCCACCAGGGTGGAGTTTTCCGGCAGGCTGGCACTGTAGGTGAGACCGCGCTCGCCGCGCAGCGCCCATTGCGCGCCCTCGGCGGGTTTCACCTGATCGGCGGCAACACCCTTCACGGCGGTGATGCGGCCGCGCAGCATGGGGGCGGTGCCGGTGGCGACAACCCCGGCTTGCGCCTTCACCTCGGTCACAAAGCGGTCAAGGTCGGTGTTGCGCACATCGATAAAAAAGAAGGCGGGCGCCTTTTCGGCAAGACCGCCGCGCAACTCGCGGCTCAGGGTGGCGTCGGTCTGGGCCAGCATGGCAAACAGGCCAAGCCCCAGACCCAGCGCCAGGATGACGGCCAGAGCCGGTGAGCCGGGCCGGGCCAGGGATGCGAGTGCCTGACGGAGCAGCAGGTTTCCGGGCCGGGGCAGCAGGCGGAGCAGACGAAGAAACAGCCAGCCGAGAAGAAACAGCCCAGCAAAGCTCAGGGCCAGTCCGGCGAGATAGCCGCCGGTCAAAGTCCAGTTGTCACTGCTGGTGAGAACGAGGGCGGCAAGGGCTGCCATGAACAGGGCGGAGGCGGCGGCATGGGCCAGGGGCAAACGGCTTTTGACCGGGGCTGCGCCATGGCGAAACAGCGCAGTGGCGGGAATGCTGCCGGTGGCCGCCAGCGGCAGCACGGTGAAGGCCAGCGCCACCAGCAGCCCCATGGCCCCGGCCCGCAGCAAGGCCAGCCACTCCACGCCGGTGGCCAGCGGCAGGGGCAGAAGGTCGGCGAAGAAGAACTGGGCGAGGGCAGGTGTGGCCGCTCCCAGCGCCAGGCCAAAGGCAAGCGCCAGCAGGCTTACCAGCAGCAATTCGGTGAGGAAGATGGCAAAGACGGTGGCGCTGGTGGCGCCCAGCGCCTTGTAGGTGGCGATGGTGGTGGCGCGGCGCTGGATGAAGGCCTTGACCGCATTGGCAATGCCCGCCCCGCCGATGACCAGGGCAGCAAGCCCCACCAGGGTGAGGAAGAAGCCCAGACGCTCCACCATGCGCTCAGTGCCGGTGGCCGCCTGTGAAGCAGCCCGCAACCGCCAGCCCGCCTCCGGGAAGGTCCGGTTGGCTGCCGCCACTGCCGCTTTGGCCGCCGTGGGATCGGCAAGCTTCACCCGGTATTTCCAGGTGACGAGGCTGCCCGGCTGGATGAGGCCGGTGGCGGCCAGGGCCTGATCGCTGATGAGGAGGCGCGGGGCGAGCAGAAAGCCTTCGCCCAGCCGGTCCGGTTCGGCGGCAATTTCCGCCGTGATGATGAAGCTGGCCTGGCCCAGGGTGATCCGGTCGCCCAGCTTCAATCCCAGTCGCCCGAGCAGCAGCGGATCGGCCACCGCCGCAAAGCTGTTGGCGCGGGCGGCAAGGGCTTCCGGCAGGGCACCCTGGGAAAGTTTCACCGCGCCATAGAGCGGATAGGCGCCATCCAGCGCCTTCACCTCGGTCAAGGCGGTTGCCGTGGGGGTCACGGCCATGGCCCGGAAGGTCACCACGCGTGAGACGGCGCCGAGGCCCTTCATGTAACCCTCTTCGGCGGCACTGGCCTGACGCTGGGTCAGGGCAAATTCCACATCGCCGCCCAGCAGTGGCTGGCCCTGCTGGTCAATGCCGCGGGTGATGCTGGCGGACAGTGCGGCCACCATGGCAATGATGGTGGTGCCCAGCGCGAGGCAGGCCAGGAAGATCCAGAAGCCCTGCAGGCCGGAGCGCAGATCGCGGAGGGCAAAGCGCAGGGGCAGCATCATGCCCCCTCGCGCAGGGTGCCGTCGCGCACCTCGATGCGGCGGTCACATTTTTTCGCCAGCGCCTCATCATGGGTGACCAGCAGAAGCGTGGCCCCCTCCTGTTCGCGGAGATCAAACAGCAGCCGGATGATGTCGGCACCGGTGGCGCTGTCGAGGTTGCCGGTGGGTTCATCGGCCAGCAAAAGGCGCGCGCCTGCCGCCAGCGCCCGGGCAATGGCCACACGCTGCTGTTCGCCGCCCGACAGCTGGCCGGGATAGTGGCTGAGCCGGTGGCCGAGGCCAACGCGGCCAAGCCAGTGGGCGGCGCGCGCTTCGGCATCATTGGCACCCTTGAATTCCAGCGGCACGGCGACATTTTCCAAGGCCGTCATGGTGGGGATGAGGTGGAAGGACTGGAAGATGATGCCGATGTGATCGCGGCGGAAGCGGGCGAGATCATCCTCGCTGCGGCCGGCAAGATTTTGCCCGGCCACGGTGAGGCTGCCGGAGGTGATGGGTTCCAGCCCGGCGATGACCATGAGAAGCGAGGTCTTGCCGGAGCCGGAGGGCCCGACAATGCCCAGGGCCTCGCCGGGCCTTGCCGCAAGGCTCACCGCTTTCAGAATGGCCACCGGACCGGCACGGCTCGGCAGGGTGAGGGAGACGTTTTCGAGAGCAAGAAGGGACACGGGGGAAAATCCTTGGAGGGGTTGAGGCCATATAGGATTTCTGCTTGGGCTTTTCACCCCTTCTTCCTATCTTCACGGCCATGCTGCGTTCCCTTTTCTTCAGTCTGGCCCTTGCCGCCATGGTCCTGCCGGCCACGGCCCGCCCCATGACCCTGCTGGCGCTGGGCGACAGTCTCACCGCCGGTTATGGCGTGGACCCGGGCGATGCCTTTCCGGTGAAACTCGAAGCCGCGTTGCGGGTGAAGGGCCATGATGTGACGGTGATCAATGCCGGGGTGTCGGGCGATACGGCGGGTGACGGGCTGGCCCGGCTGGACTGGGCGCTCGGTGATCCGGTGGATGCGGCCATTGTGGAACTGGGTGCCAATGACATGCTGCGCGGGCTCGACCCGGCGGAGACGGAAAGGGCGCTTGACCAGATTCTCGCCACGCTCAGGGCGAAGAATATTCCGGTGCTGCTGGCGGGCATGCAGGCCGCGCCCAATCTTGGTGCTGATTATGGGGCGCGGTTCAACCGCCTCTACCCCAAGCTCACGGCGGTGCATGGCGTGTTGTTCTATCCCTTCTTTCTCGATGGCGTGGCGGGACAGAGCGCCCTCAATCAGCCCGACGGCATGCACCCCAATGCAGCGGGCGTTGACGAAATTGTGAAGCGCATGGTGCCCGCCGTGGAGGCGTTGCTGGCCCAGGTCAGGTGATTGCGAATCAGGCCTCCGTCCCGGATGCTCCTTGGCGTTCTGGCAAGGAGGCCGCCATGCCGCGTCTGTTCACGGGGATCGAGCTTCCGCACGACATTGCCGATGAACTGGCGCTGAAGCGCGGCGGCATTCCGGGGGCGCGCTGGATTGACACCGAATCCTTCCACATCACTCTCCGCTTCATCGGCGATATTGATGAGGGGCTGGCCCATGAGATTTCCTACGGGCTGGCGCAGGCGGCTGGCCCCGCCTTCAGCCTGAAGCTCAAGGGGGTTGACGTGTTTGGCGGCAACAAGCCGCATACGCTGCACGCCGGGGTGGAGGACAGCGCCGATCTCCGGCGTTTGCAGGCCGCCCATGAGCGCATCTGCCAGAGGCTGGGGGCCGCCCCCGATTCCCGCCGCTTCACCCCGCATGTGACGCTGGCCCGCCTCAAGGACGCCGACCCCGCCGCCCTGGCGCAATTCGTCCACGCCCAGAGTCTTTATCGTTCACGGCCTTTCCGGGTGGCGCGTTTCGTGCTGTTCTCATCGCGGCCGTCGCGCGGGGGTGGTCCCTATGCGGTGGAACAGGCTTATGATTTACAGGTGTGAAGATGGCAGACAGAAAACTGATCGGCGTTGAGCGGGCCAAGGCCCTGCACGGGTTGCACGGCTGGGCCGAGGCCAAGGGGCGGGATGCCATCACCAAGACCTTCCAGTTTGCCAGTTTTGGCAAGGCCTTCGGCTTCATGACCGAGGTGGCGCTGGCGGCGGAGAAAATGGATCACCATCCGGAATGGACCAATATCTACGGCCGGGTGGAAGTGACGCTGGCCACCCATTCGGCCGGCGGGGTGACGGAAAAGGACATCGAACTCGCCCGCCGCATCGACGACAAGGCCGAGGGCCGGACCCGTTAACCAGCCGAAGGAGGGTGCCCTGTCACTCCTTGACGGAAGGGGAGCGGCTTCCCATATCCTGCCGCAACGACTGATTTTCGAGGAGGAAACCATGTCTGACTATCGCACACGCAGCCAGGTCGGCACCGTTCAGCGGGCCGAAATCGACCAGGGGCTGCGCAGCTACATGCTCGGCGTCTATAACTATATGGCGCTGGGTGTTGCCTTCACCGCTCTGGTGGTTCTGGCCGTGGCGTCCAGCCCCGCCGCCATTGCCACGGTCTTCAGCCTCAAATGGGTCTGGTTCATCGCCGCCATCGGCCTTGGCTTTCTGGCGCCGCGCATGATGTTTTCCGAAAACAGGGTCATGGCGCATGCCGCCTTCTGGTCCTATGCCGGCCTGTGGGGCCTGATGATGGCGCCCATGCTGGCCCATTATCTGGCGGTCGATCCGTCGCTGGTCTATCGCGCCTTCCTGATCACGGCGGCCACCTTTGCCGGCACCAGTCTGGCTGGCTACGTGACCAAGCGTGACCTCTCGGGCTTCGGCGCCTTCTTCTTCATTGCCTCCATCGGCATCCTCATTGCCATTCTGGTCAACGCCTTCTTCGTCCAGTCGACAATGATGAGCCTCATTGTTTCCATCGTGACGGTGCTGCTGTTTGCCGGCATCACCGCCTATGAAACCCAGATGATCAAGGAAATGTATGTCGAGGGCGATGCCCCCGGCGTGGCGCGCGGCAAGTCGATCTTCGGCGCCTTCGCGCTCTATGGCAGCTTCGTCACGCTGTTCGTGCACATCCTCAACATTCTGGGCATTGCCAACAACGAGTGAGCCGCTTGCGCGACGTTTTGAAAGGCCCCGGCAACGGGGCCTTTTTCATGACACCGGCTTGAGAGCGAGAACGCGCAGCACCCGGGCAAGGTCGGGCCCGCGCCTGAGGATGAGGCCGCCCTGGGCCACCACCGCAAAGGCCCCCTGCTTCTGGGCCAGGGCCGGGGTTTTGGTGATGCGGTACAGGGGCGCTTCACTGGCCCGGCGAAAGACCGAGAAGGTGGCGGTGTGGCGGTCGAAACTCAGGCCGTAGTCGCGCCACTCGCCTGCCGCGACATGGCGCCCGTAGAGATCGAGAATGGTCATGAGTTCGTGGCGGGTGAAGGCCACCGGCCTTTCCGCCGGCCCGGCGCTGCGGTCCTGAAATGAAATCAGCGTATCGGCCATTCCGCCTCCCCACCCCAAGATGACGGCCCGGCAGAAATTTTCAAGGGGAGGAAAATACCCCAGTTTCGCCCCTTTTTGATCATGGCTTCACCACTTTGGGGGGCCATATGGGTAGCGTTGCCTCGATGTCCGGCGGCGCGGGTTCCTCAGCCCCCAAGCCCCCGAGGTTTTCGCCCGCCGGACGCCCCGATTCCCTTTGTCTGTGGAGTCGAGTCCTCATGGCCAGCCCGAAAGGCTGGCCATTTTTTTGTGGTGCGCCTTCTTTCGGAAGGCGCAAGCGGCCAGCCCGAAAGGCTGGTCATTTTTTATGTGGTGCGCCTTCTTTCGCCCGCACGACTGTCCGGCCGGAAGGCGCAAGCGGCCAGCCCGAAAGGCTGGCCATTTTTTTGTGGTGCGCCTTCTTTCGCCCGCACGGTTGTCCGGTCGGAAGACGCAAGCGGCCAGCCCAGAGCTGGCCCATTTTATTTGCGAGCCCTTCGCCCCTTGATCCGTTCCGTGGCTTTGCCCATATCGGCATCCGAAACGGAGACGGGCAGGAGACAGGGACATGGCGAAGGCAGCGAAGACAACGGCAAGCGGCAAGCCCCAGGCCTTTCAGGCCGAGGTGGCGAAACTCCTCCAGCTCATGGTGCATTCGGTCTATTCCGACCGTGACGTGTTCCTGCGCGAGCTCATTTCCAACGCGTCGGACGCCCTCGACAAGCTGCGCTATGAAGCCATTGCCGCACCGGCCCTTCTGGAACAGGAACCGGCCCTCACCATCACCCTCACGCCCGACAAGGCGGCCGGCACGCTCACCGTCACCGATACCGGCATCGGCATGAGCGCTTCTGAGCTGAGCGACAATCTCGGCACCATCGCCAAGTCCGGCACCCAGGCCTTCATGGCGCAGGCCAAGGAGGCCCCCAGCCTCATCGGCCAGTTCGGCGTCGGCTTCTATTCCGCCTTCATTGTGGCGTCCCGCGTCGATGTCATTTCGCGCAAGGCGGGCAGCGACGACAGTCATGTCTGGTCATCGGATGGCCTTGGCACCTTCACGGTTGCGCCTGCTGCCAGGGGGCCGCGCGGCACCAGCATTGTTCTGCATCTGAAAGATGACGCGCTGGAATTCCTCGAGGGCTGGAAAATCGAAAGCGTGGTGCGCGCCTATTCCGACCATGTGGCCCACCCCATTCTGCTGAAGGAGGGAGACACCGAGGCCCGCCAGATCAACCGCGCCAACGCCATCTGGACGCGGCCCAAGGCCGAGGTGACAGCCGAGGAGCACAAGGAATTCTTCGGCCACCTCACCCACAGCTACAGCGATCCGGCCCTCACCCTTCACTACCGGGCCGAGGGACGCCATGAATATACGGTGCTGCTCTATGTCCCGGGCGAGCGGCCCTTTGACCTTTATGATCCGGCCCGCCAGGGCCACCAGAAGCTCTATGTGAAGCGGGTGTTCATTGCCGATGATGTGGCGCTGCTGCCGCCCTATCTGCGCTTTGTGCGCGGCGTCATCGATTCCGCCGACATGCCGCTCAACCTGTCGCGCGAAATGCTCCAGAACAATCCGGAGGTGGCGGCCATCCGCAAGGCAGTGACCAACAGGGTGCTGGCGGAACTCAAGAAACTCTCTGAAAGCGATGCGGCAAAATTTGCCGCTGTGTGGGACACCTTCGGGCCGGTCATCAAGGAAGGTCTTTATGAGGATATGGAGCGGCGCGAGCCGCTGCTGGAACTGGCGCGGTTCCGCACCACCACGCGCGAGGCCGCAACCCTGAAGGACTATGTGGCGGGCCTCAGGGAAAACCAGACGGCCATCTATTACCTCACCGCCGAGGATGCGGCGAAGGCCAAGGCCTCACCGCAGCTTGAGGGGTATCGGGCGCGCGGCATCGAGGTGTTGCTGCTGACCGATCCGGTCGATTCCTTCTGGGTGCAGATGGTGCCGGAGTTTGAAGGAAAGCCGCTGCGCTCGGTGACGCTGGGGGCGGCCGATCTTGACCTCATTCCCCTGCCGGAAACGGAGAAGGCGGCGGAGGCCCCCGGCCTTGCGGCCCTGCTGGCGGTTCTGAAGGCATCTCTGGGCGACAGGGTGCGGGATGTGCGGGCGTCCAAGCGTCTTCAGGACAGTGCGGTCTGTCTGGTGAATGAGGGCGGGCTTGACCGCACGCTGGAAAAATACCTGTCGCGCCAGAAGGATTCCGGGGTTTCCGTTTCGGCCCCGGTGCTGGAGGTGAACGGCGCACACCCGCTGATTGCCGCGCTGGCCCGCAGGGCCGAGGGCGATGCCAAGGCGCCGCTGCTGCAGGATGCGGCCCTGCTGCTGCTCGATCAGGCCCATGTGCTGGAGGGCGAGCCGCTTGCCGATCCGCAGGGCTTCGGTCGCCGGCTGGCGTCGGTCATGGAACGGGCATTGGGGTGAGAACGCCAACCGGCGATGTTTGGCCAAAAGTGGGCTTTTCATGGTGCGCTGCAGCGATTAGGACGGAGGCAAGAGTAGGAGAGATCCCATGAGCTTCCGTCCCCGCCGCAGCGTTCTCTACATGCCGGGCGCCAATGAGCGCGCCCTGGAAAAGGCCAAGACCCTTCCCGCCGATGCCCTGATCCTCGACCTTGAGGATTCCGTCGGCCCCGCCCAGAAGGACGAGGCGCGCGAGCGGGTGGCTGCCGTGGTGGCGGCGGGCGGCTATGGCAAGCGCGAACTGGTGATCCGGGTGAACGGCCTCGACACGGAATGGGGCATGGCCGACATGGCCATGGCTGCCAAGGCCAAGCCCCATGCCATTCTGGTGCCCAAGGTGTCCACCGCCGCTGATGTGGCCCGGGCGGCGGCGATCGCCCATGGGGTGCCGCTGTGGGTGATGATTGAAACGCCCTTGGCCATTCTGAACCTGAGGGACATCGGGGCGGCGGCCGCCGCCGCCAGGCTCACCTGCTTCGTGCTCGGCACCAATGACCTCATCAAGGATTCACGCTGCAAGCCGGTGGGCGCCCGCTTTGCGCTGGTGCCCATGCTGTCGCAAACGGTGGTGGCGGCGCGCGCCTTCGGCCTTGACGTGATTGACGGCGTCTACAACGACTTCAAGAACGAGGACGGCTTTGCCGCCGAATGCGAGCAGGGCGTGGCGCTGGGCATGGATGGCAAGACGCTGATCCATCCCGGCCAGGTGGAACCGTGCAACCGCATCTTCTCGCCCTCGGCCGATGAGGTGGCGCGGGCGCGGGCGATCATCACGGCCTTTGCGCTTCCCGAAAATGACAAGAAGGGTGTGATCACCGTGGATGGCAAGATGGCCGAGCGCCTGCACCTTGCCATGGCCGAACGGCTCGTTGCCATTGCGGAGGCCATCGAATGAGCAAGACCAATCCCGGCAATTACTTTGAGGACTTCCGCCTCGGGCAGAAGATCGTTCATGCCACGCCGCGCACGGTCACGGCGGGCGATCAGGCACTCTATGTGGCGCTCTACGGGTCGCGCTTTGCGGTGCAGTCGTCGGATGAATTTGCCCGCGCGATCGGCTATGCGCGTGCGCCCATCGACGATCTCCTCACCTTCCACATCGTCTTCGGCAAGACGGTGCCGGATGTGTCGCTCAATGCGGTGGCGAACCTTGGCTATGCCGAATGCCGCTTTCTTGCCCCGGTCTATCCGGGCGACACGCTTGCCACCACCTCGGAGGTGATCGGCCTCAAGGAAAATTCCAATGGCAAGACCGGCACGGTCTATGTGCGGTCGGTGGGCACCAACCAGCGCGGTGAGGTGGTGCTGTCCTATGTGCGCTGGGTGATGGTGAGGAAGGGCGACGAACAGGCGAAGATTGCCGAACAGCTTGTGCCTACGCTGGTGGCGGTGGTGGCGCCGGAGCAGTTGGGACGGGCCCTGCCGAAACTTGCTCTTTCCGGCTGGGACAATGCGCTGGCGGGTTCCGCCCACCGCTTCGGCGATTATGCGGTGGGTGAAAGGATCGACCATGTGGACGGCATGACGGTGGAAGAGTCCGACCACATGCTGGCCACGCGACTTTATCAGAACACCGCCAAGGTGCATTTCAACCAGTTCACCGAGGCGAAAGGCCGCTTCGGCCGCCGTCTCATCTATGGCGGCCATGTCATCTCGCTGGTCCGTGCCCTTTCCTTCAACGGTCTGGGCAACAGCTTCCATATTGCGGCCATCAATGGCGGCCGCCATGTGGCGCCGCTTTTTGCCGGCGGCACGGTGCATGGCTGGAGCGAGGTTCTGGACAAGGCCGATGTGCCGGGCCAGGCGGGAGCGGGGGCACTGCGGCTGCGCAGCCGGGCCACGGTTGATCTCCCCTGTGCGGCGTTTCCCACGGAGGATGGCAAGCCCGGAGAAGCGGGGGTGATCCTCGATCTCGATTACTGGGTGGTCCTGCCTAAATGAGGCCCCGGTCGAGGGCATAGAGAAGGAGTGCCGTGGTGACGGCGGCAAGGCCCGTGCCTGCGGCTATGGCGGCGGAAACGGGGGCTGCCCCCTCGTCGTGACGGCGGGCAAAGAGAAAGGCATTGGCGCCGGTGGGCATGGCGGCCAGCAGCAGCGCCACCTTGAACCAGAGCGGCGGCAGGCCCGGCATCAGCCGCAGCAGAGCCCAGACCAGCAGCGGCATCAGCCCCATCTTTAGCGCCATGAGCAGGGCCATGGGCCGGATCTGGCCCCGGAGACGGTAGGACGCAAGCGACAGGCCAAGGGCAAAGAGGGCAATGGGTGTTGCCGCATTGGCCAGCATATCGAGCATGACGCGGGGCACGGCGGGCAGCGCCCAGCCCATCTGCCGCCAGATGGCCCCGGCGATGAGGCTCAGGATGATGGCATTGCTGAGCAGGTTGCGCGCAAGGCCCCGGAACAGCGGCGCCAGCGCCACGTCATCGCCGCGAATGGCCCATTCACGCTGCAGCGTTGCGGCAAGCCACAGCACGGCGGCATGAATGGAGAGAATGATGCCGGCGGGCACCGCGCCCTCCGGCCCGTATTTGGCAATCACCAGCGGCAGACCGAGAAGGGCCAGATTGCCGAAGCCCGCCGTCATGGCGGCGGCGGCCCCGCCGCCCTTCTGCAATTCCGGGTCTGCCCGGGCCAGCAGTGTGGCGGTGATCCAGGTGAGGGCAAGGCCGCCGAAGAAGGGCAGCCACAGCGCCCAGGGCGGGGCGGGCTGCGGCCCCATCAGCGCCACGGTGCGAAACAGCAGGGCGGGAATGGCAAGGTTGAACACGAACTGCGTGAGGCCCGCCGCCGCATCCGCCGCCACCCAGCGGGCCCGCGCGAAGATGTAGCCCAGAATAATGAGGCCGAAGACCGGAAGTACGGTGGCAAGGATTGCGTTCATTTTTTCTGCATCACCTCGTCCGAAAAGTCTCGCAACTTTTCGGGGTGATTTGTTGGTGTCGCATCACCTTGTCCGAAAAGTCTCGCAACTTTTCGGGGTGATTGTTGGTGTCGCATCACCTTGTCCGAAAAGTCTCGCAACTTTTCGGGGTGATTGTTGGGTCGCATCACCTTGTCCGAAAAGTCTCACAACTTTTCGGGGTGATGCGTCAGGCCCAGGGGCGCGACTGTGCGGCCTTCTTCTCATAGGCCGAAATGGACTTGGCCTTCTCCATGGTGAGGCCGATGTCATCCAGACCGTTGAGCAGGCAGTGCTTGCGGAAGGGGTCGATCTCGAACTTCACCACGCCGCCATCGGGGCCGCGGATTTCCTGGTTCGGCAGGTCGATGGTGAGGGTGGCGTTGGCGCCGCGCCCGGCGTCATCCATCAGCTTGGCCAGGTCATCGGGTGAGACGACGATGGGCAGAATGCCGTTCTTGAAGGCGTTGTTGTAGAAAATGTCGGCGAAGCTCGTGGCAATCACACAGCGGATGCCGAAGTCCAGCAGCGCCCAGGGCGCGTGCTCGCGCGAGGAGCCGCAGCCGAAATTGTCGCCCGCCACCAGAATCTCGGCCTTGCGCCAGGCCGGCTGATTCAGCACGAAGTCGGCAATTTCCGCGCCCTCCGGCGTGTAGCGCATTTCATAGAACAGCGACTTGCCCAGACCGGTGCGCTTGATGGTCTTCAGGAACTGCTTGGGGATGATCATGTCGGTGTCGATGTTGACGATGTTGAGGGGGGCTGCCACCCCGGTGAGGACATCGAATTTCTGCATGATCGTCTCTTCTTTCAGGCTGCGGGAAGATCGGTTGCCAGGCCTTCGTCGGCGCCGATCATCAGGTTCAGATTCTGCACGGCGGCGCCCGAGGCGCCCTTGCCGAGATTGTCATAGACGGCGCACAGCAGCAATTGGCCGCGTGCCTCATTGCCGAAAACATGAAGGCGCATGGCGTTGCTGTTGTTCAGTGCCGTGGGGTCAAGGGCGGGGCTGCGCTCCACTGCTTCCAGGGCTGCCACTTCGACAAAGCGGCAATGCTCATAGGCCCAGTTGAGAACGCCATGCACTTCGGCAAGGTTCACGCCCTTCCTGAGATCCTTGAGAAACAGCGGCACGACCCCCAGCATGCCCTGGGCGTAATTGCCCACGGCGGGCTGGAACAGCACATCCCGGGTGAGGCCGGCATAGGCCTTCATCTCGGCCAGATGCTTGTGATTGAAGGTGAGGCCATAGGGCAGGAAGGGCGAGGCGGTCTGGCCCGCCGCCTCATAGGTCTCGATCATCTTGCGGCCGCCACCGGAATAGCCGGACACGGCATTGTAGCTCACGGCCACGTCAGGGGTGAGCAGGCCCTCGTCAATGAGCGGCTTCACCAGCGCGATGAGCCCCTGCGGATAGCAGCCGGGATTGCTGACGAAGCGGGCCTCGGCAATGCGCTCGGCCTGGTCGGCCGCCATTTCGGCAAAGCCATAGGTCCAGTCCGGGTTGACCCGGAAGGCGGTGGAGGCGTCGATCATGCGCGTCCTGCTGCCGGGGGCAAGAAGCGAGACCGCCTCCTTTGCCGCATCGTCCGGCAGGCACAGGATGGCCACGTCAACCCGGTTCAACAGGTCGCGGCGGGCGGCGGCGTCCTTGCGCTGGTCGGCGGCAATGGAAACGAGTTCGATGTCTTTCCGGCCCCGCAAACGGTCACGGATCTGAAGGCCGGTGGTGCCAGCCTCGCCGTCAATGAAAACCGTGGTGCGCGCGCTCATGGCCGGGCTTCATATCGAAGGGGGAGCGATGGCGCAATAAGCCCGGCAGGCAAAAATAAAGGCCCGGAAACCGGGCCTTGCTGGTATGGCGATGGAATGCCTCAGTCGTTGCAGAACACAACGCACTGGCCGGTCACTTCCGTCTTGGCCTGAACGGTGGCCACCGCCGCCGCACCACCGGTGAACAGCGTCAGCACCACAAGACCAAGAAGAACCCGGCGGAGGAACTTCACATCCGCTTGCATTTGAGAATTCACTATTGCCCCCTGTTATCGACCGGCCCCGGAATCATTCCCCGGCGCCGTTGAGTGTGCCCTTTAGGGCTTAATTTAGCATAAATCAAACCAAAATGACTTTTGACAGGCATGCAGCCGGGCCACGGCGGAGACCGCTTCGGCTGCTCCGCCGCCGTTGAAATATCAGGACAATTTCCGGATATCGACGAAGCGTCCGGCAATTGCCGCCGCCGCCGCCATCTGCGGCGAGACAAGATGGGTGCGGCCCTTATAGCCCTGGCGGCCCTCAAAGTTGCGGTTCGAGGTCGAGGCGCAGCGCTGGCCGGGGGTGAGCTGGTCCGGGTTCATGCCGAGACACATGGAACAGCCCGGTTCGCGCCATTCAAAGCCGGCCGCCCGGAAGATGTGGTGCAGGCCCTCGGCCTCGGCCTGCTCCTTGACCAGGCCGGAGCCGGGCACCACCATGACATAGGCCAGATTGTCGGCCTTGGTCTTGCCCTTCACCATTTCGGCCACGGCGCGCAGGTCTTCAATGCGGCCATTGGTGCAGGAGCCGATCCACACCACATCGAGGGGCACATCGGTGAGGCGCATGCCGGGCTTAAGGCCCATATAGTCGAGCGCCCGCCACTTGGACTGGCGCTTGCCCAGATCGGTAATGTCATCGGGATTGGGGATGACGGCGGTGATGGCCATCACGTCTTCCGGCGAGGTGCCCCAGGAAACGATGGGCGGCAGGGCGGCGGCGTCAAGCGTCACCACGCGGTCGAAGTGGGCACCCGCATCGGTGCGTAGCCCGTCCCAGTGGCGGCGGGCGGCGTCCCACAGCTTGCCCCTGGGGGCCATGGGGCGGCCCTTCAGATAGGCATAGGCCTTTTCATCAGGCGCAATCATGCCGGCCCGGGCGCCACCCTCAATGGTCATGTTGCACACGGTCATGCGGCCTTCCATGGAAAGGTCACGGATGGCCTCACCGGCAAATTCGATGACCGAGCCGGTGCCGCCTGCTGTGCCGATCTCGCCGATGACGGCAAGAATGATGTCCTTGGCGGTGGAATGGGCCGGCAGCTTGCCGTCCACCTGGACCAGCATGTTCTTGGCCTTCTTCTGGATCAGGGTCTGGGTGGCCAGCACATGCTCCACCTCCGACGTGCCGATGCCATGGGCGAGGGCGCCGAAGGCCCCGTGGGTTGAGGTGTGGCTGTCGCCGCAGACAATGGTGGTGCCGGGCAGGGTGAAGCCCTGTTCAGGGCCGACCACGTGAACAATGCCCTGGCGCTTGTCCAGTTCGTTGAAATAGCGGATGCCGAAGTCCTGGGCGTTCCGGGCCAGGGTTTCCACCTGGATGCGGCTTTCCTCTTCGGCAATGCCGTGGCGGCGGTCGGTGGTGGGAACATTGTGGTCGACCACGGCCAGGGTCTTTTCCGGGTGGCGCACCTTGCGGCCCGTCAGGCGCAGGCCCTCGAAGGCCTGGGGCGAGGTCACCTCATGAACGAGGTGGCGGTCGATGTAGAGGAGGCAGGTGCCGTCCGCCGCCTCATGGACCAGATGGTCATCCCAGATCTTGTCATAAAGGGTGCGGGGCTTGGCCGTGCTGGCCCTGGCGGGGGCAAGGAGGGGAGCGGCGGAGCGGGCGCGCTTCGCGGCGGTTTTTTTTGCCGCCTTCTTCACGCTCCGCTTGGCCGCCTTCTTCGCGGCGGCCTTCTTCGGTGCGGCCTTGTTCACGCTCCGCTTGACCGCTTTTTTTGCAGCGGCCTTGCGGGCCGGGGCCTTGGCTTTGCGGGCCAGTTTCCGGGCGGCCTTCCTGGCTGCTTTCTTCACCGGCTTTCTGGCCTTGCGGGCGGTTTTCTTCGCGGGCTTTTTGACAGCTTTGCGGGCCATGGCACTCTCTCTGGCAAAGGGATTGTCGGCTATTTAGCCGCTCGACAATTGAAGTCAAAGAACAAAGCGTTGAGCCCTCAGCCGGCCTTTCTGGCGGACAGCGAGAAGGCGAGCGGCAGGCGCGGAAAACCATCGGGCAGCCGCCACAGGGGGCGGCGCAGACCCTCCTCCACCTTCACCATGATGGGGGCAAACTGCCACGCCAGCCGTTCGTGCTCATGCAGCCAGTCAAGGGTCAGCCCCGCCGCGATCACCGCGTTGATGATGTCGCTCAGGGGGTGAATCCATTCATGGGTTTCGGGGTGGGCGATCTGGTCCTTGTCGCCGGTGTAGCTGTTTTCCTCGGTCATGATGATGGGCCTGTCCGGTGGCGTGCGCCAGTCATAGGCCGGGTGCAGCTTTTCCGAATATTCATCAATGGTGAGCAGTGAGGGATGGCCCTCCAGCAGATAGAGCGCGCCGCCGGGCTTCAGAAGCGAGGCCACCACCTGCGCCCAGGCCTTCATATCCGGCAGCCAGTTGATGGCCCCCCAGGTGACATAGACGAGATCGAAGCTGCCGGTGATGAGGCGGCGCGCGTCATAGACATTGCCTGCCACGAAGCTGGCATCAAGGCCGGTCCGGCGCTGCAGGTCACGCGCCCCGGCAAGGGCCACGGGTGAAAAATCAAGCCCGACACAGGAGGCGCCGCGGCGGGCCAGCGACAGGGTGTCGAGGCCGAAGTGGCATTGCAGATGGGCAATGCGCTTGCCCCTGACATCGCCGATCTCGTCATGCTCGATGTCGTGCAGGCAATCGCCACCGGCCAGAAATTCGCTCACGCGGTAGGAGCCCGTCCTGTCGGCCATGTGAATGGCCGCGCGGTCGTCCCAGTTCACCCGGTTCACGTCAAAGGATGAGGTCATGGCTTGCTCCCAAAAAAAAGGGCCGGTTTCCCGGCCCTGGTTTACTTCGTCGTGGTGGGGGGCCTTACTCGGCCTTGTCGGCAGCGCTCTGCTGCTTTTCCACGATGCGGGCCGACTTGCCGGTGCGGCCACGGAGATAATAAAGCTTGGCGCGACGGACCTTGCCGCGGCGCACCACCTTGATGGAGTCGATCATCGGCGAATAGACCGGGAAGACGCGTTCCACGCCCTCGCCATAGGACATCTTGCGCACGGTGAAGTTCTCATTCAGGCCGCCGCCGGAACGGGCAATGACCACGCCCTCATAGGCCTGGACGCGGGTGCGTTCGCCTTCCTTCACCTTCACGTTCACAATGACGGTGTCGCCCGCCGCAAATTCCGGCACGGCGCGCTGGGCGGCAACGATGGCCACCTGCTCTTTTTCGAGCTGTTCGATGATGTTCATGTCTTCAATCCTTTGGAGTTCCGGGCCTATAGCCCGGGTTCTGTGGAAAATCAACGCTTTTGGGCCGGAATCTTCGCCCACAGGTCAGGCCGCCGGGCCTGCGTTAACGCCTCGCGCCGGGCGCGCTTCCAGCGGGCCATGGCGGAATGGTCGCCGGACAGAAGAATCGATGGAATCTCAAGGCCTTCCCAGGAGTTTGGCTTGGTGTAGTGAGGATGTTCGAGAAGTCCGTCCTCGAAACTTTCCTCGCTTCCGCTGGCGGCACTGCCCATAACGCCGGGCAGAAGCCTCACCACCGCATCGAGCAGGACCAATGCCGCCGGTTCGCCGCCGGACAGGATATAGTCACCCACCGACACTTCCCTGAGGTCACGGCGCTCGATCACCCGCTCGTCCACGCCCTCGAAGCGGCCGCAGACAATAAGACAGCCGGGACCCGACGCAAGGTCGCGCACCAACGCCTGATCGAGCGGCCGGCCGCGCGGCGACATAAGGAGGCGCGGACCCTGATGGGGAAAGTTATCAATGGCGCGGGCCAGCACATCGGGTTTCAGCACCATGCCGGCCCCACCCCCTGCGGGATGGTCGTCGACGGTGCGATGACGGTCCTGAGCCGAGGCCCGGATGTCGCGCACGGCAAGCGTCCACAGGCCCTGTTCCAGCGCCCGGCCCGCCAGCGAGTGGCCCAGCGTGCCCGGAAACATGTCGGGAAAGAGAGTGAGAATGGCGGCGGCAAAGGCCATCAGCCGTCATCCCTTTTGGCGTCATCAAGAAAGCCTTCCGGCAGGGCAAGGGTCAGGCTGCCGGCTTCGGCAGCCATGAGAAAGGGCCTGGCAAAGGGCACCAGCACCGTGTCGGCCCGGCCTGTCACCGCCACTTCCACCAGCGGGCCAGCACCATAGTCCTGAAAGCCCTCAACCCGGCCCAGAAGGGCGCCGTCTTCCAGAAACACCTTCGCCCCCGCCAGATCGGCGAGATAGATTTCACCATCCCCGGCGGCGGGAAGGGCAGCGCGGGACACGAAGAGTTCCGTGCCCTTGAGGGCCTCGGCGGCGGTGCGGTCGGCAATGCCGTCAAAGGTGACGATCACCGTATCGGGCGTCACCTTCAGGCGCTTCACCGTGAGGCGGCGGCCCTCCCGGGTGGTGAGGGGGCCATAGGCCGCGAGGTTTTCCGGCCTTGCGGTGAAGGTTTCCACCTTCACATGGCCCTTGATGCCGTGGGCGGCCCTGATGGTGCCAAGATGCACAAGATCAGAGCCGCCCATGGCGATCAGCCTTCGGCAGCCGGGGCAGCGGCGGCGGCGGCAGCGGCTTCGGCAGCCTTGGCGGCGGCGTCAGCGGCGGCCTTCTCGCGCTCCTGGCGCTTCTTGCCGGGCAGGGCCTTCTGCGGGTTGTTGCGGGCATCGCGCTTCTTCAGGCCCGCCTTGTCAAGGAAACGCAGCACGCGGTCGGTGGGCTGGGCGCCCTTCTTCAGCCAGGCTGCGGCCTTCTCGGCCTCCAGCTTCACACGCTCGGCCGAGTCCTTCGGCAGCATGGGGTTGAAGGACCCCACCACGTCGATGAACTTGCCGTCGCGCGGGGCGGCGGCGTCGGCAATGACGATGTGATAATAGGGACGCTTCTTGGTGCCCGCACGGGCGAGACGCATCTTCAGGGACATGTTTTACTCCTTCATTGTTCTCTGAATCAGTTTGCCTATTTCTTTTTCCCGAAACCGGGGAAACCCTTGAAGGGCGAGCCGCCCAGACCGGGCAGCCCCCCCAGGCCGCCCAGCCCCGGCAGCTTGCCGCCGCCGAGTCCGGGCAATTTCGACAGGTCACCGGGAAGGGCGGCACCGCTGCTTTTGGCGGCCTGCTCCATCATTTTCTTCATTTCCGGCGACAGTGCATTGGGGTCCATGGCGGCCAGTTCCGCCTGCATCTTTTCCATCTCGGCGGCATCCGGCATGCCCTTGCCGCCCATCATCTTGCCCAAGAGGCCCTTGCCCTTGCCCATCTGCTTCATCATGTCGGCCATCTGCAGATGCATCTTGAGCAGGCGGTTGACTTCCTCCACCTTGGTGCCAGAGCCCTGGGCCACGCGCTTGCGCCGCGAGCCGTTCATCACTTTGGGATTGCGCTTTTCCTGCCTGGTCATGGAGCCGATGATGGCCAGCTGGCGGTTCAGCACCTGCTTGTCGAAGTCGATGCCTTCCATCTGCTTCTTGATCTTGCCCATGCCGGGCAGCATGTTCATGACGCCGCCCATGCCGCCCAGCTTCTGCAACTGGCGCAGCTGATCGGCGAGATCGTCGAGGTCGAAGGACCCCTTGCGCATGCGGTCGGCAATCTTCTGGGCCTTTTCGGCGTCAATTTCCTGGGCGGCCCGCTCGACGAGGGAGACCACGTCGCCCATGCCAAGAATGCGGCCGGCAATGCGGCTGGGGTGGAAGTCCTCCAGCCCGTCCAGCTTTTCGCCGGTGCCCATGAGCTTGATGGGCTTGCCGGTGACGGCGCGCATGGAAAGGGCGGCACCGCCGCGGCCATCGCCGTCGATGCGGGTGAGCACAATGCCGGTGATGCCGATCTTCTCGTCAAAGGCGCGGGCCAGGTTGACGGCGTCCTGACCGGTCAGGGCATCGGCCACCAGCAGGGTTTCATTGGGCTTGGCGATGTCGCGCACGGCGGCGGCTTCGGCCAGCAGTTCCTCGTCGATGTGCAGGCGGCCGGCGGTGTCGAGCATCACCACGTCAAAGCCGCCGCGGCGCGCTTCCGAAAGCGCCCGTTTGGCAATCTGGGGGGGCGTCTCGCCGGTGACGATGGGCAGGGTTGCCACCTTCACCTGCTGGCCCAGAATGGCCAGCTGCTCCTGGGCGGCGGGGCGGCGGGTGTCGAGCGAGGCCATCAGCACCTTGCGCTTCTCGCGGTCCTGCAGACGCCTGGCAATCTTGGCGGTGGTGGTGGTCTTGCCCGAGCCCTGCAGGCCGACCATGAGAATGGCCACCGGCGGCGCGGCCCGCAGATTGAGGCTTGCCCCCTCCGAGCCCAGTGTTTCCACCAGCGCATCGTGAACGATCTTCACCACCATCTGGCCGGGCTTCACCGATTTCACGATCTCGGCGCCCACCGCCTTCTGGCGCACATTGTCGGTGAAGCTCTTCACCACCTCGAGGGCCACATCGGCCTCCAAGAGCGCCCGGCGCACCTCGCGCATGGCGGCATCAACATCGGCCTCCGACAGCGCACCGCGTCCGGTGAGCTTGTCGAGAATGCCGGAGAGCCGCTCGCTCAAGGTTTCAAACATGGTTCCGTCCTTCATGATCGCGCCGGAGGATCCGGTCGCAATGTCTCAAACGCAAAACGCACCCGGGGGCGAAGCTCGCTGCCGGGTGGGGGACGCCGCACCTCCCGGGGTCAAAGCCCCATGTGTGCCGCCTCCTGGAACGTTCACCGTTCAAGAATGGGCCGGAAATAGGCGAAGGGCCGGAAAAAGTCAAATGCCAGTCGTTCCGCAATTGCGGTCAAGCGCGGCGGCGGGGGACATGCTAGGGAGGACCATGGAAACGCCCCAGACCCCGCTGGCCCAGGCCCTCTGGTTCTTCGAGAGCCACCTGTTTGAGCCGCCCGCCCTTGACGAGGCGGCGCGGCTTTGCGGCCTGTCGCGGTTTCAGCTGATCCGCCGCTTTGCCCTGGCCACGGGCATGACGCCGGGCGCCTATCTGCGCCGCCGCCGCCTGTCCGAGGCGGCCCGGCTGGTGGCGGGCGGGGCAGATAACCTGCTCCATGTGGCGCTGGCCACGGGCTATGGCTCGCATGAGGCGCTGACCCGCGCCTTCCGCGACCAGTTCGGCCACACCCCGGAAGCCCTGCGCAACAGACCTGAGCTTGCCCGTCTTGATCTTCAGGAGGCCCTTGCCATGACCAGCGCCAAGACCGTGACCCTTGACCCGCCGCGCATTGAAACCCGCCGGGCCTTCAGCGTGGCCGGGCACAATGCCAGCTATGATTTCGCCAGCATGGCGGGCATTCCGCAGCAATGGATGGGGTTTCTGCCCCACCTCGGCGATTTCACCGGTCATGACGGCGAAGGCTCCTATGGCGTGTGTCACAGCATGGGCGAGGAGGGTTTTGACTATCTGTGCGGTCTGGCGCTCAGGCCGGGTGAAGAAGTGCCCCGCGGCCTCAGCACCGTGACGCTGCCCGCGGGGCGCTATGCCATCTTCACCCATAGGGGGCACATCTCCGGCATCAGGGCGAGCTGGGCCGCTGCCATGGAAGGCTGGCTGCCGCAGTCCGGCGAGACCATGGCCGATGGCCCGGCGCTTGAATATTACGGCCCCGACTTCGACGGCCGCACCGGCCATGGTCAGGTTGAAATCTGGATTCCGCTGAAGGGCTAGTGTCCCCTAGCAAAGCCGGGGGCTTTTCCCATATAAGCCCGGCATGGGCGCTATTCCCTTTCGCAAGATGAACGGCCTGGGCAATGATTTCGTGGTCTTTGACGGCCGCGAAAGCCCCGTGGCCATGACGGCGGAATGGGCCCGCGCCATCGCCGACCGCACGACCGGCATTGGCTGCGACCAGGTGATCCTGCTCGAGCCTTCAACCCGCGCTGATGTCACCATGCGGATCTGGAACAATGGCGGCGGCGAGGTGGAAAGCTGCGGCAATGCCTCGCGCTGCATCGCCGATCTGCTGTTTGCAGAAAAGAACAGCAGCACCGCCACCATCGACACCCGGGGCGGCTTTCTGGCCGCCATGAAGGCGGGCGAAGGGCTGGTGACGGTGGACATGGGCGCGCCGCGCTTTGCCTGGCAGGACATTCCACTGTCGGAACCCTTTGCCGACACGCGCCACATTGAACTGTCGGTGGGGCCCATCGAGGCTCCGCTCATTCATTCGCCGTCGGTGGTCAATGTCGGCAATCCCCACTGCATCTTCTGGGTCAAGGACCTTGAGGTGGTGGACCTGGCCAAGACCGGCCCCATGCTGGAGCATCATCTGCTGTTTCCGGAGGGGGCCAACATCTCGCTGGCCCGGGTTGACGGCCCCGAGCATGTGACCGTCAAGGTGTGGGAACGGGCGGCGGGCCTGACACGGGCCTGCGGCACGGCGGCCTGCGCGGTGACGGCGGCGGGCGCGCGGCTCAGAAAATTCGGCCGCAGGGTGACGGTGGCCCTTCCGGGCGGACCGCTGTTCATGGAGTGGCGCGCGAGTGATGACCACATCCTCATGACCGGGGCCGTGGCCCATGAGTTTGACGGCGTTCTGCCACCGGAGCTGTGGCGGTGAGCACTGCCTTCATCACCTTCGGCTGCCGTCTGAACACGGCGGAAACCGAGATCATGCGTGGCCACGCCGAACGGGCGGGGCTTGACCATGCCGTCATCATCAATTCCTGCGCGGTGACGGCGGAGGCCACGCGCCAGGCGCGGCAGGCCATTCGCAAGGCGCGGCGTGAGCACCCCGAGGCGAAAATCATCGTCACCGGCTGTGCCGCCCAGACGGACACCTCCATGTTCGAGGCCATGACCGAGGTTGATGTCATTCTCGGCAATGATGAAAAGCTTCGGGCGGAAAGCTGGACCCTGGCGGGGCCGCGCGCCCGTGTGTCCGACATCATGGCGGTGCGCGGCAATGCGCCGCCCGCCATCGAGCGGCTGACGGCGCGCACCCGCGCCTTCCTGCAGGTGCAGAACGGCTGCGACCACCGCTGCACCTTCTGCATCATTCCCTTCGGCCGGGGCAATTCGCGCTCGGTGGCTGCCGATGAGGCGGTAGCCCAGGCGAAGACCCTGACGGAAGCGGGTTATGCCGAACTGGTGCTGTCGGGAGTGGACCTCACCTCCTGGGGGGCAGACCTTCAGGGGGCGCCGAAGCTGGGGGCGCTGGTCAGGCGGCTTCTGGCCGAGGTGCCGGGTCTCAGGCGGCTGCGGCTGTCGTCCATCGATTCCATCGAGGCTGATCCGGAGCTGGTGGCCATCATGGGTGGCGAGGAGCGGGTGATGCCGCATCTTCACCTGTCGCTGCAGGCGGGTGACGACCTGATCCTGAAGCGCATGAAGCGCAGGCATTCGCGCCAGCAGGCGGTGGATTTCTGCGGGGCACTGCGCGCCCGCCGCCCGGACATGCAGTTCGGGGCCGATCTCATTGCCGGCTTTCCCACCGAAACCGCGGCCATGCATGACAATTCGCTCCGCCTCATTGATGACTGCGGCCTGACCTACACTCACATCTTTCCGTTTTCGCCCCGGCCCGGCACGCCGGCCGCACTGATGCCACAGGTGGCCAAGGCCGAGATCAAGGCACGGGCAGCAACCTTGCGCGCGGCGGGCGAGCGGCGTCTTGCGGCGTTTCTGGCTTCCGAAGTGGGGGCCACCCGCGATATTCTGGTGGAGACCGAAGCCATGGGCCGCACGGCCCATTTCGCCATGGTGAAATTCGCCGAGCGCATGCGCCCCGGCAGCGTGGTGACGGCGCGGCTTCTGTCCGCCACGCCCACCCATCTCGAAGCGAGGCTTGCGGCATGAGCGGCTTTTTCAAGAAACTGTTCCACCGTCTGGCGGGCAAGGGCAATCTGGCGGAAATGACGCCGGAAGCCCCGGTGGCGGAGGAGGTGGAGCGCGCTGTGGCGCCTGCTCCTGCGCCTGAGGAAATCGTCGAGATACAGGCCGAGGACGGCGCCTATGAGGTGGAAGCCCCCGCCCCGGTCAAAACGCTGAAGGCCCCGGCAAGGAAGGCTGAGGCAAGGACGCCCGAAGCCAGGACAAAAAAACCGGAGGCCAGGAAGGCAGAACCCCGGAAGGTTGAGGTGAAGAAGGCCGAGGCGAAGAAGCCGGAGGCCAAAAAGCCTGAGCCGAAGAAGCCGGAGGCCAAAAAGCCTGAGCCTACAAAACCGGAACCGAAAAAAGCGGCGCCGAGGCCCGAAAAAAAACCCAAGGCTGCGCCGGTGGCGGAAGAGCCGGTGGTGGTGGACATTGCGCCGCCGCCTGCGCCCGCGCCGGAGCCTGAACCAGACCGGGACGTGACGATCAGCCCGGCCGAGCCGGATAGGGTGCCGGCGGTGGCGGCACAGGAACCCGCCCCCCTGCCGGAGCCCGTGCCCGAAGCCGAAGCGCCCGCGCGCGGCGGCTGGTTCTCGCGGCTGCGCGAGGGTCTGTCCAAATCGTCGCGCTCCATCACCGGTTCCATCACCACCATCTTCACCCAGCGCAAGCTCAATGCCGAGACGCTGCAGGAACTTGAAGACGTGCTCATTCAGGCCGACCTCGGCCTGCCGGTGGCCGAGCGCATCATTGCCGAGGTGTCGCGCGGCCGCTTCGACAAGGAGATTGGCGCTGACGAGGTGAAGGCCATTCTGGCCGCCGAAGTGGCCAAGGTGTTGCGCCCGGTGGAAATCCCCTTCACCTTCGGCGCGGAGAAACCCTATGTCATTCTGGTGGTGGGGGTGAACGGCGGCGGCAAGACCACCACCATCGGCAAGCTGGGCAGCATTGCCACGCGCGAGGGCTTCAAGGTGATGTTCGCCGCCTGTGATACATTCCGGGCGGCGGCCATTGAACAACTCAGTGTCTGGGGCAGCCGCATCGGCGCCAGGACCATCTCACGGCCGACGGGTGCCGATGCGGCGGGTCTTGCCTTTGACGCCCTCAAGGAGGCGCAGGAGACGGGCACCGACATTCTGTTCATTGATACGGCTGGCCGCCTGCAGAACAAGGCCCATCTGATGGATGAACTCGACAAGGTGGTGCGGGTCATCAAGAAGCGCGATCAGGCTGCTCCGCATGCGGTGCTGCTGGTTTTGGACGCCACCACCGGGCAGAACGCCATGGCCCAGGCCGATATTTTCACCAAGGTGGCAGGAGTGACCGGCATCATCATGACCAAGCTGGACGGCACGGCGCGCGGCGGCATTCTGGTGGCCATTGCCGACAAGTTCAAACTCCCGGTGCATGCCATTGGGGTGGGCGAAAAGATTGACGACCTGCAGCCCTTTGACGCCGAGGGCTTTGCCCGGGCCATTGCCGGACTGGGTGAGGCATGAGTGAAAAAAAGCTGACCCAGGGGCAGAAACTGCTGCTCGATTTTGCCCCCCTGGCGATTTTCTTCCTCGCCAACTGGAAGGCGGGGATTTTCTGGGGCACCGGCCTGTTCATGGCGGCAACCGCCGTGGCGCTGGTGGCGGGCTATGTGCTCACCGGCACCGTCGCCCGCATGCCGCTGCTCACAGCCCTCTTCGTCGGCCTGTTCGGCGGCCTCACCATCTGGCTGCACAATGACCTGTTCATCAAGATCAAGGTGACGCTGATCAATGCCCTGTTCGGCACAGCCCTTCTGGCCGGGCTGCGCTACGACCACATCTTTCTCAAGGCGCTGATGGGCGAGATGGTGGACATGCCCAAGGTGGCCTGGCGCAGGCTCACCATCCGCTGGGGCCTTTTCTTTCTCGCCATGGCTGCCCTCAACGAGATGGTGTGGCGCAATGTCTCAACTGACATGTGGGTCAACTTCAAGGTGTTTGGCCTGTTCGGGCTCACCCTGGTGTTTGCGCTGGCCAATGCCCCCTTCATGGCCAAATACATGGAAGAACCGGGCGCAGAAAAACCTTCCGCTGACGGATGAAGGGCAGCGCCCTTTGCGCAAACGATCACTCTTGTCAAGAGTTGCAATCCGTGCGCGGATGATTTTAATTTTAGTCATCGGACAGGGAGTTTGACCGGGATCAAACCGGCGCTTCGCTTTTTCCTTGCCGCCCCGAAAACGAGCGGCTAGGAGTCTGGCCGCCCTTCACCGGGTGGCATGCGGAGACCATTCCCGGCCATGTGAGTAAGCATCGAGGAGCAGAGGCATGACGGTTGCCAAAGATGCCCGGCAGTTGACGCGGTCCTTCACCCATCTTCTGAAACGGGCGGTACAATATTCCGTACACCTCTACATGAACGAAGCCGGCAAGTCCGGTCTTACCCACCGCCAGTTCACCGTGCTGCTCGCCGCTGACGCGCACGAGGGGAAGAGCCAGACGGAACTCGTCAAGATCACCGGCATCGACCGCTCGACGCTGGCCGATCTGGTGGCCCGCCTCATGGCCCAGGGCTATCTGCAGCGCCGCCGCACCAAGGATGACGCGCGCACCAACTCCATCAAGCTCACGCCCATTGGCAAGAAGGTCCTGAGGCAGGCCCAGGGCGGGGCCGAGGAAGTGGACAAGAAGATGCTCCAGCTGCTGCCGGCCTCGGAGCGCAAGAGCATGGTGGATTGCCTGAGCCTGCTTGCCACGGAAATGGACATGATCGACAGCAAGGCCGAACTGGAAGCGGAGGGGTCAAAGCGCCGCCCGCGCAAACGCAGCTGAGGCCGGTCACCGGCACTGAAGGGAAAAGCCTGATGGGTCCATCAGGCTTTTATTTTGTCCGGAAGGCACGGCAGAAGCTTGCCGCGCCGGTCAGGGCGCCGGCGGCAGCGGCGTTTTGGCCTTGGTGATTTCGGCATCAAGGGTGCCATTGGCCATGGCCTGCATGATGCCGCCCACCAGCTTGAAGCGGATCATGCCGCTACCGTCCACGATGTAGGATTCCGGTACGCCATAGGTGCCCCAGTCGATGCCGGCACGGCCCCGGTCGTCAAAGCCCACGGCGGTGAAGGGCTGGCCGAGCTGTTTCAGGAAGCTCAGCGCGTTGTCGGGCTTGTCCTTGTAGTTGATGGAGACGAGGCGCAGGTCCGGGCGCTTGGCCAGTTCCACCAGGCTCGGCTGTTCCTCGCGGCAGGGGATGCACCAGGAGGCCCAGACATTGACCAGGGTGACATCGCCCTTCTTCAGATCGGCGGTGGCAAGGCCCGGCACATCCAGGCCCGGCACGGGCCCCAGAGAAAACTCCGGCACCGGCTTGCCGATGAGGGCCGAGGGCAGCGTGTTGGGATCACCGAACAGCCCCTTCCAGAACAGGGCGGCCAGGGCGGCAAAGACCAGGATGGGCAGCAGGGCCAGCCCGGCGCGGCGGGGTTTTTGCGGTTCAGCGGTCATGGGATGAGCCTGCGTTCTTGCGGCGCTCCAGTTCGCGGGCGCGGCCGCGGTCTGTGGCCAGAATGGCAATGACCAGGCCGCCCACCACCACAGCGGTGAGAAGATAGGACGCCAGCACGAAACCGATGTGGGGAGCAGAGAAATCCATCACAGGGCTCCCACATCATGCATGTGCAGGCGGTGCAGCTTGCGCGCCGCAATCTCGCTGCGCAGCGCGGTGAGGTGCAGCGCCACAAACAGAATGTTGAAGGCCAGGCCCATGACCAGAAGTGGCCACAGCATGTCGTTGGAAATGGCGGGGCCGCCCATTTTGAACACCGAGGACGGCTGGTGCAGCGTGTTCCACCAGTCGACCGAGAATTTCACGATGGGAATGTTGATGGCGCCCACCAGCGCCACGACCCGGGCGATGCTGGCGGCGAGATCCCATTCCTCCACCGCCTGCCACACGGCGATATAGCCCAGATAGAACAGCATGAGCACGAACATGGAGGTGAGGCGGGCATCCCACACCCACCAGGCGCCCCACATGGGCTTGCCCCAGAGGGAGCCGGTGGCCAGGGCGATGAAGCAGAAGGCAGCCCCGATGGGGGCGGCCACCTTGGCGGCGGCGTCGGCCAGCGGATGGCGGAAAATGATGGCGATGGCCGAGGCAAAGGCCATGACGCCATAGGCAAAGAGCGAAAGCCAGGCGGCGGGCACATGGACATACATGATGCGCACCGTCTCGCCCTGCTGATAGTCGGCAGGGGCGGTGATCAGCGCACCATAAAGGCCGAGGCCGAGAAGGATGAGGGCGGCCGCCCAGACCCAGGGCAGCAGGGCATTGGCAAGGGCGAGGAAGCGGGTGGGGTTGGCGAAATTCTGCATGGTCACAGTCTAGGGCGTTGAGCTTACCGGAGATAGGCGCGAAGCGCCGCGGCGGCGGCAAAGGGTTGCACCGCCAATGCGGCCAAAGCAAGGGCGGCGAGAACAATGAGGGATGAACCCGCCCCGCTGGGGCCGGTCATGGCGGTGGCGGCGGAAATGCCGAAGATCAGAATGGGCACATAGAGCGGCAGGATGAGGAGGGCAGCGAGCAGGCCGCCGCGCCGGAGACCAACCGTTACCGCCCCGCCCAGCCCGGCAATGAGTGACAGTGCCAGCGACCCCAGCATCATGCCGGCCGCCAGCGGCCACAGCCCGCCCGGAGCGATATTCAGCAGAAAGCCCAGAAGGGGGGCCAGAACAGCGAGCGGCAGGCTGGTGGTGAGCCAGTGGGCCAGCGCCTTGGCCAGCGCCACCAGTTCGAGCGGCTGGTCGCCCATGGCCAGAATGTCCAGCGACCCATCTTCATAATCCTGCTGGAAAATGCGGTCGGCGGTGAGCAGCACCGAGAGCAGCAGGGTGAGCCAGAGCAGGCCGGGGGCCAGGCGCTGCAGCAGGTTCTGGTCGGGGCCAAGGGCCAGCGGCACCAGGCCGATGACGGTGAGCATGAATCCCAGCGCCGCACCGGCCCCGCCGCCCTGCCGCCAGGTCAACTTCACATCGCGGGCAATGAGGGCGAGAAAGGCGTTCATGCCGCCCTCCGGCCCGCTTCAATGCGGAGAATATGATGAGGCTCAAGGCCGAGGGGCACATGGGTGGTGGCCATGACCAGGCCGCCCGCCGCCAGATGGTTCAGCACCAGCGCCACCAGCCGCTGGTGGGAGGCTTCATCGAGGCCCACGCTCGGCTCGTCGAGCAGCCAGAGGGGCCGCGGCGACACCGCCAGACGCGACAGCGCCAGGCGGCGCTTCTGGCCGGCGGACAGGAGGGCGGCCGGTGTGGCGGCAAGGTGCTCGAGGGCAAACACGGCAAGGGCCTGGGCCACATCGCCGCCGCCGAGATAGCGCTGCCAGAAGGCAAGGTTCTCGGCCACGGTCAGTGCCGGCTTGATGGCGTCCTGATGGGCAATGTAGTGGGCCTGCTGGCCGAGCGTCTTGTCCTTGTCGCCGCCGTCAAAGGAAAGGCTTCCGGCGCTGGGCTCGTTCAGTCCGGCGATCATGCGCAACAGCGACGATTTGCCGGTGCCGTTGGGGCCGCGCACCTCCATGAGCTGGCCCGCCGCAAGGCCAAACTCCAGGCCGGAAAACACCTGCCTGCCGCCGCGATAGCAGGCAAGGGAGGTGGCGGTGACGCTGCGCAAGGGGGTCATGGGAGAGCCGTTCAATCCGGCCGCAGGCTTAGCCCATGGGGGCCGGGGCGGGAAGGTCAAAAGATCAGGGCCGCCCCGGGGCGGCCCTTAAAGTTTCGTAAGTCTGACAGAAAATTAAGTCATATATTGCCCGCCGTTGGCGGTCAGCGTTGCCCCGGTGATGAAGCCCGCATCGTCGGCGGCCAGGAAGGCCACGCAGCGGGCGATCTCCTCCGGCTCGCCCAGGCGGCCCACCGGAATGTTGGGAATGATCTTGGAGTCGAGCACGTCCTTCGGCACGGCGCGGACCATTTCGGTGCCGATGTAGCCGGGGCAGATGGCGTTGACGGTGATGCCCTTGGCCGCGCCCTCCTGGGCCAGCGCCTTGACGAAGCCCAGTTCGCCCGCCTTGGCGGCGGAATAGTTGGCCTGACCCACCTGGCCCTTCTGGCCGTTGATAGAGGAGATGCAGACAATGCGGCCGAAGTTGCGGTCGCGCATGCCGCCCCACACCGGCTGGCACATGTTGAACAGCGAGTTGAGGTTGGTGTTGACCACCTCGTTCCACTGCTGCGCGGTCATGCGGTGGAACATGGCATCGCGGGTGATGCCGGCATTGTTGACCAGCACCGAAATGGGGCCGAGGTCGGCCTCGATCTGCTTCAGGCCCGCCGCGCAGGCGTCCGCGCTCGACACATCCCACTTGTAGGCGGGAATGCCGGTTTCGGCGGTGAAGGCCCTGGCGGCATCATCATTGCCGGCATAGTTGGCCGCCACCTTGTAGCCCTTGTCCTTCAGCGCCTTGCAGATGGCCGCGCCAATGCCGCGCGTGCCGCCGGTTACCACTGCCACTTTGCTCATGCCTGTTCCTCCCGTGGAATTGTTCTGGTTCCGGCACTAAAGGCAGGACGGGACAGGGTCAATTAGCTCTTTCGAGGGGGGAGGGGCGATCCGGCGCGGCAGGTGACAGGGGGGCGGCAAAGCGGTTATCTAGCACCATGACCCAGCACCGCCTCATCGCCATGTCAGGACGCGACCCGCACGAAGAAAACCGTGTGTCCACACCCCTTGAACTGCTGTTCGACCTGACCTTCGTGGTGGCGGTGGGCATCGCCGCCAGCCAGTTTGCCCATTATCTGGCGGAGGGCCATTTTGCCACCGCCCTCGGCGGCTTTGCCTTTGCCATGTTCGGCATCATCTGGGCCTGGATCAACTACACCTGGTTTGCCTCGGCCTATGACACCGACGACTGGAAGTTCCGCCTGCTCACCATGGTGCAGATGGTGGGGGTGGTGATCCTGGCGCTCGGGCTCGACGATATTTTCAAGAGCATCGACGGCGGCCAGGTGCTGGACAACCGGGTGGCGGTGTCGGGCTATGTGGTGATGCGGCTGGCGCTGCTCAGCCAGTGGGCGCGGGCAGCGCGCGAGGATCCGGCGCGGCGCAAGACCATCCGCGCCTATATCATCACGCTGCTGGTGGCCCAGGCCATCTGGATCGGTCTCATCTTTCTCGATCTGCCCATTGGCGAAACCTTTGCGGCCATGACGGTGCCCTTCGCCATCGAAATGGCGGGTCCGTTTCTGGCCGAAAGCAAGGGCGAGGGCACGCCCTGGCATGGCCACCACATTGCCGAACGCTATGGCCTGTTCGTCATCATCGCCCTGGGCGAGGGCGTGGTGGGCACGGTGGCGTCACTCTCGGCCATGGTGGCCGAACAGGGCTGGAGCGTTGATGCCGCGCTGGTGGCGGGGGCCGGCATCGGGCTGACCTTCGGCATGTGGTGGAGCTATTTCCTCATGCCGTCGGGTACCGTGTTGCATCAGGACCGCAGCCGGTCGTTCTTCTGGGGCTATGTGCATATGGTGCTGTTTGCCGCCATTGCCGGAACGGGGGCGGGGCTCCATGCGGCGGGCTATTACATCGAGAACAAGAGCCACATCGGGCCGGTGGCAACATTGCTTTCCGTGGCGGTGCCGGTCGGCCTGTTCATCGTCAGCAAATTCGTCATCTATGCCCATCTGTCGCGCAGCTCGGTGTTCACCCATGGGGCCTATATCGCCCTGGCGCTGGCCATCATCGCGCTGGCGGTGGGGCTGGCGGCACTGGGTGTGCCCATGGCCTATGCGCTGGTGGTGCTGATGCTGGCCCCGGTCATGGTGGTGGTGCGCTATGAAACCTCCGGCCACAACACCATGGCCGAAGATCTGGCCCGGCTGAAGCAGCGGTCATTGCATTAAATGAACGGGGCGGCCGGTGTGAAACCAGCCGCCCCATGCATATGAGGTGATGACGGATCAGCGCTCGACGCAGAGCGCCACACCCATGCCGCCGCCGATGCACAGGGTGGCAAGGCCCTTCCTGGCGTTGCGGCGGCCCATTTCATGAAGCAGCGTCACCAGAATGCGCGCCCCCGAGGCGCCGATGGGATGGCCGATGGCAATGGCGCCGCCATTGACGTTGACCTTGGCAAGGTCCCAGCCCATGTCGCGGTTCACGGCAATGGCCTGGGCGGCAAAGGCTTCATTGGCCTCGATGAGGTCGAGATCAGCCACCGTCCAGCCCGCCTTCTTCAGGGCCTTCTGCGAGGCGGGAATGGGGCCGGTGCCCATGATGGTGGGGTCCACCCCGCAGGAGGCCCAGGAGGCAATGCGGGCGAGCGGCGTGAGGCCGCGGCGCTTGGCCTCGGCCGCCGACATGAGGATGACAGCGGCGGCCCCGTCATTGATGCCCGAGGCATTGGCGGCGGTCACGGTGCCGTCCTTGGCGAAGGCGGGCTTGAGCTTGGCCACACTCTCCAGGGTCACACCCTTCTTGATATATTCATCGTCAGCCACGGTGACATCGCCCTTGCGGGTGGCAATCACCACCGGCACAATCTCATCCTTGAAGCGGCCGGCGGCCTGGGCGGCTTCCGCCTTGTTCTGCGAGGCCACGGCAAAGGCATCCTGATCGTCGCGGCTGATGTTCCACTGCCTGGCCACATTCTCGGCGGTGGTGCCCATGTGATAATTGTTGAAGGCTTCCCACAGGCCGTCCTTGATCATGGTGTCCATGAGGGAAAGATCACCCATCTTGGTGCCGTCGCGCAGATGGGCACAGTGGGTGGAGCGGCTCATGCTTTCCTGGCCGCCGGCGGCGACAATGGCGGCATCGCCCAGGGCGATCTGCTGCATGCCCAGCACCACCGAACGCAGGCCCGAGCCGCACACCTGGTTCATGCCCCAGGCGATGGAGCCGTGGCCCAGACCGGCGTTGATGGCGGCCTGGCGGGCGGGGTTCTGGCCCTGCCCGGCCGTCAGCACCTGGCCCAGGATCACCTCATTCACGTCCTTGGGGTCAAGCTTGGCCCGGGCCATGATTTCCTTGAGCACGATGGTGCCCAGGGCCGAGGCCGGAAGCGCGGCCAGCGACCCGTTGAAGGAGCCCACGGGGGTGCGGGCGGCGGAAACAATCACAACATCATTCTGGGCGGTCATGGCGGCTCCTGATTTCACAGTGATGGGATGGAACTCTGCACCATGGATAGCAGTTTTCGGCAATGCGACATAGGTCTGCCCCGCTTCTTCGGGCCTTCTGGCAGGCGATTTAGCATTTGCCGAAAATCTTCTTGCAATTGCACAGGGTGGCAGGCAGATTTTTGCGATGAGGCCCTGAGACGGCCGAAGAAGCCGGTGGGGGCGCCGCATTCTGGAGGAACCGTGCCGTGAGTGATGAAAAAACTGCCGCGGCCAATGCCGTTGTCATCAAGAAATATGCCAACCGCCGTCTCTACAACACCGCCACCAGCACCTATGTGACGCTGGATGATCTGGCCCTGATGGTGAAGTCGGGCACCGATTTCGTGGTGTTTGATGCCAAGACCGGCGAGGACATTACGCGTTCGGTTCTGACCCAGATCATTTTCGATGAGGAAAACAAGGGCACCAATCTCCTGCCCATCAACTTCCTGCGCCAGCTGATCCGCTTCTATGGCGACTCCATGCAGGCCTTTGTGCCGGGCTATCTGGAATTTTCCATGGAGAGCCTGACCAAGGAACAGGAGAAGTGGCGTCAGCAGGTCATGGATGCCTTCGGGGCCGACACCTTCAAGGGCGTCGAGGATCAGGTGAAGCGCAACATGACCATGTTCAATGAGGCCATGCGCATGTTCAACCCCTTCGCCAGCATGGGGCTGGGCGGCGGCATGCCGGGCATGCCAGGCATGGGGGGTTCCGGCAACACCGCATCCGCCAGCCCCGCGGCGTCCCGGCCCGACCCCGACAGTGCCAAAAGCGAATTGCAGGCGCTGAAGGAGCAACTGGCGGACATGCAGAAGAAGCTCAATTCCCTGTCGGGCGGCTGAGCCGCAATCACCTCCGGTTTCTCCACGCCGCCGCCCTCCGGGGCGGCGGTTTGCTGTGGGGCGGGGGATCAGGCCTGCGGATGGAAACAGGCGTCAAGCGCGTCGAGCGCCTGACGCAGCAGGTCGGGCAGTTCGTCGGCCCCGGTGGCGTCTTCATCAGCAGCGGTGAGGGTGTTGGCGTCCAGCGCCGGGGCCATCGGCGCCGGTGGCGGGGCCATGAGGTCCGGGGGCGGACGGTCGTCCTGGTCCACCCGCAGCGCAAAGAGTTCGGGTGTTGGCGCGTGGGCCACGGTAAAGGCCGGCACATCGGGCGATGACGGGGCTTCGCCTGCTGCAGCATCCGGCACAACCGGCATGAACAGGGCGGGCACAGGCGGGCTCTCGACACGGGTCTCGGGAGTGGCTGTGGCAATGTCGAAGACCAGCGAGGGTCCGGGGGCTTCGGGCGGCGTCAGGGTGGCGGCACCGAACAGATTGCCCTGGAAATAGTCAACCCCCCAGCTCTTCAGGAGGTCAGCGTCCGGCTGGCGCTCCACCCATTCGGCAATGGTCTTGAGTTGGCATTTCTGGGCCAGTTCCACCAGGGCGTGGAGGAAATACTGGTTCTCGAGATTGTTGTTGAGGTCGGAACAGAAGCTGCCATCAAGCTTGAGGATGTTGACCGGCAGATCGCGGATGTTGCGGAAGGAGGTGAAGCCCGCGCCGAAATCGTCAATGGCGACGGAGCAGCCGATGTTGCGCAGGGTTTCGACGAAGCGCCGGGTGGTGGCAATGTCGTTCAGGGCGACGGTTTCGGTGATCTCCACCGTCAGACGGTTCGACACGGCGGCATTGGCGGCAATGATCTCGGTCAGTTGCGTGAACCAGCGCGGATCGGTGGCGGTGGTGCCGGAGACATTGATGGACAGCGAGGTGTTGGGATAGCGGTAGAGATCGGCGATGGTCATCTGCACCACGGACCGGTCGATGAGGCGCACCAGGCCCAGCTTTTCGGCCACCGGCACAAGGTGGGCGGCGGCAATGAGTTCGCCGTTTTCGTCGGCCATGCGCAGCAGCGCCTCATGCATCAGGATATGGCCGGTATTGGCGCAGACGATGGGCTGATAGGCGAGCTTGAAGCGGTCGGTCTTCAGGCACTGGACAATTTCGGTGGCGCAGCGGGCGTTGAGGGCGCGGGTGGTCGAACGCTTTTCCGAAGGGCGGTAGATGACGCAGCCGTCGGACGGCAGGCGCAGCGCCTCGGCCAGCGCTTCTTCGGCCCGCGCCATGGCGGTGTTGGCATCCGAGGCATAGTGCGGCAGGCTGATGGCGCCCACCGACAGCATGGCCCAGACGGGGCCTCTCTGGGTTTCGATGACGCTGTCGCGCGCCACCGACAGGAAGCGTTCCACCGCCACTTCCAGATCCTCGTCGGAACAGGAATTGAGGATGACGCCGAATTTGGAGCCGGAATAGCGGGCAATGGCATCGCCGGTGCGCACCACCTGCCTCAGTCTGCGGCCCATGGCGACAATGACCTCGTCAGCGATTTCAAAGCCATAGGCTTCATTGACCACCGGCAGATTGTTGATGGCGGCAATGAGGAAGGCGCAGGACGACTGTTCGCGGGCGGCCACGGTGATGGTCTCGCCCAGGGCTTCGGCCATGCGGCCCCGGTTCATCATGCCGGTAAGGGGATCGCAATTGCCGATGAAGCTCAGGTGCTGGTCGCGCTTGTGGCGGTCATCAATGCGGCGCACCGCGCCAATGGCCTCAACCGGCCGGCCATCGGCCCCGGCAAACCACTGGCCGTGGTCCTCAAGCCAGATGGCCTGGCCACCCTGGCGGCCTTCGGGGCGGAAGAGGTATTCGATCTGGTAGGACACGCCGTTGCCCGAATCACGCGACTGGGTGTGCATCACGCTGTCGTAGCGGCTGGTGATGTTGTCGGGGTCGAGCAGGTTGGCAAAGCCCTGGCCGGTGGCGATCAGGGCGGGGTTGCAGCCCAGCACATCGGCGGCATTGGCGCTCCACTCAAGGCTGTCGGTGGCGATGGTCCAGCGGTAGGTGACGGCCTCGACGGCTTCCAGAGCGCGGCGGATAGTCTCCAGTTCGTGGATTTCCTGAAGCCGGGCCAGGGACGCGTGGTCGGAGGCGGGCGCTGCGCCGATGACGGTATGGTCACCGTCCGCCTCGGGGGCGGACTGGGCGCTCGAAACTGCGTTGCTCACATTGCCTCCCAATGCCGTCAAACGGGGACGAACCCCACCGGGGTTGCGGCCCAAAGCTGATTGGCCTCGAAACTAGCCCCGAAATCGTAAACAAAGACCGAAGCCTTTGACCCAACAGGCGACTGAGGCAGGTGGGGCGGGGGCGCAGCGGCCGGCGGTGGCCGGGGGCTTTCCAGCGCTGGAAAAAATGGGGAAAACATGTCGCTCCGGGCCGCGCCGCCGGGGCGCGGATGGGCGACAAGGCATAACCGCCACAGCGAGCACCAGAGGGACAGATGACCATCATCAAAAGCGATATTGAAATCGCCCGTGAAGCCAAAATGAAGCCGATCATGGAGATCGGCAAGAAACTGGGCATTCCGGAGAAGGAACTGGTGCCCTACGGCCATACCAAGGCCAAGGTGTCGCTGGACTACATTGACAGCGTGGCCAAGAAGAAGGACGGCAAGCTCATTCTGGTGACCGCCATCAGCCCGACGCCGGCGGGCGAAGGCAAGACCACCACCACGGTGGGGCTGGGTGACGGGCTCAATGCCATTGGCCGCAAGGCCATGATCGCGCTGCGCGAACCGTCGCTGGGGCCGTGTTTCGGCATGAAGGGCGGCGCGGCGGGCGGCGGCTATGCCCAGATCGTGCCCATGGAAGACATCAACCTGCATTTCACCGGTGATTTCCACGCCATCACCGCCGCCCACAATCTGCTCACCGCCATGATCGACAATCATGTCTATTGGGGCAATGAACTCAACATCGACTCGCGCCGCATCAACTGGAAGCGGGTGATGGACATGAACGACCGGGCGCTGCGCGAGATCGTCTGTTCGCTGGGCGGTGCCTCCAACGGTTTCCCGCGCGAGGCGGGCTTCGACATCACGGTGGCTTCCGAGATCATGGCCATCCTGTGCCTGTCCACCTCGCTTGCGGATCTGGAGCGGCGCATCGGCCAGATCACCGTGGCCCAGACCCGCGACAAGAAGGAAGTGAAGGCGCGTGACCTCAAGGCGCCGGGCGCCATGACGGTGCTGCTCAAAGACGCGCTGATGCCCAATCTGGTGCAGACGCTGGAAAACAATCCGGCCTTTGTGCATGGCGGCCCCTTCGCCAATATCGCCCATGGCTGCAACTCGGTCATGGCCACCAAAACGGCGCTGAAACTCGCTGATTTCGTGGTGACGGAGGCCGGTTTCGGCGCCGACCTCGGGGCCGAGAAATTCTTCGACATCAAGTGCCGCAAGGCCGGTCTGGAACCGGCCGCCACGGTGATCGTGGCCACGGTGCGCGCCCTCAAGATGCATGGCGGTGTGGCCAAGGACGACCTCAAGAAGGAAAATGTCGAGGCGCTGAAGAAGGGCCTGGCCAATCTTGGCCGGCACATCGAAAATGTGAAGAAGTTCGGCGTGCCCATCGCGGTGGCCATCAACCATTTCGTATCCGACACCGATGCCGAGGTGGAGGCCATCAAGGCCTTCTGCAAGGAACACCGGGTGGAGGCCTTCAAGTGCACCCATTGGGCCGAGGGTTCAAAGGGCATTTCGGCGCTGGCCCGTCATGTGGCGGAACTGGCCGACAAGGACACCGCCCAGTTCCGGCCCATCTATGGTGAGGAGATGGGTCTGTGGGACAAGGTCAAGACCATTGCCCGGGAAATCTACCGGGCCGATGACGTGGTGGCCGACAAGGCGGTGCGTGACCAGTTCCGGGCCTTCGAGGCCCAGGGTTATGGCAAGTTCCCGATCTGTATGGCCAAGACGCAATATTCCTTCTCCACCGACCCCAACCTCAAGGGCGCGCCGCTCAACCATGTGGTGCCGATCCGCGAGATCCGGCTGGCGGCGGGGGCCGAGTTCATTGTGGTGGTATGCGGCGACATCATGACCATGCCGGGCCTGCCCAAGGTGCCGTCAGCGGAAATGATCGGTCTGGATGACAAGGGCCAGATCGCCGGTCTGTTCTAGAACACGTCAGGGCTTCCGTCAGGGGGGCGGGGAAACCCGCCCCTATTTGTGTCGCACTAAAAAATGAAAGCGCACATCAAGTATATGAAGGTTTCATGTCAATCTGCACAAGGAATGAGCACCATTGTGGCAACCCCAGGGCACGGCCGACCGCATTGCGGCAAAGTAGCGGCATCGGTTACCAAATTGTAAACATATGAAAATGTGATATAAAAGCTGCCATGCGAAATTTGCATTGGTCTTTTTGCTGCATCGCACCTAGATACGGGGAGCAGAAAATGATTTGAGTAACGATTACAGGAATTGACCATGTGGACCACTTTGAAAGCCCGTTATGCCCGTTGGCAGCGCTATCAGCGCACGCTGCATGAGCTGGAGAGCCTGTCGAGCCGCGATCTCGCCGACATCGGCATCGCCCGCGTCGACATTCCGCGCCTGGCGCGGGAATCGGTGCTCTGAACCGGATTTGAAGGTCCGACCGGACCTTCGCAGGGGGGACAGGATGGCTCCATTCTGTCCCCTTTGCCTTGTCCGGCTGGCGCTTTAGCCATTGTTTATCGAATCACGCCAAGGTGCCGGGCCGGAGGCCCCGCCATGGCATCGATCTATGATCTCAAGCCCCGCTTTCAGGACCTGCTGCGCCCGGTTTGTGACCGGCTGGCGCGGGACGGCATCACCGCCAATCAGGTCACTCTCGTTGCCCTCGTCCTTTCCATTCTCTATGGCGTGCTGATCTTTGCCAGCGGCGGCAGCCGGCTGTGGCTGTTCCTGCTGCCGGTGGTGCTGTTCCTGCGCATGGCGCTCAACGCCATTGACGGCATGCTGGCCCGCGAACACGGCCAGAAGTCACGGCTCGGGGCCATTCTTAACGAAGTGTCGGACGTGGTGGCCGACCAGGCGCTCTATCTGTCCTTTCTGGCGGTGCCGGGCCTGCCGCCCACGGCGGTGGCGGCGGCCGTCATCATGGCGGCGGCCAGCGAACTTGTCGGCGTGGTGGCCCAGACCATCGGCGCCTCGCGGCGCTATGACGGACCCATGGGCAAGAGCGACCGCGCCTTTGCCTTCGGCCTGCTTGGCTTCCTTCTGGGTCTGGGCCTTGCCCCCGGCTGGTGGAGCCACGTCTATCTCTGGATCGTGGCGTCGCTGGCCTCGGTCACGGTGGTGAACCGCGCCGCCAAGGCGCTGGCCGAGGGAGACGGTCGATGAGCGCCCTGGCCCAATGGCTGAACGTTCCGTTGCCGGTGTTCATAGCCATTCTCGCGGTCTATGGCATTCTGATCTTTGCCTCGCTCTTCATCCGCATCCTGCGGGCGCGGGGGGTTGAGGCGGGCGAGCTTCTGGCCCGCACCCGCAGCTGGTGGGTGATGGTGTCGCTGTTCACCGTCGCCGTCTTTCTCTACCGCCCGGCCTCGGCCATCTTTCTCGGCCTCATCTCCTATCTGGCGCTCAAGGAATATTTCTCCATCATCCCGACCCGCAAAATCGACCGGGTGGTGGTGCTTCTGGCCTATCTCGCGGTGCCGGTGCAGTTCTGGTTTGCCTACCGCAATGACTATGGCCTGTTTTCCGTTTTCATTCCGGTGTGGATGTTTCTGGCGCTGCCCACGGTCATGGCCATCAAGGGTGAAACCGCAGGCTATCTCAAGTCGGTCGGCATCATGAGCTGGGGCCTGATGATGACCGTCTTCACCCTGTCGCACATGGCCTATCTGCTGTTCTCGGGCGATCAGGTGAATCCGGTGGCCAAGGGCGCGGGGCTGCTGTTCTTTCTGGTGTTCGTGGCGCAATTCAACGATGTGGCCCAGTTCACCTGGGGCAAGCTTTTCGGCCGCCACAAGATCACACCCCAGGTCAGCCCGAAAAAGACCTGGGAGGGTTTTTTGGGCGGGGTTGCCACCTCCATTGTCGTGGCGGGTCTGATCGGTCCCTTCCTCACCCCCATGGATTGGCGCTGGGCCGCCCTGTCGGGCGGCATCATTGCCGTGGCGGGCTTCCTTGGCGACATCACCGAAAGCGCCTTCAAGCGCGATCTCGGCGTCAAGGATGCTGGCAGCCTCATTCCCGGCCATGGCGGCATTCTCGACCGGGTCGACTCACTCACCTATGCCGCGCCGGTGTTCACCCATTTCCTGCGCTACTTCTTCTATCCCTGAGGCGGGCCCATGATTGCGCTGCTGCGCCGCCTGTTCTTTGCCGGTCCGGTCCGGCTGCTCATCCTGCTCATCATGGGGCTCAATGTGCGCGGGCGCGACCGGCTGCCCGCCAGCGGTCCCGCCATCATCGTCGCCAACCACAATTCGCACCTTGATACGCTGACGCTGATTTCGCTGATGCCGCCCGCGCTTCTGCCGCGCCTCCGGCCGGTGGCAGCGCTCGACTATTTCCTGAAGAACCGGGTGCTGGCGTGGTTTGCCCTCAACATCATCGGCATTCTGCCCATTGACCGGGCGGGCGGCGCCAATCCCCTGACCGGCAGCAACCGGGCGCTGGCGGAGGGGTCCATTCTCATTCTCTATCCGGAAGGCTCGCGCGGCCTGCCCGAACAGCGCAGCGCGTTCAAGCGCGGGGTGGCCCTGCTGGTGAAGGAAAACCCCGCCGTGCCGGTCATCCCGGTGTTCATGCACGGTCTGGGCAAGGCCCTGCCCAAGGGCACCAAACTGTTTGTGCCCTTTGTCTGTGATGTGTTCGTGGGGGCGCCAGTGCCATGGACGGGGGATGCCAGGAGCTACATGGCCGCCCTGACGGCCGCCATGGACGGGCTCGAGGCCGAGGGGCACTTTCCGCCATGGGAATGATGGTGCTGGCCTTTTTCTGGGGCATGGCCGAGGCCAGCCTGTTTTTCATCGTGCCTGATGTGCTGGTCAGTCTTGTGGCGCTGCGCCGCGGGTGGCACCGGGGGGCCATGGTGGCGCTGGGGGCGGCCTTCGGCGCGCTTCTGGGCGGGGCCATCATGCTGGCATGGGCCAGCCGCGACCCGGCGGTGGCGGTGGCCGCTGTGGCGCTGGTGCCCAATATCTCCGACGCCATGATGGCCGGAGCCAGGGCTGACCTTGCAGCGCGCGGGGTCATGGCGCTGGCGGTGGGCGGCTTATCCGGCGTTCCCTACAAGATCTACGCCGTGGAAGCGCCGGGGCTTGGGTTGGCGCTACCGGTTCTTCTGGCCACCCTGCCGGTTCGGCTGGCGCGGTTTCTGGCGGTGGCGGCCGTGGCGGCGGGGGCGCGCCGCCTGCTGGAGGGGGCGCGGCTGGGGCCCGGGGCCCAAACCCTGGTGCTTCTGACCTTCTGGCTGGTCTTTTACCTGTGGTTCTTCCGGGTCATGCCGGAATAGGGCGCCTCATCCCATAGTCGCAAAGGCCGGGGTTTTTCAGCAGATTCAGCCCGCCTGGGCGGTGCGGCGGGGGCTTGCGACATTTGGCTGTTTTTCGGCCATTGCGAGTCCGATTTGACTGTGATACCGAGGCCGCGCGGGAGGCCCTGGGCCTCATGCCGCGCACGCGTTTTCCATGCGTGACTCCATCATTCAGAGAGCTGGTGCCAAGGGTGCCAGAGGCGGGCGACGAGAGCTGAACCGTGGCGAGCACTGATCAAACCGTTTCCGGCGTGGCCGGACGATATGCCAACGCGCTGTTCGAACTGGCGCGCGAGGAAAAGTCCATCGACCGGGTGGCCAAGGATCTGGCTACGGTCAAGGCCCAGTTGGACGGCTCTGCCGATCTCCTGCGGCTGTTCACCCAGCCCTCCTTTACGGCCGAGGATCAGGCTTCGGTTCTGGCCGAACTGGTGAAAAAGCTCGGGCTGTCCGGCATGACCGGCAATTTTCTTCAGACCCTGGCCAAGAACCGCCGCCTGGCAGCGGCCGCCGACACCATTGCCGCCTTCCAGACACTGGTGGCCCATGACAAGGGCGAGGTGACGGCCGAAGTCACCTCGGCGGAGAAACTCTCGGCCAAACAGGTTTCCGACCTCAAGGCGGCGCTGAAGCAGGCGCTCGGCCAGGAGGCCAGCATTTCGCTTGCGGTTGACCCGGCCATTCTTGGCGGTCTCATCATCAAGGTGGGGTCGCGGATGCTCGACAACTCGCTCAAAACCAAACTGCAAAATCTCAAGATTGCCATGAAGGGGACCGGCTAATGGACATCCGCGCCGCCGAAATTTCTTCCATTCTCAAAAAGCAGATCAAGGACTTCGGCAAGGAAGCCCAGGTCTCGGAAATCGGCCAGGTGCTGTCGGTCGGCGACGGCATTGCCCGCATCTACGGCCTCGACAATGTCCAGGCCGGTGAAATGGTCGAGTTTGCCGGCGGCCTCAAGGGCATGGCGCTCAACCTCGAAACCGACAATGTCGGCGTCGTGATCTTCGGTAATGACCGCGACATCAAGGAAGGCGATACAGTCAAGCGCACCGGCGCCATCGTGGAAGTGCCGGTGGGCAAGGAACTGCTGGGCCGCGTGGTTGATCCGCTGGGCAACCCCATCGACGGCAAGGGCCCGATCAAGTCCAAGACCCGCGCCCGCGTCGACGTGAAGGCCCCCGGCATCATTCCGCGCAAGTCGGTGCATGAACCCATGGCCACCGGCCTCAAGGCGGTGGACGCGCTGATCCCCATCGGCCGCGGCCAGCGCGAGCTGGTCATCGGCGACCGCCAGACCGGCAAGACCGCCATCATCCTCGACACCATCCTGAACCAGAAGCCCATCCACATTGCCGGGCCGGAGAAGGACAAGCTCTACTGCGTCTATGTGGCCTGCGGCCAGAAGCGCTCCACCGTGGCCCAATTCGTCAAGACGCTGGAAGACAATGGCGCTCTCGAATATTCCATCGTCGTGGCGGCCACCGCGTCCGACCCCGCGCCGCTCCAGTATCTGGCACCCTTTGCGGGCTGCACCATGGGCGAATATTTCCGCGACAACGGCATGCATGCGCTCATTGCCTATGACGATCTGTCCAAGCAGGCCGTGGCCTACCGCCAGATGTCGCTCTTGCTGCGCCGCCCGCCGGGCCGCGAAGCCTATCCGGGCGACGTGTTCTATCTCCACTCCCGCCTGCTGGAGCGCGCCGCCAAGCTCAATGATGCCAATGGCGCCGGTTCGCTCACCGCGCTGCCGGTCATCGAGACCCAGGCCAATGACGTGTCGGCCTATATTCCGACCAACGTCATCTCCATCACCGACGGACAGATCTTCCTTGAAACCGATCTGTTCTATCAGGGCATCCGCCCGGCCGTGAACGTCGGCCTGTCGGTGTCGCGCGTCGGCTCCGCCGCCCAGACCAAGGCGATGAAGCAGGTGGCTGGCAAGATCAAGGGCGAGCTGGCCCAGTACCGTGAAATGGCGGCCTTCGCCCAGTTCGGCTCCGACCTCGACGCCGCGACCCAGAAGCTTCTGAACCGTGGCGCACGCCTGACCGAGCTTCTGAAGCAGCCGCAGTTCTCGCCGCTGAAGATGGAAGAGCAGGTGGTCTCCATCTACGCCGGCGTCAACGGCTATCTCGACGCGCTGCCGGTTGCCAAGGTGCGCGGCTTTGAAGACGGGCTGCTGCGCTTCATCCGCGACAAGCACCCCGCGATCCTCGAATCGATCCGCACCGAGAAGGCCATTTCGGATGCCACCGGCAAGGATCTCAAGGCGGCGGTTGACGCCTTCGCCAAGAGCTTCGCCTAAGTCTTGAAGGGGCTGACATGCCGTCTCTCAAAGACCTCAGAAACCGCATCGCCTCGGTAAAGGCGACCCGCAAGATCACCAAGGCCATGCAGATGGTGGCCGCGGCGAAACTGCGGCGCGCCCAGGAGGCGGCGGTGGCCGCCCGGCCCTACTCCGACCGCATGGCGGCGGTGCTGGCCAATCTCGCTTCGGCCATGCAGGGCCAGGCGGGAGCACCCATGCTGCTTGCCGGCACCGGCAGGCAAGACACCCATCTTCTCATCGTCGCCACCGCCGAGCGCGGCCTGTGCGGCGGTTTCAACTCGTCCATCGCCAAGCTGGCGCGTGAACATGCCGACCGGCTGGTGCGCGAGGGCAAGACGGTCAAGATCATGACCGTGGGCAAGAAGGGCAATGATGCGCTGAAGCGCCTCTATGGCCAGTACATCGTCGACACCAAGGATTTCCGCGGTGTGCGCCAGATGAGCTTCGCCCAGGCCCAGGATGTGGCCGGCATCGTGCTGAAAATGTACGAGATGGGCGCCTTCGACGTGGCCACCCTGTTCTTCTCCGAATTCAAGTCGGTGATCTCGCAGAAGCCGACCGCGCTGCGCCTCATTCCGGCCCAGGTGGAGGGGGTGAAGCCCGCCGACCTGGGTGGGGCTGTCTACGAGGTGGAGCCCGAGGAAACCGAAATCCTTGCCGACCTGCTGCCGCGCAATGTGGCGGTGCAGATTTTCCGGGCGCTGCTTGAAAACGCCGCCTCCGAACAGGGCGCGCGCATGAGCGCCATGGACAGCGCCACACGCAATGCCGGTGACATGATCAACAGGCTGTCGATCAAGTACAACCGCCAGCGCCAGGCGCAGATCACCAAGGAACTGATTGAAATCATTTCGGGCGCCGAAGCGCTCTGAACCGCATCGAGAGGGATTGAAAAACATGGCGAAGAAACCTGCCGCTTCCGGTCAGAATGTGGGCCGCGTGACCCAGGTCACCGGTGCCGTCGTCGACGTGGCCTTCGATGGCACGCTGCCGGAAATCCTCAACGCGCTGGAGACCGACAATGGCGGCAACCGGCTGGTGCTCGAAGTGGCCCAGCATCTGGGCGAGAATACCGTGCGCACCATCGCCATGGACTCGACCGAAGGTCTGGTGCGCGGCCAGAAGGTGACCGACACGGGCTCACCCATCATGGTGCCGGTGGGCGATGAAACGCTGGGCCGCATCATCAACGTCATCGGCCAGCCGGTGGACGAGGCGGGTCCGGTCAAGACCAAGGCCATGCGCGCCATTCACCAGCCCGCCCCCGAATTCGTGGAGCAGTCCACCCAGGCTGAAATCCTGGTCACCGGCATCAAGGTCGTGGACCTGCTGGCCCCCTATGCCAAGGGCGGCAAGATCGGCCTGTTCGGCGGCGCCGGCGTGGGCAAGACCGTGCTGATCATGGAACTCATCAACAACATCGCCAAGACGCACGGCGGCTACTCGGTGTTCGCCGGGGTGGGTGAGCGCACCCGCGAAGGCAACGACCTCTATCATGAAATGATCGAATCGGGCGTCAACAAGGATCCGAAGAAGGATGGCTCCGCCGCCGGTTCCAAGGCCGCCCTGGTCTATGGCCAGATGAACGAGCCGCCGGGTGCGCGTATGCGCGTGGCGCTGTCGGGCCTCACGGTTGCCGAACATTTCCGCGACCAGGGTCAGGACGTGCTGTTCTTCGTGGACAACATCTTCCGCTTCACCCAGGCCGGTTCGGAAGTGTCGGCGCTTCTCGGCCGCATCCCCTCGGCGGTGGGCTATCAGCCGACGCTCGCCACCGACATGGGCGCCATGCAGGAGCGCATCACCACCACCACCAAGGGCTCCATCACCTCGGTGCAGGCGATTTACGTGCCCGCCGACGACTTGACCGACCCCGCACCTGCCACCTCCTTTGCCCACCTCGACGCCACCACGGTGTTGTCGCGCTCCATTGCTGAAAAGGGCATCTATCCGGCGGTGGACCCGCTCGATTCCACCTCGCGCATGCTCGACCCGCGCGTCATCGGCGAGGAGCACTATGAAGTGGCCCGCCAGGTGCAGCAGATCCTGCAGCGCTACAAGGCGCTTCAGGACATCATCGCCATTCTCGGCATGGACGAACTGTCGGAAGAGGACAAGCTGACGGTGGCGCGCGCCCGCAAGATCGAGCGCTTCCTGTCGCAGCCCTTCGACGTGGCCGCCGTGTTCACCGGTTCGGCCGGTGTGCAGGTCAAGCTCGAAGACACCATCAAGGGCTTCAAGGGCCTGTGCAACGGCGACTACGACCATCTGCCGGAACCCGCCTTCTACATGGTGGGCACCATTGAGCAGGCGGTGGAGAAGGCCAAGCGTCTCGCCGCCGAGGCCGCATAAGACACGCGAAAGCAGGTTTGAACCATGGCCAGCCTTCACTTTGAACTCGTCTCTCCGGCCCGCGCCCTCTATTCGGGCGAGGTGGAGAGTGTCACCATTCCGGGCACGGAAGGCGACATGACGGTGATGCCCGCCCATGCGCCGGTGCTGGCCATGCTGAAGCCCGGCATCGTGACGGTGCGCAAGGGCTCCGGCGCCGACACCCGCATCTTCGTGCGCGGCGGCTTTGCCGAGGTCAATCCGCAGGGCCTGACGGTGCTGGCGGAAACGGCGCTGCCGGTGGAAGAACTGGATGCGGCGGCCATTGCCCAGCAGATCAAAAATGCCGAGGAAGACGTGGCCGACGCCAAGACCGACGAGAGCCGGCGCAAGGCCAGCGAAACGCTGGAGCATCTGAAGACATTGCAGGCCGCGCTGTAACCATCAGCCTACGGAAAATTATAGAGCGGATGTTTTGATGCGATCAAAACGTCCGCTCTATTTTATTTTGACGAGCCGCTTTTATGACTTTTTCCGGGTCCGTGAAAAGTCAGGCTGCTGTGAAGGCCCGCGGGATGAGCGCGGGCCTTTTGGTTTAATGCGAGCGGTTGGACAGTTCGCTCATCCAGCTTGGCCTGGCGCCGGGCTTGCGCCGGGGCGGCTGGTGGCCGCCCGGTTTGCGGGGTGCATGGCCGGCGGGCTTGGCGCCATGGCCAGCAGGCTTTGCCGCGTGGGCAGGCTTGTGGTCCGGCTGGCGCGGGGCATGGGCCGCCGGGGCATCACCACGGGCCTGACCTTCAGTGCGGGTCTGGCCCTTGCGGTGGGGCTTGGGTGCTGGCCTGCCGTCTGACGGTTTGCCGCGCCGGGCGGGGTGAACGGTCTTCTTCTCCTTGCCCAGGGGTTGCCAGCCATGGGCGGGCGCCAGGCTCGCCACGTTCTTCAGGCCCAGCGCGTGCTCCCTGACCGGCACCGACTGGCGGATGGTGCGCTCGATGTCGCGCAGCAGGGCGCGCTCTTCCGGGTTGCAGAAGGCAATGGCATCGCCATCGGCACCGGCGCGGGCGGTGCGGCCAATGCGGTGAACATATTGCTCGGGCACGAAGGGCAGATCGTAATTGATGACATGCGACACCTGATCGATGTCGAGGCCACGGGCGGCGATGTCGGTGGCCACCAGAACCAGAATCTTGCCCTGCTTGAAACCGGCAAGGGCGCGCTCGCGGTTGCCCTGACTCTTGTTGCCGTGAATGGCCGCAGCGGTGAAGCCCTCCCTGGACAGGTGCTTCATCACCTTGTCGGCACCATGCTTGGTGCGGGTGAACACCAGGGTGCGCGTCATGTTGTTGTCCTTGAGCAGTTCGGCTAGAAGCCGGGGCTTCATCGCCTGATCGACATGAATGACGCTTTGGTTCACACGCTCGGCGGTGGTGGCCACGGGCGCCACCTGCACCTTGACGGGATCACGCAGCAGGCCATCGGCCAGGGTGGCGATCTCCTTCGGCATGGTGGCAGAGAAGAACAGGCTTTGACGGTTCTTCGGCAGGGCCGCAGTGATCTTGCGGATGTCGTGAATGAAGCCGAGGTCGAGCATCTGGTCGACCTCATCGAGGACCAGCACCTCCACCTGCGCCAGCGACAGGGCCTTGCGCTCCATCAGGTCGCGCAGGCGGCCCGGCGTGGCGACGACAACATCAATGCCGCCGTTCAGCACAGCCATCTGCTTGCCGATGGAGACACCGCCGAACACCACCAGCCGGGAAAATTTAACAAAGCGGCCATAGGCCTTGAAGCTGTCACCGATCTGGGTAGCGAGTTCGCGGGTGGGCGCCAGCACCAGCACGCGGCACTGGTTGCGCGCCGGCCGCTGCGGGTTCTTGGCCAGATGCTCCAGAATGGGCAGCGCGAAGGCCGCGGTCTTGCCGGTGCCGGTCTGGGCAATGCCGAGCAGGTCGCGGCCCTGCAGCAGCGGCGGAATCGCCTGGGCCTGAATGGGGGTCGGGGTTTCATAGCCTTCCTGGGCCAGGGCCTTGAGCAGCGGCTGGGAGAGGGCAAGGTCGGTAAAATGAGTCATGGTTTCTTTCGTCCGGACGCGGAATGGAGCGCCCACCTGTCCGGTGCCCGCGGGGCCATGGGGCCACGCAAGGCGGAGGGGCGCTCAAACAGCCCAACGTGAAAGGATGTTCAGGGAAGGCCGCTCTGGAAAGGCAGAAGGTTCTGCATCACGTTTTTCGGTGCAAGAGAGCGGCAGCGATGGGCGGCATATGGGGGTTCACGGATGAAAAGTCAATAGCGGGGTCAAAGACCCTTCAGCAGCGGCGGCAGTGCCGCCATGTCATGAAACACGGCGCGCGCCCCCGCCGCCTTCAGTGCCCCGCCATGCTGCAGCCCGTGCGGGTGGGTACCAGTGAAGCCGATGACCCGGCAACCGGCGCGGAAGGCGGCGGTGACACCGGTGACGCTGTCCTCGATCACCAGACAGTCACGCGGGGCAACGCCCGCCTTTTCCGCCGCCCGCAGGTAAATATCGGGGGCGGGCTTGCCGTCGCGCACTTCCTCATAGGTGGTGATGCGACCGTCAAAGAAATCCTGAAGGCCGGTCAGGGCGAGCGCCACCACCACGCGGTCGCGCGGAGAATTGGAGGCAATGGCCGGACGCCCCGCCAGACCGGCAAGCACGGCGCGCACGCCGGGCACCTCCTGCAAATGCTGCTGATAGAGTTCGAGCAGAAGCTGGTCCTTCTCGGTGCGCAGGGTCGGGGGCAGTTTGCGGCCGATGTCGTGTTCAATGCGCGCCTGCATGGCCTCGAAGGTGAGGCCGACGAAGCGCTTGTGGGCTTCGGCAGCGGTGATGGCAATGCCGTGACGGGCCAGCAGCTCCACATCGGCGCGCATGGACAGCGGCTCCGAGTCCACCAGAACGCCGTCGCAATCAAAGATGATGTGCTGGATCATGGGCGCAAGCTTAGGCCGTCATGGCGGGCGTGTGCGGGCTATTTCGGTTTATCCGCAGCACGGTGAAGGCGGCCTCTTCAGCGGCCAAGATGGCGGAAGTGCGGGATGACGGCGGCATAGACTTCACGCTTGAACGGCACGATCAGGTCGAGCAGCGCATCCATGTGAACCCAGCGCCACTGGTCAAACTCCTGCTTGTGGCCGGGTGGTGCCAGATCAATTTCGGTTTCCTCACCGGTGAAACGGGCGGCAAACCACTTCTGCTTCTGGCCACGCCAGCGGCCATTCCACGATTTGCCGATGAGATGGTCGGGCAGGTCATAGGTGAACCAGCCCGGCGCTTCGGCAATGATGGTGGCGGAGGTGACGGCGGTTTCCTCGTGCAGTTCGCGCAGCGCCGCGCGGGCAGGGTCTTCATCACTGTCAATGCCGCCCTGGGGCATCTGCCACCACTTGCCGGTGCCCTCGTCATTCTTTTTCTGAAAGCGCCGCCCGATCCAGACCAGGCCTTCGGAGTTCAGCAGCATGATGCCCACGCAGGGGCGGTAGGCGGTGATTTCAGGATGAACAACCATGGGCTTTCTCAGCTGCGGCGGCCCTTGAACACGGCACTGACCGGCACCAGCACGATGCCGCGTTCACGCGCGCCCTCGGCCCATTGTTTCACCGTGTCAATGGTGACTTCAAGGCCGGAGCCGGTGGCAATGGCAAAACCATTGGCGCGCGCCTGACCCTCCACCAGTTCAAGCTGGGCGGTGATGGCTTCCGGCGTGGCATTGGCATCCAGCACAATGTCGGCGCGCCGGGTCTGGGCGTTGGTGACCTTGGCCACGGTGGCGCGCGAGGAGATGGGCACCGAGCCGTCCTCCAGGAAATACAGCCCGCGCTGGCGGGTTTCGGTGAGAACCGCCCGCAGCGGCTTTGGCGCATTCATGAAGCGCCCGCCCATGTAATTGACGAGGCCGGTGTAGCCGGAGAAGCGCGTCATGTGCCAGCGCAACGCCTGATTGTTGGCAATGTCGCTGCCTTCGGCCATGAGGGTCTGCGGGCCGGGGTTGTTGGCCGGAAAGCCCAGCGGCTCCATGGGCACCTGCAGCATCACCTCATGGCCCTGGGCGCGGGCCTTGTTGACCTGGTCCTGCAACTGGTCGCCATAGGGCGCGAAGGCAAAGGTCACTTCGCCGGGCAGGTTGCGGCTGGCGCTCAGGGTCAAATCCCTGTTCAAACCCATGCCGCCGAGAAGAATGGCAACCTTGGGACTGTCGGATTGCACGATCCCCATGGGTGTGGTGCGGGCATAGACATCGGCGGGGCGCTTGCCGTTGTCGGCCACACGCGGCAGCGTGCCCATGGCGGATTGTTCGGCGACCGCCGCGATGGGCGCGGGCTTGAGGGCGCGTTTCGGGGTCACAATAATGGCCGCGTCCTGCTGATAGGTGTCCTGCTCCACCGGCGGCTCGATGGTGACGGCGCTGTTGTCGGCGGGGGCCGGGGCAATGCTCACCGCTTCACCCACCTGTTCCTGGGCCGGGCTTGCGGCTTGCTCTTCAGGCTCGGGTGCGGGATCGGTGGCGGCGGTCTGCAATTCCTCCAGCGGCGGAATGGCCACGGTGATGATGGGTTCGCCGGCAAAGGGGTGGGGCTTGCTCACCAGCCAGGCGCTCATTCCGGAAAAACCGGCCAGGGCCAGAACCGACGCCACCACCAGGCCATTGGGCCTGATGGCCCACAGGCGCTGGCCCAGATGGCGCTTCCGCAATGGCTGTCTCAACTCGTCCCGGCGCATGCCCCGTCGATCCCGATTCAATCCCGAATCTTCAGCGCATTTGAAACGGCAAGCGTTAACGGCTCATTAACCGTGTTAACGGGAACGAAAAGGGCGGATCCTAAGATCCGCCCCGTTGACCGGTGCAGGCCGGGTTATTGCGGCTGGGCCGGGGTGGCCGGAGCCGGAGCTGGAGTGGGGGCAGGTGCCGGTGTGGCCGGAGCCGGTGCCGGGGTGGCCGGGGCGGCAGGCGCTTCCGGCTTGGCCTCTGCGGGCTTGGTCTCGGCCGGCTTGGTCTCGGCCGGCTTGGTCTCCGCCGGCTTGGCTTCCGGCGGCTTCACATTGCTCACCACCTTCACGCCATGCAGCAGGTCAATGGCAGCCTTCAACTGCACGTCCTTGGTCCGGTCCTCGGGCACATAGGCCGACGAGCCGCCGCCCTCCTGCTTGTCGGTTTCATTGGTGAGGTGGCCCTTCAGGCCTGCCTCGCCCTCGGTGGTCACATCCTTGCCCTGCAGTTCGGGCGGCAGCGGCTGTTCAATGACGATGTCGGCGTCAATGCCCTTGGCCTGAATGGAGCGGCCCGAGGGCGTGTAGTAGCGCGCGGTGGTGAGGCGGAGCGCCCCTTCGGTGCCGAGCGGAATGATGGTCTGCACCGAGCCCTTGCCGAAGCTTCTGGTGCCGATGAGGGTGGCGCGCTTGTGATCCTGCAGCGCACCGGAAACAATTTCCGAAGCCGAGGCCGAGCCGCCGTTGATCAGCACCACCACCGGCAGGCCGTTGATGGCGTCGCCCTTCTGGGCGTTGAAGCGCTGGCTTTCCTCGGCGTGGCGGCCGCGGGTGGAAACGATTTCGCCCTGATTGAGGAAGGTGTCGGACACCGAGATGGCCTGATCGAGCAGGCCGCCCGGATCGTTGCGCAGGTCGATGATGTAGCCCTTGGCCTTGTCGCCCATGGTCTTGGACATTTCGGCAATGGCCTTGTCGAGACCTTCCTGGGTCTGCTCGGTGAAGGAGGAGATGCGGATATAGCCGACATCACCCTGCTCGACGTTGTATTTCACCGACTGCACGGTGATCTTGGCGCGGGTGAGCTTGACCTCGAAGGGTTCGCGGCCCTCGCGCTGGAGGGTGAGGGTGATGTCGGTGCCGACGGCACCGCGCATCTTGTCCACGGCTTCGTTCAGCGTCAGGCCCTGCACCTCGGTGCCGTCAAGCTTGACGATGAGATCATTGGCCATGAGACCGCCCTTGGCGGCGGGTGTGCCGTCAATGGGGGCCACCACCTTGACCAGACCGTTTTCCATGGTCACTTCAATGCCAAGACCGCCGAACTCGCCCTTGGTCTGGACCGACATGTCCTCGAAGCTCTTGGCGTTCATGTAGCTCGAATGCGGATCAAGCGAGGTCAGCATGCCATTGATGGCCGCCTCGATCATCTTCTGCTCGTCCGGCACCTCGACATAATCGGCGCGCACCCGGTCGAGCACATCGCCAAACAGGTTAAGCTGCTTGTAGAGATCGGCATTGGAGGCGGCGGTGGCCGCACCGAGGGCCTGCCAGGCCACGCTGGCGGCCAATGCGCCGGCCAGAACCAGACCTGCGGAGCGGGCAATTTCTTTCGTCTTCATCGATGAGCCTCTCTTCTGCCGTCGAGCCACCAGGGTGCCGAATTGATGGTGTCGCCGTTTTTTCGCAATTCCACGTATAGGACGGGACGGTTGTCCCGCACCTGATCGCCCAACAAAGTGACGGAAGATGGGCCTTTGCCCATCGTTCCCACCGGTTCACCGGCCCGGACGGTCTGGCCAGTGGCGGCGGTCATGGTCTCCAGACCCGCAAGGAGCATGAGATAGCCCTCACCGGCATCAAGAATCAAGAGTTGCCCATAGGAGCGGAAGGGACCGGCAAATTCAATGCGCCCATCGGCCGGAACAACCACCTGGGCGCCCTCGCGGGTGGCAATGGCCATGCCCTTCAGGCTGCCGCCCAGCCCATCCGGCTCACCGAAGCGCTTCAGAATATCGCCCTGCACCGGATAGGCCAGCTTGCCCTTTGCCTCGGCAAGGTTGAGTTTCGGCCCCAGCAGCAGGGCTTCCTGGCGCTTGCGTTCCTGTTCCAGAGCCAATGCGGCTGCGGTTTTCTCGGCTTCCGCCTTGGCTCTGGCGGCCGTCAGCTGGTCCAGCAGCTGTTGCAAGGACTGGGCGCGCTGGGCCAGATCGGCAGCCCGGCTGCGCTCGGCGGCCAGCGCCTGTTCCTGACCCTGGCGTTCCTGCTGCTTGGCGGCAATGAGTTTTGCCACCTCGGCGCGCGCCGCCTGAAGGGTGGTCAGGGTTTCGGCGGCCCTGGCCTTTTCGGCTGCACTCATCGCGTGAATTTGATCGAGACGCTCAAGGCGCCGGGCCAGTTCGCGGGCTTCGCCGCGCATGTCCGGCACCACGGCGCCAAACAGCATGGCCGAACGCAGGGCGTCCAGCACATTGGCCGGCTCCACCACAAGGGCCGGCGGCGGGTTCTGTTCCAGCCGCTGCAGGCCCGCCAGCAGGGCCGCCAGCCGGTCCTGCTTGGCGGCCAGTTCGGCGCGGATCACCACCGCCTCCCTGGCCATATCCCTGAGCTTGTCCTCGCTCAGGGTCAGCGCCTGCTCCTGTTCCTGCAGGGTGCGGGCCAGGGCCACCAGTTTCTGCGACAGTTCGTTTTCGGCGCGCACGGTTTCGGCCATGGCGGCGGCCATGTCCTTCTGGCGCTGGGCCGACTGTTCCATCTGCTCCTTGACCTGGCCCAGTTCCTGACCGGGGCTGGCCGGGGTCTGCGCCCATGCCGCAGTCCCCGCGCAGAGGAGCGCGGCAAGAACAGCAAGCGGGCGGGCGGGAAAACTCATGTCGGCAAGGCTAGGCAGCGGTGATGATGAAAATGCGGCGGCACCGGCAGTCCGTCAGGCCCGGTGATAGGGATGATTCACCATAATGGTGATGGCCCGGTAAATTTGTTCCAGCAGCATGATGCGCACCAGCCGGTGCGGCCAGGTCATGGGTCCGAAGGCGAGAATGTGGCTGGCGCCATCGCGGATTTCGGCGCCATGGCCGTCCGGCCCACCGATGAGGAAGGCCAGGTCCGGCGTGCCGTCATCGGCCAGCCGCTGCATCAGCCGGGCAAAGGCGTCACTGGTCATGGTGGTGCCGCGCTCATCCAGTGCCACGGTGATGGCGCGCGGCGGCAGGGTGGCAATGAGGCCGCGCGCCTCCTCCTCCATGCGGCGGGGGGCGGAAGCGTTCTGCGATTCCGCCAGTTCCACCGTTTTCAGGGTGGAAATTCCCGCCTTGCGGCCGGTGGCCACAATGCGCGCCTCATAATCCGAGGCCAGAAGCCGTTCCGGCCCGGATTTGAGACGGCCCACCGCGGCAATCAGCAGGCGCAAGCGTCACCCAAAACGTCAGCCATGCCGTCAGCCATGCCGTTAGCCATGACGTCAGCCATGACGATGATCGTCGCGTGGGGCATGTTCCGACCACAGCTTCTCCAGATTGTAGAAGCTGCGCACTTCCGGGCGGAAAAGATGGACCACCGCATCACCGGCATCAACCAGCACCCAGTCGGCCTGGGGCAGGCCCTCGACGCGCAGATCGCGGCTGCCCGCGGCCTTCAGCTTTTCCACCAGCTGCTCGGCAATGGCGGCGACATGGCGGTTGGAGCGGCCATTGGCCACCACCATCCAGTCGGCGATGGTGGATTTGCCGGTGAGGTCGATGGTGATTGTGGCTTCGGCCTTGGCGTCTTCCAGTGCCGGCATGATGACGGCAAGCAGGCCGGTCAGAACGGGCTTGGGCGCTGGCGCGACGGCGGCCACCGGGATTGCCACGGGGCGGGCGGCTTTCTTCGTGGCGGGCTTGCGCGGGGCGGGTTTTTTCACCGGCTTCCGGGCAAGGGTTGCTTTCTTCGTGGCGGGCTTGCGCGCCGCCGGTTTCGCCATGGCCTTCTTCGGCGCCGGGCGGACAGCGGTCTTTCTGGCCACGGTCTTTTTCGCTGGCGACTTTTTCGCGGTGCTCTTTTTTGCCACCGGTTTTTTCACGGCGGCCTTTTTCACGGCCGGGCGCCTGGCGGCGGGCTTCCTGGCGGCCGTCTTCTTCACCGGCTTACGGGCCGGGGCTTTCTT